>Ga0115003_10001195_pt1 | contig 23031 bp, 25 predicted proteins | sample ArcticOcean_MG_C_7_FD_88736 | JGI IMG/M metagenome (GOLD analysis project Ga0115003, IMG submission 88736) | Marine microbial communities from western Arctic Ocean - ArcticOcean_MG_CB11_88 | ecosystem: Environmental > Aquatic > Marine > Oceanic | place: Arctic Ocean: Canada Basin | collected... | reverse complement strand
GCAGCAGGGGGTGATGCTGAATTGCCACCGGATTTCTTTTTCCATGAGCCGATTGTAGCAGCGGTCACTTTAAACTTCTTAACAGCAAGAGTTTGTCCGCCGCGTCCCTTAGCTTCAATGAAGTCAAGGATCTCCTTTTTTTGTGCGTCTGTGTAACGCTTTGCTTTTGCTTTTGCCTTTGCTTTTACCTTTACTTTTGCCATATCGACCTTATTGGCACGGGTTTAGATATGGTCAATAAAAAATCAATCAAATTGAATTTGGTGGTCGAAAATTACCAGCTATTGTGGATGAAAGAACATAGATGAGCGTATTACTCAAGTGCTCGGAAGTCGTAACAAATAAGGCGTTTTTTTGAACCACCCATTCCCTTTGAGTTTTGGGTGATATATAGGAGTCCGCGATGAATGACCGGAGGGGTCCATGCTTCTCTTGCAGTGAATAAGCGTTTAGTGGAAAGTATTTTCGCTTCTTTTGGGTTAAGTTGGATTTCGGCAAAGATACCATCTTCGCCCAGAGTGAAGGTGCGATTCTGGCAGCGAATGAAGGAGCCGCGGAAGAGTCCCACGTTCAAATTCCCCTCTTTCCATATCATATCATTTTCCCAGAGTAATTTCCCGGACTTTAGGTCGATTGATTTGAGTTGAGTGTCGGGAGGATTTCTTCCGGCGAAGCCATAAAGGGTTCCATCAAGAAGCAGCGGAACCATCATGTGCATCCCAAACCATCGCTCGACCCAGAGTGGCTTGGGTTGGAGTTTTTTGTCGAATTGTAGGAGAACTCCTCCTTTTTCATAGCATTCTGAAATGAAGATTTGGTTACCGGGAAGGGCAAGTGGAGTGGAAGCGAGAACCGATTCGTAAACCTTTGCCCGCCATGGGAATTTGGAATGAAGCTTCCCGGTATTGGGGTCGATGATCATGAGCCCGCCGACGGTGGGGCGAGACTCTCCGGCAGCCATCATGGCGACGACGGGACGATCGTGGAGTTTGGTGACAATGGGGGAGGCATAAGAGGCGCCCCACTCGTCTTTTAGGGTCCAGGCGGTTGATCCGGTATTGATATCAAAAGCAGCAGCGCAGACTCCAAGTGCGTCCTTGGGCTTCCCTCCGATATTGATGATGAGCTTGTCCTGAAAAAGGACGGGGTTGGGGCCGTAACCGAAAAAATACTGAGGAATATCGAACTCAGTCATGAGATTTCGTTTCCAAAGGATCTTTCCGCTCTCGAGATCGAGGCAGTGGAGCATGGCGGTCACTCCAATGAGATAAACGCGCTTGTCCCGGACGACCGGGCTCGATCTCGGTCCTGCTGAGAATCCGTAGCGATCGCGGTATTTAATGGGGTAGGAAAATGTCCAGAATCGACGTCCGGTCTCGGGATCGAGGCAGTCGAGAGTTTCACGGGAATCCACGGCATGGAAGTGGAGGAGCTTCCCGTCGGAAATGATGGGAGAGGCGTAGGAATCTCCACGCACGAGTTCAAAGACCGGCTTGAGTTTGGAGAGGTCCTTGAGGAGGGGGCCTTCGTTAGACGTGCAATTGTCACGAGGGCCGAAGAATCGTGGCCAATCGGAGGCGCTCGCTTTTTCGGAAAGCGGACGAGGAGCTTCATGAAAGGTCAGGCCTGGGAATGGTTCCTGAGCCAGAAGGAGGGTGGGAAAGAAGAGGGTTAGAAGAAGCTTCATTGAAATAGTCTCGGTGATCTTTGAAAAATGGCATCAAAAAAAGGCCGCTTGCGAGCAAGAGGCCTTTGAAAGTTTATCGCTTGGGGGGCTTTCAGGGGAAATCATTGATCGTGAAAGAAGAGATACCACATTCAAGTCGATCCTCAGATATCTGCGGTCTTTACTTCAGATCAACTCAGATGATTTCATTCTCGGATTTCTCCAAAACGATTCGAAAGGGCTCACCTGGATTTTTGATTTTCTTCAGCTCTTTGGGAGTGAGGAGGGATCGATTGTGATCGGTTGTCGTAAACCATTTCGGCATGCCGGTTGTTGATCGCGGGCTTTCTTGTGTCTCTGTCGTATTTGGTCAAACGATGAGAGAGCCGCTTCCTGAGTAGAGCGGCGACTTGCTCACTCTCTTGGTATTCGGAATGAAATCAAACGGCAGGGTCGTGCTCTCAGACTTTGTGAGTTCACGGGTTTTGATCTCGATTTGAGCTGCCAGTCCCTATGCCGCGTCTTCCGAGGGGCCTTTGCTCTTCCGTTTTTTCATGACGGGGGCTTTGGTTCCTTCGACCGAGGCGCGGTTGATGGTGACGGATTCGATGTCCTCACGGGATGGGATTTCGAACATGACGTCGAGCATGATTTTTTCGAAGATGGAGCGGAGGGCCCGGGCGCCGGTGCCGCGCTCGATCGCTTTTTCGGCACAGGCGGCGAGGGCGTCCTTGGTGATTTTGAGCTTCGCACCGTTGAGGGTGAGTTGCTTTTTATACTGCTTCACGAGCGCGTTTTTGGGCTCGGTAAGGATTTGGATGAGTTCCTCTTCGGTGAGTTTACGCAGGGAAGAAATGACAGGGAGGCGGCCGACGAACTCGGGGATGAGTCCGAAGTGGAGAAGGTCTTCCGGGCGGACTTTGCGGAGGAGGCTGATGTCATCACGTTCTTCTTTATCGAGGTCCTGGCTGGCTTTGAACCCAAGGACGCGTGCTCCAAGGCGGCGGCGGACGATGTCCTCCATGCCGACGAAGGCTCCACCGCAGATAAAGAGAATCTTTTCGGTGTTGACCTGGATATACTCCTGCTGAGGGTGCTTGCGCCCGCCCTGAGGGGGGACGTTACAAATAGATCCCTCGAGGATTTTGAGAAGGGCTTGCTGGACGCCTTCGCCCGAGACGTCGCGCGTGATGGAGACGTTTTCGGTCTTGCGGCCGATTTTATCGATCTCATCGACGTAGATGATGCCGCGCTCGGCCTTTTCGACGTCGAAGTCGGCAGACTGGAGGAGGCGAAGAATGATGTTTTCGACGTCTTCACCAACGTAGCCGGCTTCGGTCAAGGTGGTGGCATCGACGATGCAGAAAGGGACGTCGAGGACGCGGGCGAGCGTCTTGGCGAGGAGAGTCTTTCCGGAGCCGGTGGGGCCGAGGAGGAGGACGTTGGATTTTTCGATTTCTACATCGACGAATTCGTCATCGAGGACCTCGTGCTGACGAAGGCGCTGGTAGTGATTGTAAACCGCAACGGAGAGGACTTTTTTGGCCTCTTCTTGGCCGATGACGTGGTCATTGAGATGGGAACAGAGTTCGGCTGGAGTCGGGACTTCATCGGTGAGGGTTTTTTCACTGAGGTCCGGGAGCGAGGGGTCCTGGCCTGCGAGTTCCTTACGGAGGATGGTGGAGCAGACGTCGATACATTCATTGCAAATGTAGACACCGGGTCCGGCGATGAGTTTCTTAACCTCTGAGTGGCTTTTGCCACAGAAGGAACACATAGTAAGATTGGATGCGCGAGCCATTTGAAAGGGGGGCGAATGGGGTGAAGGTCGTTCGCCTAAGCGAGGCTAACACCAGAGGGGGCTTGTGTCTCGCGATTTTTGAGGATCTGACGAAGAGGGGGACGAAGCGCTCTCTGAGGTGTTCGTTGTTGTCAATTAGCGATTTGCTCCTTGGGTTCTGAAGGCTCCGCGAGATGGAGATCGCTTTGTTCGATGAGCGCAGCGGCGGGATGGTGGTGCCACCAGAGGGTGGGGTCCATGGCCTTGAGGGTTCGTTTGGCGAAGGCATCGGCATCGGCTGCGGGATCGAGGACGGCGAAGACGGTGGAACCGGAGCCGGACATCATGGCGGCGAGCGATTCGTCTTGGTCTTGAAGGTGGGTTCTGAGGGTGGCGAGGAAGCGGTGCTTTTCGAAAACGGGCCGTTCGAGGTCGTTGAAAAGTTGCTGACCGCCAGCTTCTTGGGCTTCGTAGGAAATGCTGGGGATTTTTTGGGAGTCTTTCCAGCGTGAGTAGGCCCAGGGGGTGGGGATATCGAAGGCGGGTTTGAAGAGGACGATGGGAAGGTCCCAGGTGAGGTCAGATGGTTCGATGATTGTGCCCCGCCCGCTGCACCAGCAGGGTTTCTCGTAGAGGAAGAGAGGAATGTCGGAGCCGAGTTGGGCGGCCCACCCTGCCATCGTGTCGAGGGGAATTCCTGCGTCGGTCAGATCATTGAGGGCTAGGAAGGTGTGGGCGGCATCGGCGCTTCCGCCACCGAGTCCTGCGCCGTGGGGGATACGCTTGGTCAGGGTGATGTGGTAGGGGCAGGGGAGGCCGCTTTCTTTTTCAAAAAGGCGGAGGGCGCGAGAGACGAGATTGGTTTCATCGGTCGGGATGCCGGTGCTGTCGCAGCAGAGGGAATAGGTGTCTGCCGCGGTGAACTCGAGTTCGTCACAGAGGCTCGTGATGGGGAGGACGAGGGTTTCGAGGCCGTGGAAGCCGTCTTCGCGTTTTCCGGTGATACGGAGGGAGAGGTTGATTTTAGCGGGGGCGAGGGTGATCACGGGAGATTTGAGATTTGGACAGGGAAACTTGAATGTTTAAGGGGGCCTTGTGAACTACAAACTTCCTCTGAAATGGTTCCTAGGAGGGCGAGCATGCGCCCGGTGTTTCCTTTTTCAATACGATAGGAATAAAATTGGTCGAGATGAGAGGCTGTGCAGAGGCCTTCATCGTGGTAGTTCGATGCGAGAATGCCTGCTGCGAGCGCTTGTTCGCGGATGGTGGCGGCGAAGTCGATCTCGTAGTGCGGAGGTCGAATGCAGGGCGCGAGGACGACGGTTAGATCGGCGGGGGAAGTTCCGAAATGATCTCCCATTTTTAAGATGGCGCTGCCGAGGATATTTCCTTCGGTTCCTTTTTTGCCCGAATGGAGGAGGCCCAAGGCGCCAGTGCGGGAGTCGGCGAGGTAGAGGGCTCCGCAATCGGCGACATGAATTCCGAGGAGGCAATCTGCTTTGCTGGTGAGGAGTCCATCGACGCCCGGGGTCATGAGCGGGGAACTCTTTTCGACGATGGCTAAGTCAACTCCGTGGACCTGCTCGGCGAGGTGGGTTTGCTTGAATCCGAGCGCGTCTGCGGCTGCTTGGTGCGTGGGCCGGAGGAGGGAGAGGGTTTCCTCTTTATCAGTTGAAGTAGGGACCTCGGAGGCTCTTCCAATAAAGGCGGCGCGCCGCGTTAGATCGGTGAGGAGAGGGGAGAGAAAAGAAAAAGACGCTTTCGTCATGGCCGAAGCCTACGAAAGCGTCTCCTATTAGCCAAGTTTCCTTGGCCAAGGTGGGGAGGATTTGGGAGGATCTTTAGAGAATCTTGCCAGCCATCGCCTGAGTGGCAACAGTCATTCCGGCGGTCTCGTTGTCGTCTAGGTCGGCCATGGCTGACGAGAGCTCAGTGACGATGTGTCCGCGCATCTTGGCGACAAGCTCGACGCCACCAGGAGTGATGCGAACCATGATTTTACGACGGTCCTCAGCAGCGTGGACGCGCTCGACGAACCCAAGCTTCTCGAGCCGGTCGACTAAGCCGGTAGCGGCAGCGGTAGAGTGGCCCATCTTCTTGGCGATTGCAGACATCGTGAGATAGTCTTCGCTTGAAAGATACGTCAGGAGGAAAAACTGAGGGAACGAGAGGTTGCCACGATTCAGCTCACTCGAGAGGTTGAGGATGCAGGAGCGTTGGGTAAAGAGGACAAAGTCCGCAAGGCGGTCATGGTCCACTTGTCTATTCGCGGACTGATTGATTGGGTTCGTTTTCATTGTTGTGCGACTTTCGGTTTATTGGGACAACACAGGTTGCCCAGCAGCTTCGCTTTGGAGAATACCGTTAAACCTATAAAACTTTCAAGACGAAACTGCATAAGTTTTTAAATAAACAACCTAACTACTCACATCAACTTGGCTATATCACTTATACCGCTAGGATATTAAGAGATCTTAGATTTATACAAAAAAGTGCTAAAATCTTCAAAAACTCCTGAGGGGTTACTCAGGTTGAGTGCCCTGAGGTGGTTCTTCTGTCGTTTTGGGGGCCTCAGCGGGGCTTATTTTGAGCTTTTCCCGGACAATGGGGAAGCTTGTGACGGCGTCTCCTTTCGCCGCTGAGCCGCTGACGATGTCAGCTGCGAAGAAATCACGGACTCTTTCTCCAGTGGGACGGAGGCTGGCCTGGCTTCCGCTGATACCGTTTGATTGGAAAAGGGTCTCCTTTGGGAGCTTCCCGGAACCGTATTTTTGAATAAGGACGAAGTTGCCGGTGTCGGAAACCGAGGCGATCCTCCCGATCACACGTCGGCCGATCTCTTGCACGGGCGCCGGTTTTGGAGCCTCTCGAAAAAGTTTTTTAATTAAGCCACAGGAAGATAGGACGAGTGCAACGAGTGGGAAGAGGGCCTTCATGGGGAAATAAAGAGCCGGGATTCCTTCCGGCGCAAGCGGAGACCGCCGGGAAGATTGATGACAGCCGGGCCATCGGTCTCGAGGAGCGACAGGGCGGAGTCAAGCAAGGCGGTGCTGAGATCGGAGATATGCGCCTTTTTTAGGTAATCGTGGATCGCTTGGCGGCGCGGATAGGTGGGCAGATCTTTCAAGGTCGGGAGATGGAGTCGGCCTTGAGGGTCAAGGAGCCGGTGTTGGGAAAGTTGATCAGACAAGAATTGATCGGCCTCTTCTTGGTGGCGGGTGGCGCGAAGTAAGGAGGGCGAGGGGTCGAAACCCATGATGTTCTTAAGAAGAGGGAGGGCTTCGTTTCGTAGTCGGTTCCGGGTGGCGAAGGAGTCGGCATTCGAGGAGTCCTCGCAGTAGGAAATGTTGCGTTCGTTAAGGTGGGCGGTGATGTCGTGCCGGCGGATTTTAAGGAGCGGGCGCAAGAGGGTGAGGTCGTTGATTTGCTGGGTTTCTTGCATGCCCTTGAGTCCGGAAGAGCCACGGAGGAGGCGGAAGAGAACGGTCTCGACCTGGTCATCGGCATGATGTGCGAGGAGGATTTGATGAACCCCGGTGTCCTGAGCACATTGTTTGAAAAAATGGTGCCGTGCTTCGCGAGCTGCGGTTTCGAGAGAGAGGGACTCCTTTTCCGCGAGTGCGGCGACATCGGTATGAGTGATCAGGACGGGGAGATCGAGTGAGGCGGCGAGCGTGCGAACGAAGTCTTCATCGCGCTTCGTCTCATCGCCGCGAAGGCCGTGGTTGAGGTGGCAGAGGGTGAGTTTCTTGATGCTCTTTTCCAAAAGCCAATGGAGGAGGAAGACGGAGTCCCGCCCGCCGGAGATTCCGAGCAAGTAGGGGCGTTCCTGATCCAGCCATTCCGGGGTGTCCATTATTTTTCGAAGATCATAAAGTGCTGCCAAGGGAGGTCGTGCTTGGTTTCAGACCATTTTAATCCTGCTGCTTCGATTTCGGCGATCGCTTGTGCCTGGGTCATTTTATGGAGAGGCTTGATCGCGACGGTGGGGTCCTCGGCGCGATATTCGAGGAGGAAAAGTCGGCCCCCGGGACGAAGTGCTTTCGCGATGGAGCGGACCATTTCATAGGGGTGTGAGAATTCGTGGTAGGCATCCACCATGATGGCTGCATCGATTGAGTCTTTCGCGAGAAGGGTGTCGTCAATTTGGCCCAAGTGAGCGGAGACATTTTCGACCTTGAGGTGCTTCTTTTCTGATTCGAGATAGCTGACCATCTCGGGTTGGATATCGACGGCGATGACTTGGCCCTTCGGATGTTGGGCGGCAAGGCGGAAGGTGTAGTAGCCGGAACCCGCTCCGATGTCGGCAATGACGGCATCGGGGGCTAGCTTGAGGAGTTGGATGGCTTTCGAGGGCGCTTCTTCTTCCTCGCGATTGTCCCTCTCGAGCCATCTGATGGCGGGGTGGCCCATGACTTGGGCGATTTCGCGATCCATGTAATATTTTCCGGTGCCATCGCGGGTTTTTTCCCCAAGGGAGTAGTGGCCGTGATCAGGCCTCTCTTTTTCTGCTTGATCGAGTGCGGTCTTCTCTGAAATAGGAGACTTAGTTTCTTCTGCTTTGGAGGTGGACGACTTTTCCTGGGTGTCAGAGGGCTTTGTGTCGTTTTCACCGCTGGGTGGTTTCCAGAGAAAAAAAATGAGGGTAGCCAATAAAACGAGGGTGGCCGTGAGTGGGAGGATTTTCATGATAGGGGGAAAGAATGGCAGCTTGCGGTGAGTGTGGGGCAGAGGAGAGGGAGGAGGCGCCTAAGTTCGCTCATAGGGCCGGTGGTGTGAAGGTGAATCTGTGGATCGGCGTCTTTTGATGGGTGGTGCCCGGAGACGCGACGGGCTACGGCGGGTCCGGTATCGATGAGTTGAATATGATTCGGGATGGTCTTTTCGATGGCACTTTTTAGAAAGGGATAGTGGGTGCAACCGAGGATGAGGGTGTCGGCTCCGGCTTGGACCATGTCGTGGGTGTATTCTAAAATGGCGTCGGTGACTTCGGGGCCCGAGAGGGTTCCTGCTTCGACGAGTTGGACAAATTTGGGGCAGGGCTGAGTGATGACTTTGAGGCCAGGGGCATGGGTCTCGACGAGTTGTCGGAATTTTTCGCCGCTGAGGGAGGCTTCGGTAGCGAGGACGCCAATGGTCTTCGAGCGGGTGATTTCGGCGGCAGGCTTCACGCCGGGCTCCATTCCAATGAAAGGGGTGTCGTAACGATTACGGAGGGTGCGGATGGCGGCGATGGTGGCCGAATTGCAGGCGACGACGATCATTTCTGCTCCTTGGGCGAGGAGCCAATCCGAGAGCATGAAGACGCGGGATTGGATTTCAGAATAGGATTTTGGGCCGTAGGGGCACCATGCGGAGTCGCCAATGTAGGTGAGCGAATGGCCTGGGAGAAGGGTGTGGATTTCCCGAAGGACGGAGAGTCCTCCGACGCCAGAATCCAGGATGCCGATCACAGTTGGAAGTTTGGTGTTGGGAGGAGGAAGTTTGAAGCACGAAGTTTTTTTTGGGACATCGAAAGGGATCTTTAGATTGCATAGCAAGGTAGCTTGGCTTTCGATTCTTCGCGGCGCTGGTTTGGTGGTGGCCGGATATTGGAGTCTGCTTCTTCTTCCAGTCCTTGTGATTGGTTTTCTCAGCTACGGGCTGTGTATCGTCTACACGATGGGGATTGGCATACTCGCCATTCCTCTTTTTCTGATCTGTATGGCGACGGCTGCTGCGCCTCTCTATCTCTTCTACGGTTTTCTTCGCTCTACCAATCTTGAGCGTCATCGCGGGCCTTGGCTTATTGGGATACTTTTGGGGCTTGGTCTTTTGTTGATCGTGGAAGGACCGTCCTACGTCACGCGGTTGTAAAAGAGGACCCGCGACCGGGAGGTCATTTAATGTGCCTGGCGACGGTGGCGTTCTCCCTGATTGGTTGGGAGGTCGGTCGCAATCAAGAGGAGTGACCCTGGATGAAGATCTTGGCGGTGATGGTGTCGCGGGTCGGGTGGCCGATCTCGATCTCTCTGGCTCGCGGCTTGATGCGCATATTAATGCGTCGAGTCGGCTGGGATATTGGGAGTGGATGATGGAGTTTGGGAACTCCGGTAAGCGGAACAAGGAAGCGCGCATGCAGCTGCTCCTTCCCGCTGACGGAGTCGTTTCCCGTCTCACTCTTTGGGTCAATGATGAGCCCCAGGAGGCGGCCTTTTTCTCAACCGTAAAAGTGACGAAAGGTCGAAAACTCCGCTAATTTCATCCCTTTCGTGGTTCTTCCCTCAATTTGAGATGGAGAGCTGGGTGTGAGTGCCCAAAAAAGCCCGGCTGCGTGATGCGACCGGGCTTTTTGAAAGTGTTTGAGTCGCTTTTGTTAAGAAGCCACAGGAGCCTCGACCGTGATGGTCAGCGAGGTGGTGACGTCAGCGTGAAGCTTGACTTCAACGTCGCTCTTACCAGAGGTCTTGATGGGCTTATCGAGGAGGATCGCGTGGCGATCGATCATGATGCCTTTGGCCTCTAGAGCCTTGTGGATGTCGATAGAGGTGACGGAGCCGAAGGCTTTTCCGTTGGCCCCGATCTCGAGAGTAAACTTGGGCTTGAGGCGGGCAATCTTACCAGCGAGGTCCTGAGCGATGGTGAGCTCAGTCGCTTCACGCTTAACGCGGGTCTTCTCGAGGTTCTCGATTTGACGAAGGTTTCCCTTGGTCGCCTCGTAAGCTTTGCCTGATGGGATCAGGAAATTGCGGGCATAGCCTGCCTTTACTTTGACGACTTCAGCTTCGACGCCGAGGCCATTAATTTTTTCGCGGAGAATTACTTCAGTGGCTGCCATAACAATAAAAAGATTTCGGAACGCGGGGAATACGGTTGAGAGGGTGTGGAGTCAAGAATTTAAGTGCGTGAGGATGACCTTCAACGGAAGTGAGATCCCTTAACCACCAAAGTTTGATAGACTATTAATTTGGTCAAACAGCCCCTCCAAGATTTTCGGGTTGGGGAAAAGAGCTTCCGGGCCACCGGCATGGACGGCGAGAAAGGGTTATTCGTAGAGTGCCCTGGGGGAGAGAATTCCGGTTTCGGTCAGCTGGTCGATAATGAGTTCGATGAAGCTGATTTGCCCCGGGTTGAGGCTTCTTTCGAAAAGGAAGTGGGTAAAGCCTCCTTTGACAGCTTTGCGATCAATCCCGACACAGCTACAGATAAGGTGGGGAAGGCTTGTCGTCTGATTCCGTTTCAGGAGGTTTTTGAGGAGTTTATCGCTTTGGGATTCGGTGAGCGAGACGAGCATTTTTTCGAGTTCAGTAATATCCTTGGGGGTGAAAGGCTATCCTTCGCGGAGTTTCTGAATATCAAGGCGGTCGAGGTTATCCCACTCCGCATTTCAAAAGAGAGGAATGATTTTTTTAAATAGCTAGGAAAGACCACTGTGCGGTGCGGGTTTCCGCTTCTCAATGATCGTAAAGATCGGGAACAGCCTCGTTGGCGCTTTTAGTGCGTGATCTGCGGTTGAGCGACTCCAGTGATGACCTTTGAGGATGTGGACAAGAAACTGCTGACCTACTTTTTCTCCATCCAGATCATCGAGAGCCATAGCGTTCCCAGTAGTATACGGCTTCGGAGTGCAGATGTTAATGGAGCCAAATGTTGCCCCACGACATGTGATAAGGATGTCTTGGAGGGGATCGTGGGGAATCGCTTCGTATTTAACCCCTTTTTAGCGGTTGAGGGATAGGTCGTAGTCGCTCTTTTGAATTTCGGATGGGGCTATCCTTGGCCTAGCGGACTCGGGGGATTGATCGGGGCGGGACGCCCCGGCTCCTTTGGTGGTGGTGGGAAGACAAAATCAGGATGCCTCTGCTACTCGGGATTTTCGACCTGAATTCTGGGGAAGACGGGCTTGGGCTTTCCGGTCAGGTGGCCGGCTTCGAGGAGTCCCCATTTGAGGTCGTCGAGGTTGAGTTCGGCGAAGCCTGGTTTGTTAAGTTGGCCGTAGATTTTTGCAGCGGCGGCTGGGAGGATGGGAGAAAGGAGGATGGCGAGGTGGGCGCAGGACTCGGCAGTGTGACTCAGGATTTCGCCAACTCGGGGGAGCAGGCTCTCGTCTTTTTTCATCGTCCAAGGCTGGCTGCGCTCAAGGTAGCCGTTGCAGTGGGTGACGTGGTCGTTGATGGCCTGGAGGGCGACGCTGATTTCGCAGTTTTCCATGGCGGCGCGGTAGGCTGCAGTGGACTTTGCGAGGGATTCGCGGAGGGCGATGTCCTCTTCTTCTGAGGTGTCGATGGAGGCGACGGTGGAAGCGCAAGCGCCCTTAAGGAGGTTGATGGAGCGGTTGAGGAGGTTTCCGAGATCGTTGGCGAGCTCGGTGTTGAAGATCATGACGAGGCGCTCGATATCGAAGTCGCTGTCCTTGCCGGAGTGGATGTCGCGGCAGAGGTAGTAGCGGACGGTATCGGGGCCGAACTTATCTGCGAGCTCGCCTGGGTCGACGATGTTGCCGAGGGATTTGGACATTTTATCGCCGCGGATGTTCCAGAATCCATGGACTAAAAGAGTGGGCATTTCTGCAGCTTCGAAACCCATTGCGTGGAGCATGCAGGGCCAGTAGATGGCGTGCGCGGGGACGAGAATGTCTTTTCCTATGATCTGGAGGTCGGCGGGCCACAAGGTATCGAAGTCGGGGAGGTCGGAGCCTTCGGGCTTCTTATATCCGGCGAAGGAGATGTAGTTAATGAGGGCGTCGAACCAGACGTAGGTGACAAAGTCAGGATCGAAGGGAAGGGGGATTCCCCAAGACATGCGCTCTTTCGGGCGGGAGATGCAGAGGTCGGTTTCCCCAGCGCGCTCGATGGCGTTGAGGACTTCGTTTTTGCGAAATTCGGGGATGATTTTCAGGTCGTCGTTTTCGACGGTCGACTTGAGCCAATCGGCGTGCTCGGAGAGCTTAAAATACCAGTTCTCTTCTTCGCGTTTTTCGACTTCGCCCCACTCGGGTCCGAACTCACCCGCTTCGTTGCGGTCGCGGTCGGTGAGATATTGCTCCTGACGGACGGAGTAGAATCCGTCGTAGGACTTTTTGTAGAGGGAGCCTTTGGCTTCGAGTTCGGTGAGGATGTTTTGGACGCAGGTCTTGTGGCGGTCGTCGGTGGTTTCGGCCCAGCCGTCGTATTTGACGTCGAGTTTTTCCCAAAGCTTGATGAAGCGCTTCGTGTTGCGCTTGGTGAGGGTGGCGACATTGACGCCTTCGGCCTCGGCCGTTTTCACCATCTTTTGGCCATGCTGATCGACGCCGGTGAGGTAGTAGGCCTCTTCACCTTTGAGACGCTCATAGCGGGTGAGGACATCAGCGATGATCTTCTCGTAGGCATGGCCGATGTGGGGCTTGCCGTTGGGGTAGTCGATGGCGGTGGTGATGAATTTCATGAGGGTGAGAAAACTCTAAATTTTAGAAATTAGGATTTCCCAAGCTTGGTAACCTTTCCTCCCATCGAGAGAATACGGGCATTTCCTTTGGCGAGCTCGGCTTCAGCGATTTGGCCGTCGCGGACATACATTTGGGAGAGGCCGGTCCAGGCGAGAAGGTCGTCGGGCTCCAGGAGGGTGGCTTTGATGCCGCAGCCGATGGCTTCTTTCACTTTTTCGAGCTTCAGGAGGACCATGCCGAGGGCCTGCCAGCCGTCGAAGAAATCGTCATCGAATCCCACGGCTTTCCGGTAGGAAGCTTCGGCTTCTTCAAGCTCGCCGAGGGCGAGATGGGTGTGACCTTTGTCAAAGGCTGCGTCCTTGGCGGCAGGATTGGACATTTGAATTAGCGCTCCTCGGTGCTGCCCATGTATTCGGCTTCGTTCTCAGTGTAGCGATCCTTGAGCCAGTTTTGGAAGGTGGCGAGTCGGAGGCCGTTGTTCTGAGATTTGATGAATTGCTCGAGCTTGTCGTTGAAGGCGTCGTCGAGGGTGATTTCACGTTTTTCGACGAAGATGATCAGAGCACGCTCGGGGTTCTCGTCGTTTGGGAGATACTTGATCTCAGCGATGGTGCCGGGGTCGGTGTAGCGACTGGCATCGAATGCAGGTGAGACATTGGGCTGACCCAAACGGGAGGCTTGAATGGCGAGTTCCTTGAGTTCCTCAACCTCGAGCTCGGAATCCTTGGTAGCCTCGGCGAAGGACTTCTTTTCGCCAAGGGCGGCGACGAGCTTGGCGTGGGTGGCTTCTGCTTCGACTTTAAGTTTATCGCGGGCGAGCTTCTTTTTGAGGTCGACAGTGGCTTTTACCTTAGCTTCCTCGTAGGTGAGGGGACGAGATGCTTCGACTTCATCGAGGCGGCCGATGAACCAGCCATCGGGGGTGCTGTAGGGCTCGGAGATGAGCTGGTCGTCCTTGGCCTCGGCGTCGATGGCGAAGGCGATGTCGGAGAGCTTTCCGATAGGACTGTCGAGTGCGTCGAGGTCGAGTTCTTTTGGTGGATTGCTTTGGGCGAAGAACTCGGTGGAGATGACCTTGTGACCTTGCTCTGCCGCGAGTTCATCATAGGTCGCGCCGGAGAGATCGACGAGAGGATCGAAGAAGTCGGTAGCTGTTTTATTAAGGGCATCAACGGCGGCTTTTTTCTGCTGTGGGCTGAGCTTGTCCTTGGCGGACTTCTCAATGATGGGAGCGACGGGCTTTGCGACAGGAGCGGGCTGCGGCTCAGACTTCACGACGGGGGCTGGAACTTCTGTCGTATTAACAGGAGGCAGCGCGGGGATGGGCGCTTCTTGATCAGGTTTGGGGGCGGGCTCGCCTTGGGCTCCGATATCTCCTTCAGCACCTTCAGTGGGATTCTCAACGGGTGCGGGAACTTCAACGGGAGTTTCGGTAGGAGCAGACTTTTCTGTGGTTTTTTCTTTTTCGGCAGCGTCCTTGTTTGCCTTGGCGGCAGCTTCCTCAGCCTTCTTGGCTTGATCTTCCTGCGCCTTGCGCGCGGTCTCGGCGGCTTTCTTGTCGTTCTCGGCTTTAAGGAGGACAGCGTCCCAATCGGGTTCGATGAAGACGTAGGAAATTTTCCGGCGTTCGTCGGTGTTATACTTCTGCTGATTCTCTTCCCAGTAAGCTTTGATCTCTTCCTCAGTGGGATTTTGCTCGCCCTCGTAGTCTGTCGATTCGAGGATAACCTGTTGGGCGCTGATTTTCTGCTCCTGATTGCTGAAGATCTGGCGGGCGGCGGCGCGGTCGATGGAGACGGCTCCGCTGACGAGTTTGGCGAGATTCTGGGCGGTAAGGAGATCGCGGACATATTCGTTGAATCCGCGGGTGCCGATTCCGAGTGATCCGATTTTCTCATCGAGGAATTCGGAGTAAGCGGCTTGGTCGAAGTTTCCATCAGGTGCGGCGAAGAGAACTCCTTCGATGAACTCCTCGGTCTCGACGGGTCCGGGAGTGGCACCGTAATCGAGACCGGCTTTTTGCACGGCGATGCGGTTGGCGAGGAAAAGGTGGGGTTCATCACCTTGGAGAGTGATGTTCATGTAGCGGAGAAGACCGGTCCGGGTTCCGAGGAAAGGATTGCCCTCGATGATATTGCCCACATAGCGGGTTGCGAGCTTGCGGGCTTCGTCCGGCAACATGCTTCCGAAGGGATTGCGAGGGTCACCGATGCGGTCGGAGATCTCCAGAGGATTGAGTGCCATGCGGCGGAAGTCCTTTTCAGAGTATTTTTTTCCGTCGATGGAGGCGACTGGCTTGCCCACGGCAACATTAGCAGCGGTGTCTCCAAGGAAGACGAGGCCGATGAAGAGAAGGACCAGCACGACGATCATGAGGCCGGTGTATTTGCGGATGTTTTCAATCATATCGAAAATGAAGTGGTCGAGGAAATGTCTCCCTCGAGTTAGGAAGGCAGAGTTAAGGGGTAACCGAGGGAGGGAGCAAGTCTGATGGCCGACATTTTAACACTCTTTTTCAGGCGGCGCTTGCACCGGTGGTATAAAAAAAGACCGAAGAAGATCCGAAGACCTCCTGCGGCTGAGTTAATCGACCTCAAAACGAACGTTTGGAAGCTAAAACTGCTGTTCACCCTTACATAAAAAATAGGACTAAGTTACGGTCTTTAAATGGATAGATCCCAGACCCCGGGATTTGTTCAAACAAAAGCGGCTCCTTTTTAATTTAAACAAAAAACACTGTTTAGTAATGAGTTATAGGATTTTTTCCCCCTGATTTTTTGAAGGGTTGTCAGAAAGAAATGAGGCCTTAACCTGAGATCATGAAAATAATTATAATCATGATGCTCATTTTTCTGGGCGTAGCGATGGGGAAGGAGAATACGGAGGGCAGAAAGGCGAATCGGCTTGCTCAGGAAAAGTCACCTTATTTGCTTCAGCACGCATACAATCCGGTCGATTGGTATCCTTGGGGGGAGGAGGCTTTTAAGAAAGCGAGGGATGAAAAAAAAATGATTTTGCTCAGTGTAGGCTACTCGACCTGCCACTGGTGCCACGTGATGGAGCGGGAATCCTTTGAGGATCTCGAGGTTGCGAAGTATCTTAATGAGCACTTTGTCGCTATCAAGCTGGACCGGGAAGAGCGTCCGGATGTCGATCAGATTTACATGACGGCATTTCAGGCGATGACGGGTCAGGGTGGCGGGTGGCCGCTCAATATGTTTCTCACTCCCAATCTAGAGCCTCTGACGGGCGGGACTTATTTTCCGCCCAAGGACGAGGTTGGGCGGGTAGGTTTCCCTACGGTGCTCAAGAGGGTGCATGGAGTGTGGCAGGAAAATCCTGATGAAACGGCCAAGAATGCGGCGGCGGGTTTTGTGGAGCTTAAAAAATACTTTGAGGGGCTCCACGTTCTTGAGGCGGGAAAAGGTGAACTCAAGCGAGAGTTGATCACGGAGGCGGCGACGAAGACTGCTGGGATGATGGATCTGGTCTGGGGGGGGATGGGGACCGATAACAAATTTCCACAAGTAAGTGTGCTGCGGTTTCTTCTTCAACAAGGGGATAAAAAGGCGAAAGAGGCCGCTTTGCTGACGTGTCGTCGGATGCTCGATGGCGGGATTCACGATCAGGTGAGCGGAGGGTTTCATCGCTACGCAGTGGATCGTGAGTGGCTGGTGCCACACTTTGAAAAGATGCTCTATGATCAGGCGCAGCTGGTGGAGCTTTATTTGGACGCTTGGCTCATGACGGGCGAAGAGGATTTTGCGGCGGCTGTTCGTTCGACGACGGCCTATGTTCTTCGTGACCTGACGCATCCGGAGGGTGGATTTTTCTGCGCTCAGGACGCGCAGAGTGAGGGGAAGGAAGGAAAGTGCTTTTGTTGGACGCTGGCGGAGTTGAAGAAAATTTTAAGCGAAGAAGAGCTGGTACTGGCTCAGGAAGTTCTTGGGGTGACGGAGAAGGGGAACTTTTTTGACCACAGTGATCCGGAAGCTCTCCCTGATCAGAATGTGCTTCACTTTAAGGTGCGTCGGGAGGATCTTGACGCAAGGAAACGGGCGAAGGTTTCGGCCTTGCTGGCTAAGCTTGAAGTGGTGAAAGCAAAGCGAGTTCCACCGGCGACGGACGACAAGGTTCTCGCTTCATGGAATGGTCTCATGATTGGGGCGCTGGCGAGAGCCAGTCATGTTTTGAGTGAGCCTGAGTATTTGAAGGCTGCGGAAAAAGCGCATCGTTTTATTAAAGCGAAACTTTGGGACGGCGAGGGGACCTTGTATCATCGTTGGAGAGAAGGGGAGCGTGATGCTTCGAAGCAATCTGGGAGTTACCTTCATCTTCTGAGGGGAAGCCGGATGCTTTATGAGGTTACTTTGGACCCGGCCTATTTGGGTTTCGCGATCGAGCTAGCGGATCAGGCGAAGGTGTTATTTTACGACGATAAGAATGGTGGATTTTTTCAGGGTGAGACTCGGGTTGATTTGGTTTTGCGCCTCAAAGGGCAGTTCGATGGAGCGCTTCCGACGGAGAGTTCGGTGGCGGCGCGGGAGTATGCCGTGCTTGCCGCGATGACGGGGCGAGGGGACTTTCGTGAGATCGCGGAGAAGACCTTGCGTTCTTATGTGCCGATGATGCGTGAGAGCGGATCGGGAATGGGGGAGATGATGCGGGCGCTTGATTTCTTTCTCGATAAGCCGGCGCGTTTGGTGATTGCGGGGGACGCAGGAAAAGAGGGTCTTTTAAAGGTGTGCGCGAAGCATTGGGACCCTACCATGATCACCTTGGGGAATCTCGGGAAGGTCGATGAGTTCACGCTTGGGTTAAAGCCGATGGATGAAAAAGCGACGGCTTATTATTGCGTGGGGGAGACTTGTCAGTTGCCGGTGAATACCGTTGAGGGACTGGAGAAGTTGTTCAAGCGGATGGCGAAGAAACCCTAATTACTTCGTTCAAATCCTAAATTCTAGAATTAGAAATTCTAAATGAGGATTGGTTGGGTGAAGGGTATCGGGCTGCGATTATTGCGTCGCAATCGAATTCTCGCCCGCTCGGGGTGAAGCTGGTCAAAGACGTTGGGTTCGTGGACGAGGGCGATGACGGGGTCGTCTTTTCGATGGCCCCGCTAGGCGCGGGCGGGATCAAAGTGTTCGCCCCAGATGGAGTCGAGTCCGGGAATGAAGACGCGCTCGCCCTTGATGGTGAGATTGGTGCCGTCGTTCTGGAGGTAGTTGATGCCCGCATTTTCCAGGTGGCGGAGAAGATGGCTAGGAGGGCAGTGCCATCGGTCGCGGAGAGAGCACGGAGTTTTGTGCAAAGTTCGGAGAGTGAGGATGGGTCCTTGATGACGAAATCACCATTGATGAGGATAAGATCGGGCGCTTCTTTCTTCACGGCGGCGATCATGCCGAGGGTGACGCGGCGGGAGGAGGTCTTAATTCGACTGGGAGCAGGCATGGATGATTTCATTTAGAGAAACGACGGCGAGTAGGAGATTAGTGAAACTATTTCGGGATTTGAGGATACCGGTGAGACCCTGACTGGACAGGCGATCTTTTCCCCCGCTATGGTGCTTTCAGTGAGCGAGAGCAGATTAACGATTCCTCAATATGCGATGGCCTTGGCGGAGGTGGCGAGCCTGCGATCAGAGGATCCTTTTCGAAAAGTGGGTGCGGCAGCGCTGGACTGGGATAACCGGGTGATCGCGACGGCTTACAATGGGCTTGCGCCCGGGTTTGAGGCTCCAGACGATTTCTGGGATGACCGGGATGGACGGCAAAAGTTCATGCTCCACGCGGAAGTGAACTTGTGCAGTCTTTTTAAAAGAGGGGAGGCCAAGATTGTCGCCACCACGACGATGCCCTGTACGGCGTGTATGCAAACGCTCTGTGCATACGGGATCAAAGAGATCTACTATCGGGTGGCCTACCTCGAATCGGATGCGCCAGAGATCGCGAAGATCTATGGGATCATTTTGGAACAAGTAGAAGATAAGGGCGCCTAGAAGGCGGCCGCTTACTCGTCGACTTCAAGGTCGCCTCCGTAGAAACTCTTGATATAGCCGAACTCGATGAGGGTGTCCTGCCAAGGGGCGATTATTCCTGGCAGGTTGAAGATGCGCCCGGCACGTGCAAGCCAGACTTCGGCATCGGCCGTACGCTCTTCAGAGTAGGCGATGGCGGCGGTGCCAAAGTAATACAAGGGAGTATCACTGAGAAAACTAGTGTCTTTAAGAAGAAATTCGGCTCCTGCTTTATCGTCCAGCTTCAGTTTACAAAGGAGAATTTTAAAGATGATCAAGTCCTTCATGTTCTCCTGAGTTCCTTTATATTGAGGGGAAAGTTTCACTAGCCGGTCGTGAGCGGCCTGCCAGTTCTGAGTGACGAAATCGATTTCTGCTTTGTTGAAGAGGACGTTAATGTTTCCGGGATCTGCAACGAGGGCGGTATCGAACGCAGCGGCTGCTTTTTCGAAAGCGCGAAACTCAACGTAGCAAGCACCTTTGAGGTTTAGGGCAAAGGGATTGTTTTTGTAGATGAGCTCGGCCTCGTGGATACTTTCGAGACATTCGAAGATACGCTTTTGGCTGAAAACCTGTTGGGCGCGCACCAAGGCGTTCAAGTAAACCTTCTTTTGTTCAAGGGGGAGGTTATCGAGGTCGATCCTAAATTGTGCGACTTCTTTCTCTGCCTTGTCTGGATCAAGTGTTTCCTTGGCGGTATTTGCTGGAGCAGGGACGTCCTCTTTGGGAGCTACCTGAGCCGTCAGAGAGAACAGGGGAAGGAAAAGACCAATGAGACACACTTTCATAGAAGCGACTACTAGTATAATGGGGAGGGGGACGCAAGTCAGGGATCCGATTTGTAGAGATCTTTTTTTGAAATGAAATTGAACACTTTTCTAGGAAGCCAGTGCGGTCTTTTGTTTTCTGCAAGGTCCTTTCGGATTTCGGAAGCGGATGCCGGGTGATTGCCTGGGAGGAAATGAGAGCGATAGCCCAAGCGGCTTCCGGGCTCACCGTCTCTGCCAACGACAATCAGTTCCAAAGCTGCTGCCAGTTTTTCCGGATGGGTCCAGCGGGGAAGGGACTGCCACTGGTCAAGGCCGATGAGGAGAAAGAGCTGTGCTTTGGGGGGGAGGGTTGGCTTGAGGGCTTCCACGGTCTGCCATGTATAGGATGGGAGGGGTAGCTGGAGCTCGAAATCGCTTACTGAGGCCCAGTCCAATTCGTGGGTGGCCAGCTTGATCATTTGGAGTCGATCTTTGTCCGAAGCAAGGGGCCCGCTTTTCTTGTGAGGGGACTGGCGGCAGGGGAGAAAAAGGACCTGATCGAGGGAAAGCGCGGTATGGGCTTTTTCGGCAATCTCGAGGTGACCCTCATGGATGGGGTCAAAGGTGCCGCCAAAGAGCGCGATGCGAAAGGGGGCGGACATGGGCTTCGCTATGGAATTTCTTTTCGCTCGATTTCAATCTGTCCTAATAAGCTATCTTGGCGGGCCTTGAATTGATTCATTTTCATCAATTCGAGCAAGGCGAGGAAGGTGACAATGACTTCGATCTTGGAAGAAGCCTCCTGGAAGAGGGACTGGAGGCTGAGCGATCCCCCAGGAGGGATGAGATTCAGGAGGTGGTCAATTTTATCGCTGACGGTGTAGCGGTCATCGATGATGTCGCCAAAGTCGCGCGTTTCTTCAAAGCGTTTGATGACATTTTGAAAAGCGCGGATGAGGTCGAAAATGGAGACTTCCGCGAGAGGAACGGGCTCCGATTCGTCAGGACGAGCCTTTTTTTCCGGAGAGTGGGCAAAGACTTGTTCTTGGGCTACTTCGCACTGAGCAAGAAAACCGGCGGCGTCTTTGAATTTTTTGTATTCGATGAGTTGACGGATCAGCTCCCAACGGGGGTCGTCCTCGTCTGCTTCATCCTCAGGCGGTTGTACCTGCTTTGGGAGGAGAGTGCGGCTTTTGATATACATCAAATTTGCCGCCATGGAGATGAATTCAGAAGCAAGGTCGATATTGAGCATTTTGAAGCTCTCGACGTATTCGAGATATTGGGAGGTAATCCGTTGGATGGAAATATCATAGATGTCCACCTCGTCCCGACGGATGAGATAGAGAAGCAAGTCCAGCGGGCCTTCGAAGAATTCGAGGCTCACCTTGTAATCTGCATCTTCCATGGAAAAGGCAATATCGAAGCAATGAGGCTTGGGCGAGTGAAATTCAGGCGACCTTCTGATTAATTACTTTGTCAAGAGTGACGATCCGTCGCTAGGCTCTGCCTGTGCAACAGTCTGTCGATAAAGAACGATTGAGAGAATATCATAGTCGGGTTTCTTCGTGGATCGGTGAACAGGGAATGTTTTTCCAGTTGAGGTATGCTGGAATCGTCGCGAATTCCTCGCTTGTTAAGCAGATTTGGATCTTTTTGATGAAGTTGCTGATCCTCATCGTTGCGTTGGTCAGTATTTCTTATGTTTTCCTCAGCAGGTACCTTTCCGATAGTAGCTACAGCAAGAAGATCGGTGAGCAGATCGGTGAGGTTCTTGGTGCGGAAGAAATTGAGGCTACCGGATTTTTGCGCGCACGCGGGCAGGGTCTGTTTCGGAATGTGGAGCTGATCGGAGGCGATGACAGCTTCTATATTGAAGCCGAGTTGAAATCTCTTTCTGGCCCATTTACTTTTCTTGCAGGCATTACCGAAGATTGGATCCCAGAGAAGATTCGCATCCATGAAGCGTCCTTCCAATTGAAAGCGGGCGGAGAAGACGAAGAAATGGAGCAAGCCTTCGCGGCAGTGATCGATACTTTCTCTGGTTCCAAGCTTCAGTCCATTAGCATTGAGAACCTCGACTTTGATTGGGGCTATTCCAAGCTGACCTATGGCGGGATCACCGACACAGCATTCATCGCAAATTATGTCGATGGCTCCTGGGAAATCTCTTTGACCGGAGGACTGTTCACTCAAAATTGGCTTAGAGACCTTGAGTTGCTCTCAGCAAAAATCGTCTGTGGACCAAATGGAATTACTATTGAATCGATGGACTTGAAGCTCGGCGAAGGAAGCATGAGCTTCTCTGGCGGGATTCGCGGCACCTTGGCTATGCCGGAGTTTAAGATTGTCGGAGAGTTCGTTTCTCTTCCGGTAGATCGTCTTATTAGCCAGGCCGGGGTGCAGATCAGGGAATTTATTTCGGGTGCGATTTCAGGAGAGCTCAACATCGAGGGTTCCACGAATCGCATGATTTTGACTCATGGCAAAGCGAGAATTAAGGAAGGTGATGTCATCACCCTTCGCGAAAAATGGGCCATCCTTAGGATGCTGTCGGTTCTTGATTTGAATAATAGCTTTCGCCGTGTCGATTTTAACACTGGATCGTTCAACTTTTCGTCTGGAGGTGGTGGACTTGAGATCAGTGATATCGTCCTTCAGTCCAGTAATCAATTGCGGTTAGAGGGGGGACTTTTAACCCGTCTTCCGACTCAGAAGGAAGCTGCCGAAGCTCTCGGGATTACGCTGAGCAGGGGATTTGGAAAAGGTCTCGCCAATGATCCCACCGATGTTTCCGGCGCTTCCTCCCTAGAGAAGGAAAGAATAAGCCTAAAGAGAGCGGCGAATGGAGGTAAGGTGAGAGACTTAGACCTCGATTTGTCGAATTTAGAATCTACGAAAGATGGCAAAAAGGTCAGGGAGAGTCCGCAAGAGCTTGAAGAAAAGCGTCTGAGGCTCGCGATGAATGTCCTCCGGGTCGAGGCGAATTTAAAACTGGGTGTTTATGCCGGGGTATTTTCAGAATACGTTTCCCTAAAGGAAAAATATCCTAGCGATAATGAGAACTGGCGTTGGATTCCTTTGGGCTTTGATAGCACCTTTTCCAGGATTTCAGAAGAGGAAGCTAACCAACTCAAGCTTGAGAGCCGGCCAAATCGAATTACACCCACTGAGTAATTTAAAAAGAGAGAGACTCCGCGATCTCAATCGTGCCTCTGCTTTTATTAAGAGTGTATAGATGGATTCCTGAGGTTCCTTGATCGATTAGCCCCTGGCACTGCGTTTTTGCGTAATCGATCCCAGCCTGTCGGATTAACATGGCGTCGTCTCCTGCGGCATTCAAGACTCGCAAAAGGGAGGCGGGAAAGCGGCTTCCTTCTGCCAGTTCGGCCATGCGCAGCATCCCTGAAATGG
>Ga0115003_10001194_pt1 | contig 23032 bp, 18 predicted proteins | sample ArcticOcean_MG_C_7_FD_88736 | JGI IMG/M metagenome (GOLD analysis project Ga0115003, IMG submission 88736) | Marine microbial communities from western Arctic Ocean - ArcticOcean_MG_CB11_88 | ecosystem: Environmental > Aquatic > Marine > Oceanic | place: Arctic Ocean: Canada Basin | collected... | reverse complement strand
TATCAGGTCGGTGATGCGGTGTTGCCTAGCAATCTGTGCAGCGACTTCTTTGGTGGCATGCGTATCGGATAAATCGACCGAGTAATTGTGCAGCTTTGGATGGGCAAGTGCACTGGGACGACGAGAAACATTCAACACAGTGTATCCATCCTTGAGTAGCGCGGCGCATATGTTGGCGCCTATGCCAGTGCTGCCACCTGTGACCAATGCAGTTCTCATGCGGTAATCTCCGTAAAGTTAATAGACCTGAGCCACTGGTTAGCGGATTCATTTTCACCCGTGGCCACCAATACAGCGTTACCAATTTCGTCCTGTACAATTGAAACCCTGACACGTGCCTCGCAATCGATGCCCAATTGTAAATGGGCAAAGGCCACCGGCCCGGCGTCTAACTTGACGGATGCGATACGCCAAGGCAGGTGACTGGAAAAATTTTTCTCTAAGGGGTAATGAAGAGCAGTGAGAGTCTGCACAGTGCCTCTATCGTCTACGCTCTGCCACGTCAGGCTATCGCCCAGACATCCTCCACACAGTTCTCTCACTGGATAATTGACCTGTCCGCAGCTGTCACAGCGCTGCAAACGCAGCGTATTGCCGGAGGCAAGCATTGTCTTGAATTTGGCGGACATCAGCTGTCTCCCCGTTTGAGGATAGTACAAGCACTGCACAGACCACGATCATAATTTATCATGCCATAGCCACTCACCATTGCGTGTTGGGCATCCACCACCTGATTCTTTAATGCTCCGTTGGTAAGCTGCCGTATGCTCTCGACCAGCCCCAGGTACCCAGCTGCAGCGCCGGCCTGCCCTCCGGATAATTGCCCTCCGGATGTGTTATGGGGTAGACCCCCACCATCGAATGTCAACGCATTACTGCGGACAAAATCCGCTGCTCCACCGGGCTTACAAAAACCAAGGCCCTCAAGTTGAAGCATCGAAATTACGGGATAGTCATCGTAGGTTTGTAGCAGATCTATATCATCGGGACCAAGCCCTGCGCTGGCATATAGCTGGTCGGCGAACAGGGGCCAGCCTCCACGCAGCTGCATCGGATCATTGGGAAAGGCGTTGTGACGCTCGTCAGCCGCTAAAATACTCACGTAGTCCAGGCGTAACGCCTCGGCTCGCTGAGTACTCATCAGCAAAAAGCCTTCGCCGCCGCTACAGGGCATAACGCAGTCAAATAAGTGCAGAGGCGAGGCAATTTCTCTGGCCGCAAGGTACTCCTCCATCGAGAGGGTTTTACCTCCCAGGAGGGCCGGCGCATAGTGCTGTGCATTGTAGCGTTGGCTTATGGCAAGTCGGCCAAAGTCTTCGCGGGAGGCGCCGGTTTCGTCCATGTATCGCTGGGTAATCATGGCGAAAGCTGCATTGGGCCCACCGCTGCCATAGGGATAGCTGGCGCTGTTACTGAAGCTGGAAAAGTCTGATACTAGGTCGCGGTGACTACCAGCCTGAGAAGTGTCTCCACCAATGCAGGCTACAATATCTGCATCGCCACATTGTACTGCACGGGCAGCTCGGCGCATGGCCAGAATGCCAGATGCGCCACCAAAGGGCAGTTGCTCTAGCCAGCGCAGGGTCATATTGTAATGCTGACTGAGAGAGCTGACTGAGTCAGGGGCAAGACTGAAGCTAGACACGGCCAGCCCGTCGATATCGGCTTTGTCTATTCCCGCTAAGTCAATCATCTCCCGAAGTACACTGCCAATAAACCAGCTGGCGCTGTGCTCACTAACTTTGCTATAACCCAATGACACGGGTGTTACCAGGGCGATGCCGTTGTAGCTTGCTGGTTGGCTCATATGAAACTCACTTGTTTGCGTTTTTTGAATGCGCGCATGTCAACACATGCGGCATCACTCAGCGCTTTCTGGGCCAGCGCCTTAATGTCGGCGCGTCGGGGTTTACCGGAAGCGGTAAGTGGCAATTCATTACTAAAACACACATAGCCGGGCACCTTGAAATAGCTCAACAGTTTAAGGACTCCTTTAACTATACTCTCCGCGGCCTGCGCACTGGCGACGGTTCCGGGCGCAAGAATAATACAGGCCATAACCTCTTCACCACGGATTTCATCGGGCACTGGACAGACAACCGCCAGTGCGATGCAGGGATCTTCGCTCAGTGCAGCCTCAACTTCTAACGCCGAAATATTCTCGCCCGAGCGGCGAATGACATTTTTGCGCCGATCGACAAAACACATAGTACCATCGCTATCCTGACGCACCACATCACCGGTGTGAAACCAGCCGTCTTCCCAAGCTTCGGCTGTAGCCAGGGGGTTTTTCAGGTAGCCATCAAAAAAGCCCTTGGTGGGATTGTCCCCCCGGTGCCGAATCAACAGCTCTCCAGGATAACCGATAGGCACGCTCTTGTTCTGTTCATCAACCAGTTTAAAATCCAGATGCTGTGGCGGTTCGCCAAAACAGCAGGTGCCGACATGGCGCGGTTCCTTGGCGGCAATAATGGCGCCGTAGTTGCCCGTTTCTGTCATGCCCCAGGCCTCTATTAGAGGAAACCCAAAACGCTTTTCGAAGGCGGCGTGGTGCTTGGGGTTTACACCAGCCCCAAAAGCAAATTTAATTTGCGTGGAAAAATCGTCATCGCCTAGTGCGGCATTAAGCAGCATGGCGGGCATAACACCGAGATAGTGCACCACGGTGGCTCGCGAATCTCGCACAGTCTGCCACCAGCTGCTTGGGTGAAACCTGTCGAGTTGCACAATACAGCCCCCAATTAAAATCATCGCCATAGTGGAACAGGCCATAGCATTCATATGCACTAGCGGAAGCGGCGTTATCAAGCGCTCAGTACCCTCCTGCAAGGCACAAAGGCCACCGAGGTCGACATAGCGCTGACCACTGAGCAAATAGTATTCATTGCTCAAGATACAACCCTTGGGCTTGCCTGTACTGCCGGAGGTATAAAGCAGGGCGCATTCGCTGCGCACGGAAATGGCTTCGCCACTCGCTTGGGTTGTGGTGTTAGGTATTTGCGGTGTGGCATGTCCCACAGGCAGGTAGTGCAACTGATCGCTCAGTAAGGCACGCAAGGGTTCCACTGATGAGTTCAGATCAGCCAGGTAAACCAGCAGAATGACTTCACTATGATCAATAATATAGGCCTGCTCTTCGGAAGCCATTTCGTCATTGATCGGCACAACGCAGCAGCCCAGCGCATTCAACGCCAGCCAGTGAATAAAAAACTCCAGCCGATTTTGCAGCATCAGTGCCACGCGGTGACCGGAACCATAACCCGCATTTTGGTAAAGTAACTTTTGCTGTTCTACCTTTGATGCAACTTCGCCATAGCGGCTGTCAATGGCAATGGTGCTATAGACGCTGGCTACGCTATGTGGAATATGTAGAAAATCGTGCCCGCTATAGCGCGCGGCGCTATGAACAAACGCGTCGTACACGCAGTTCACCTGAGAGCTCGCTAAACTCGCGTTCCGACTCATTTCACTCCTACTCAGATCCTTCTGTGACACACTCATCGCTTTCCCTACGCTATGGATTTTGTGTTATTCATGACGACTGGTGTCCCATCAGTTGAGGGTGTAGACAGGCTAAAACGAGCGGGGAATCACTGCCGTTACTTAAATCTCGACTTTAGCTCTATCTTCAACCAACGCAACCACCTGAACAACGCTCATGGCAGGATAGTGTTTACCCATAATTTTTTGTAAGCTTGGCCTATAGGCCGAAGATTTTCTGCATATATACTTGGTCCAAGGCAGTTACCAACCTCAAGATTTCCTTCACAGGTATATCCATTAACGTTAAAGCATATTTAAAAATATTGATAACAGTCTTACTTACCGGTTACTCTGGCGGTGCTCAGCTGGAACGACCCGCCTCCCCTTTGCCGCTAACCTCACTAGCAATATCATCAATCCACTGACGATGAAAAGCCTCTGCGCGTTCGCCGGGTTGTTGCAAAGAAAAGAACTCGAGTTCGGGATCATCGATTTTTTGCGTTCCACAAAGCATCTCTAGAATAGCTTGACCGCAGAACGGAGTATAGGCCTCGGCATATCCGCCTTCATGTATCACCGCTAATCTGCCGCTACACAGTTCTTCCGCCGCTTCCATCATCAAGGATGTCATGGCTCGAAAACTGTCACTGTGAAGTAACTGCCGTGCGAGTGGATCGACGCTGTTTGCGTCTAGCCCGCTGGCGACGATAATCAATTCCGGCTGGTATGCATGGAGCGCAGGAAGTACGATCTTGTGCATTGCGTAGAGGTACGATTCGTGCCCGCAGCCAGCGGGTAACGGGATGTTCAAGTTATAACCGGCGCCATCGGCCTCACCACGCTCATCTAAGCCGCTATATCCTGGTGGAAAGCAGCGATCCTGATGCAGCGAGATAGTCAATACATCAGAGCGATCATAGAAAATAGACTGGGTACCATTGCCGTGGTGGACATCCCAATCGACAACCGCCACGCGACTAACACCGTATTTTGCTTTCGCGGCCTCAATCGCGATCGGAATATTCGCCAACAGACAAAATCCCATAGATTGTTCGGCCAGACAGTGATGACCCGCAGGACGGCATAAAGCGTAGCTGTTCTTGGCATCCCCTCGCATGACTGTATCGACCGCATCGACTGCCAATCCGGCCGATAGGCAGGCTATTTCGTAGCCTCCTTTATTAAAAGGCGCAAACATACCCAGTTCTCCACCACCGGCATCGCTTGTTTTTTTAAATTCATCAATATAACTCTCGGGATGTATTGCCAACAACTGCTCCCGCGTGGCCTCTGGAGCCGAGCGTATAATAAGATGTTGGTCAAGCCCCGAAGCTCTGACGAGGTTAAGTATACGACGCTTGGAACCTGGCGTGTCAGCGCCATAACTGCCCGCAGGCGGCTCGACCCAGCCCTCCACAGGCATGAATAGCGCCTGCACGCCAGTGGTATGCCAAAACGTTCGTTCATCGGTCAAAAAATGTGTATCCGACACCCCCATTACTCCTTTATTAAGTGCACAGTTTTACCAGAAAATAGCGTCCGTAATACTTGCGTATCACCGATCTTAGATGTCGGCACTTCAAATACATTTTGGTTCAAAACAATCAGATCTGCCAATTTCCCCAGCTCCACCGAACCAGATTTTTCATCAATTTTCATTGCCGTTGCATTTTGCATGGTAAATATCTGTAATGCTTGCTCTAGATTAATAGCTTCTTCGGGCCACAGAGTCCCGGGATAATCGCCTGAAGGGTTTTGCCGACTGATCATCGCTTCTATGGCCCCCCAAGGACTCATATTCGCGGCTGCAGAAGGCCAGTCCGAACCAGCTAATACCGGCGCTCCCGACGCCAGCAAAGATTTAATCGGAAAATATTGCTCCCCACGCGGACGGCCTACGGCGTTAATGACAGACGTTATAATAGGCGATGGATACCAAAGGTAGGGCGATAGATCGGCGACCGCGTTAAGCGTTCGGAATCGAGGTATATCAATGCTGTCAATGTACCCAGCATGAGCCAACTCATGTCTTAGACCACTGGCCCCATTAGCTGCGCGTGTTGCTGCAATAGCATTGAGTGCTACTCGCACCGAGCGATCACCCGCGGTGTGAATTTTTACAGTGAAGCCCTCAGCATCGAGCGCTATCAGATGGCGCGTAAGTTGCGCTTCATTAATATGCATATAACCTGCCGTGGTAACAGACCCTTTTTTCTCAGGTGCATAATCAGCCAGCATTGCTGCAGTCCTGGCCGCAGTCGGTACCCCATCGGTAAATATTTTAACGAAACCTGCATCAACATTTTTAGAGTTCAAACTATCGCGCTGTTGAACTAATTCCTCTACATCTAGGGCTGTTTCACGGGCATCACGAGACGTATCGAGAGCACCCGCAAAGTGTATGGTCATTTCATCTCGGCGGTCCAACTTGGTTATTTCTATAATATGAGTGGGATTTGCACTGGCGTCTTTGAGTCCCGTAATGCCAAATTTATTGGCAGTTTTAAATACATGACGCGCGGCGGCGATATACTGTCGCTGATCTGGCGCAGGGAGCAATTTCCTTAGCGATGCAGAGCCCTCGAGCACCACTCCATTCAGCTCACCTGTAACCTTATCTCTTATGATTTCAACCCCTGGTGGGTTTGGTGTCTCGTTATCGATGCCCATCAACTCGAAGGCTTTCGTATTAAGCCAAGTATTATGCGCGGAATCATCGCTGAGAAAGACAGCCTTTCCACCGCTAACTTTATCAAGCCACTCTCGCGGGCTATCTATTTTATGGTCAACAAAGAAATTACTACCCCACTGACCACCACGAATCCATTCGGCATCGGGATTTTGTTCAACACAAGCGGTTACAACCAACGCAATCTCTTCGGGGTTGGCAGTGAACGGAAAATTACACTCAAACAGGTCTTTAACAGCGCCTTCCATTGGGTGCAAATGTGCATCATTGATCCCAGGCATGGCCATTTTTCCATTGAGATCTATGACCTCAGTGTCCACTCCTAGAAAGTCATCCACGTCATCATCATTACCAATGTAGACATAGCGGCCGTCGGCAACTGCAACTGCTTCAACCCATTCATTGGCCAAATCGATAGTATAAATTTGGCCGCCTTTGACTATCAGATCGGCAGGGCTTTGATGTGTTTTTTGATTGCAGCCCGAGGCGCTCACCAAGCATCCTGCCAGCGCCAATAACGTAGTAACCCTGAGTAATTTCATGAGCCCTCTCCTTTTAGCAGCGCCGTCTACTGGTACCTGACAGCCATTGCTTTATGTTATTTATTATTAGACACCAAATTCTTTATAGCAAACACGCTCTATCTTTTCCCTATCGGCTCCCAGTCGACCCGCGTGCCGAGGAAGACTTCAGCACGACCGGGCTCTTTTAGATACCTGCCATTATTAATCGAAAGAATAACTTAACGACACTCCTACTGTGCGTGGCATACCCATGCTGCGCACATATGGCCCATTACCTCCAAGGAACGCAGAGGCGTAATAGTCTTCATCCGCTACGTTGCGCACCCACAACAAGGTCTTCCATTTCTCACTCGCGTCGCTTATCGATAATCGGGCGTTGATCACCATGTAGTCTTCCGTCGCACGCTCGGGCGCAACGCCACCGGTGGTCTTATCGGTGTAACTTAGATCTAAAGCCATCCCTAGAATCAGGTTCTCTGTAATGTTGGTGTCATAACCAATCAATGCCGTATAAGACAGCGAGGGTGCCTGCGGCAACTCGCTCCCTGACGCGTCAAAGGTCGCCGTATTGACCAGCCATGCGCTGTTGGCAGCATCCACAGCTTGCCATTGGTCGATTTCAGTATCTAGCCATGCACCGCCAAAAGCCAACCTAAGGCCATCGGTGGGCAACCACTGGATGTCAATTTCGGCACCGGTAATGCTCGACTCATCGACATTAGTCAACCCTGAAATTGCTCCGACCAGTGTTATCACCCGATCTTTTTCCTGCTTATCCTTATAATCATAACTAAACACGGCGGCATTTAATTGCATAGAGCCCTCAAGTAATGTTGCTTTTGCTCCTATTTCATATGAGGTTAGAATCTCTTCGTCGTAGGGCATTAGCTGCGTAGTGGTGTTGGAGTTAGCGCCATTAAAACCGCCGGATTTAAAGGCTTGCGAGATGGAGGCATAATATAAAACATTATCTGATGGCGTATAATCCAGACCTATCTTGCCCATCATGCGACTGGTATCGATGGTGTCAGTGAAAACTGCCAGACCGTTATTCGCGTCTGGAGTGCCCAGTAAACCAAGAATAAATGTCGGAGATGAGGGCCTATCATCGATGGTACCGCAACTGCCGGCGCTGAGTGTAGTGCCAAACAAAACGTTGTTAAAACTCCCTAGGGAATTGTCATCTGCAACATAGGTGCAACCTGACCAATCACGCTGTTCTTTGGTATATCTGCCGCCCACTGTCAATTTAAGTGCATCCGTAAACTGCCATTCGACATGTCCGAATATTGCGCTCGAATCAGTCTCTTGTTGGTATTTGGTGTCCAGCTCTAAAATACCAGTGCCATTAAGCTTAAAGGGGGCAATATCAAACACCAACGAGGCTCCACCATACAACGAGTCCGACATGAAGTAGTGGTAGTACTCCTCCATCTCATCGGTTGAGTAGTACGCCCCGACCAACCAGTCCACTGAATCGGTCGAGCCGCTTAATTGCAATTCCTGTGAAAAAACACTTAAGTCAGTCGTGTTGATATTACTAGAATCGTTATACTGACCACCGTCCCAGTCATTTCTTTCAACACGCTCAAATTTATTATAGGCGGTTATCGACGTCAGCGAGACGTTACCTAGATCCCAATCAAGGTGCGCAGACATACCCTTCAGCTGGTTATCACGCTTAGGTCTAAGATCAAATGTAGTCCCGGTGATCGAACTAGTGTAACTATTGGTCCAGCCCGCCGCCTCATTATCATCAGTAGAATACCAGGGTGGCGTTTCGCCAGATGCCAGATAAGGCGCTACGGCTGAATAGGGCGCCGAAAACTCAGCAAGCCCTATCTCGCGGCCATCATACGCAGTATTCGCTTTGTTGTCCGACTGATCATCAACATGATGTGCGACCAACAAAAGGTTAGCATCTTCCGAGAGTTCTATATTAAAAGATGCTCGAAGCGCGGTGACATCTTTTTCACCTAGCTCATCATCTCCGTCAACACTTTTTTGCCAGCCCTCACTAGATTGTATGGTTTTGAGGGCAATTCGCCCCTGTGTATTTTCGCCCATCGAGCCATTCACAAACCCTTCAAAATCGACTGTCGAGTAACTGCTGTAGCCAACATTAACTCCCACTTCAAACTCTTCAGACGGCTTGTTGCTGATAAAATTAATCTGCCCCGCCGTTGTGTTTCGGCCGTAAAGGTCGCCCTGCGGGCCCTTCAACACCTCTACACGCTCAGCATCAAATAATAGACCCCTTGTCATTACCGTATAGGGCATCGCAACCTGATCAAAATAGATCCCCACTGTCGACGAGGCGCCCGTCGAATAATCCTGAAAACCGACCCCGCGAATTGTATATAAGGGAACTCCGGTTGCTGAGGACTCATTGACGGTCAACCCAGGCGTTCTAAGCGCCATATCTTCGGCCGATACAACTCCCATATCTCGCAGCTCATTGCCTGTCCATGTGCTTATAGCAATACCAATGTCATTCTCACTTTGATTTCTTTTCTGAGCTGTCACAATAACTTCTTCTAACATTCCAGCATAAATATCTGCTGAGAACATCGTAGACACTGATATCAATAAAACTAAATGATTTTTTATACCATTAAACATAATGTAACCCTTATCGTATTTTATTTAATTATGAGATTATTAAAGCAAATTAATCTTTGCATATCTTGCACGTAAGGGAACTAAAAATTGACTATGAGGGAAAAACATACTTAAGAATTTATGTTTTGACGTAGTTGACTTAATTGATCAAAGTCGCCGGCATAGTCATGCTAATTGAAGCGCTTAGCTATGCAGATTACGTGCAGAATTTCAGCCTAGCTGAAATTTTTATAACGCGAATTTTTTAACAGGGATCAGGTGTATGGAAGGCATTCCCCTTTACCTTATTGACCTCTACGGCGACGGCACCTCGATTTACGATATAGATTTTGTCTTTTTAGACGGTATAGAAGAAGTAGAAGGTACAAAAGGTCATACTTCCGCCACAGGCTCTAACTTGCATCCACTAGGCTACGGGCTCAATGCTATTGACCATCTAACCCACAATGTCTATCGCGGTCGCATGGATCACTGGGCTAAGTTTTATGAAGACCTGTTTAACTTTCGCGAGGTGCGCTATTACGATATTAGCGGTGAGTACACAGGGCTGCGTTCAAAAGCCATGTCGGCTCCCGATGGCAAAATTCGTATTCCTCTCAATGAAGAAGCCACCGGTGGTGGGCAAATTGAAGAGTTTCTCAAGGCATACAATGGCGAAGGCATTCAGCATATAGCCTTCTCCTGTGACGATATTTACGCCACATGGGATCAGCTTAAAGCCAAAGGTATGCAGTTTATGGCCCCGCCACCTGACACCTATTACCAGATGCTAGCGGAGCGCCTACCCGGCCATGGAGAGCCCAGCCAAGAGTTGCAATCTCGTGGTATTTTGCTAGATGGTTCCACTGAAAATAATGATCCGCGCCTGCTGTTGCAGATATTCTCAGCAACCTTAATTGGCCCTGTTTTCTTTGAGTTTATTCAACGTAAAAAAGACGAAGGCTTTGGCGAGGGTAATTTTAAAGCTCTGTTTGAATCCATAGAGCGAGACCAACTCAGTCGCGGTGCCATCGAAACTGTCTAAAATCTCAACCGTCTAGCGTTTTAATTACCTAGCACCAGAGCCTGTTTATGAACATTCAAGGAATCCACCATGCCGCCTTACGTTTTTTTAAAAGCATGGATTGATATAAGTACCGCAAGCTACAAAGTTTTTTCTGCTTAGAACCACAAGCCCCCTTTATTGAATAACGATTCGATGGAATCTCAACAGTGAGTATTCAGGCCCTGTCGTATATTACTGACTAAGCAACAGGTCAATCAGGCCGACTCAAGACCGGTGAATACTCTTTATACCAAGGTTGAGATTATGGAAATTGCAGTATTAGGTGGTGGACACGGTGGTTATGCAGCCGCAGCAGACCTTTCTAAGAAAGGTCATCAAGTCCGTTTTTGGCGACGTGATGCCGCCGGCTTCCAGCCTATCATTGACGCAGGCGCGATCACGGTTCACGACTACAAAGGTGAACGTGAAGTCGCCATTCACAATCCCACCAAGTCTTTGGCCGACGCAGTCGACGGCGCCGAACTGATCGTTATTCCCCTGCCCTCCCTGTCGCACGTTGCGCTTGCAAAAGACTTAGCCCTCCATCTGCGTGATGGCCAAGTAGTCTACTTGCCACCTGGAACCTTTGGCTCCTACATATTTGCACGCGCGCTGCGAGATGCAGGCAACAAGGCCGATGTCAGCTTTGCCGAAACCGGCACCTTGCCTTACCTTGCCAGAAAACATGGTTCCCGCCGTGTGGTTATCAGCGGATACGCCACGCGTTTGCCAACGGGCGTTCTGCCCTCAAAAAATACCGACTATGCTTTTGAAGTTTTACTGAAAGCCTACCCCGTTGAACGCTGTGAAGATGCACTCAGTGGCGCACTGATGAACGCCGGTCCGATTATTCATCCGCCGCTCATTTTGATGAATGCGGGCCCACTCGAACACTTTGACACCTGGGACATTCACAACGAAGGAACCCAGCCGGCCATCCGTCGCACGACTGACGCCTTGGATGAGGAGCGCATGGCTTTGCGCGAAGCGTTAACTTATGGCGCGCCGCATTTCCCCTTAAAAGATCACTACAACGGAGCCGGTGAAGGCGATGAGTGGATGTATGGCCGCGCCGCACACGAAAAACTCACCGACAGTGGCGACTGGCGTGAAGATATCGATTTAAAGACCCACCGTTACATGCTGGAAGACACCCGTTTGGGTCTGTCATTTTTGGTCTCCGTGGGCCGCTGGGCTGGCGTAGCGATGCCCATCGCTGAAGGTTTACTGAGCATCGCATCCCCTGTCTCCGAGCGTACACTCTATGAAGAAGGTCGGACACTGGAAAGTTTAGGACTGGCCCATTTGAGTCGTGCAGAAATGACCCAGCTCTTGACTGAGGGGCCAAGCTAAATGAGCACTCCCTCAGCACGCATTGGGGTCGTTGGCGCCGGCCGTATGGGCCGGGGCATTGCCCTGAGCTACATTTTCGCCGGCAAGCGGTTATTGTTAGTCGACCTCAAGCAACGCAGCAGTGATGAACGCGCCGCACTGATCAAGTCAGCCCAAGCCGAGCTGACTCAAGATCTCAATTTCCTTGCGAAGATGGGCCTGCTCGATCAGGTCCGAATTGAGGACGTTGTGTCGCGAGTCAGCTTCAGCCATCGCGACGATCCCGCACGGCCACTACAACACTGTGAGATTGTGTTTGAAGGGGTGCCAGAGGTCATGGACGCAAAACGAGATGCCTTCGCCTACATCAGCGCGGAAGTCTCGGATACCGCCATTATTGCGTCAACAACATCCACCTTTATCGTCACAGATCTAGCCAAACTGGTGACCGAGCCGTCGCGTTTTTTAAACGCCCACTGGCTCAATCCCGCCCACCTGATGCCGCTGGTGGAAATCAGTAAAGGTGAACAGAGCAGCCAAGAAAATATTGATCGAATGATTGCCTCGCTCGAGTCCATCGGCAAGGTGACGGTCGTATGCGCCGCCTCAGCGGGTTACATCGTGCCGAGAATTCAAGCCTTGGCCATGAATGAAGCCGCGCGTTTAGTTGAAGAAGGTGTCGCCTCGGCGGAAGATGTCGACAAAGCCGTTAACGTCGGTTTTGGTTTGCGTTTTGCCGTGCTGGGCTTACTTGAATTCATCGATTGGGGCGGCGGCGACATTTTGCACTACGCTTCAGCCTACCTCAGTGCCAATGTAGGCGAGCGCTATGAAGCGCCAAAAATCATTGGGGATAATATGGCTCAGGGTAAAAATGGTATCCGCGATGGTCAGGGCTTTTTCGACTACCGGGACATGGACGCCGAGGCTTACCGTGCTAAGAGAATGAGCGATTTCGTCTCGCTGCTTAAATACCGTGAGCTTCTACCCCAATATCAGGATACGGACGATTAATAATTAAGTATTAAATTTCACATACCAATGTACCTAGCTATACTGTGACCAACATCCAAGAAAGGCAGGTCAAATACTCAAAAAGCTATGACAAGGATTTCTATTTGCGCTACTAGGGGTATTCCTTAGCAGCGCCAATGCAAAGGAAACACTGGTATTTGCCATGCCGGAGGGGTAGAGCGACGACCTCGCTCTGTATGAGGCCTACCGGAATATCACTGAAGCGCTGTTTCGCGGCAGCCGTTTTGAACTGGACCTCATTACCCTTCCCTTGGGAGGTCGCTACCAAGCTTTAATCAAAAAAGTAAAAATAGATTTTGCGCTCACACTCCTAAATCCGAATTTAGAAGTCTGTAGTGCGATTCAAGATATCACCATATATCCGACGGCCATTGTCTCAGTACCTCTCAATTATTATGTTAGGAAGGATTCCTCCTTCGCTAAAGACCCAATACCCGACACACAAAAGATTCAGAAAGAAACCATCGGCTTAGTGCGGATGCGCAAAGATATGTTGATCGCCCTGCTCGGATACAAACCGGCGGCTCCCACCTTGTATCGAAATCACTACAATCTCTGCAAGAGTTTAGCGGCCGGCCACATAAAGACCATGGCCAGCAACGTCTGGCTGGCCAATCGCTGTTTTACTCAACTGGGAATCATAGATAAAATCCATCACTTGGGTGAGGCCCCTCCACTGTTCATGCACGCGGAGATTCCCACGACCCTACCCATACAAATCAAAATGGATATCTCGAGCTTATTGGTTCGGCGTATTGCCGAAATGCAGGCGCAAAATGAGCTTCAGGAAATTGTAGAGAAGCAACACTGCCGACAAAGTTCACCCGCGGCGCAGGACTAAGAATCAAGATTCGGGTGAACGCAATGCCACTGGCTGCGCGATTGAAAAACTTGACCGACCCACAACAATACAGAATCCTGATTGAGCGCGCCAAGCAACTGTAAGCTTAATGGCATGCCGTCATCACTAAAACCGCAGGGTAAAGACAACGTAGGGTGACCTGAGGCGTTGAAGGGGGCCGTAAAACGCATCATGCCTGGGAAGGCGTCCTCCGCTTTGCCCTGACTCGCAGGCACAGCAATCCCTAAACTAGGACAAACCACTACATCAACCTTTTGGAAAACACGCTCTAAGGCAGCACGGAACGGAGCGCGGGCTGCTTTAGCTTGAGACAAAAGCTCTGCTGGCACAGTGGCCGCACGATCAAGCACTTCAGAAAATTCTGAGCCATACTCCTCTCGCTGCTCCGGAAACCAAGGCCGATGAACTTCTAGGGCTTCCGCTGCACACATTGGCATCCAATATTGCTCCAATGTTTCCCAGGGGGGCATGTCTATTTCGACCAACTCAGCTCCCTCCGCCGTAAACACCTCAAGCTGCTGCAGGATAGGGTTAACGATGTTTGCATCACAACCGTCACAGATAAAACGACGATCAATACCCACTTTCAAAGTCTCAGTTGTAGGAGTGTTTTCCTCCATATCCACGAGCGCTTCATCACCAATCAAGATTTGTAAAAGATGTGCGGCATCTTCGACACTCCGAGTCAAAGGACCAATGTGATCCATTGAGGGCGCGAGTGGGAAACAGCCTTGATCAGGAACACGCCCATAGGATGGCTTCATTCCGACCACACCATTAACTGCCGCAGGAAAACGAATGGACCCGCCGGTGTCCGTACCCAGAGCTGCAAAACACAAACCTGCGGCAACAGCCACCCCTGATCCACTGGAAGAAACCCCTGACCAACGATTAGCTTGCCAGGGGTTAACAGGAGGCGTGATATCGGGGTGGTAACTTGAAAGCGCTCCTTCAGTCATGGATAAGGTTCCTAGTATCACAACACCTGCATCGCGCAAACGACGCACTACCTCCGCATCCTCAACTTGGCTTCCCAACATTTTTTGCACACGACCGCCTGCACCACGTGGTGCACCGGCAACAGCAAACAAATCTTTGAGAGCAATGGGCACGCCGTGCAGGGGGCCACGAGGTTGCCCCGCCTGTCGTTCGTTATCACAGCGAAGCGCCGTCGCTCTTGCATCTTCAGCCAGCACCGTTTGGTAACAGTGATACTTAGAATCATAACGTCCGATGCGCTCAAGCATGTGCTCGGTGATCGACACTGAACTCAGCTCCCCCGAGGCAATCGCACGACCGACCTCACTTGCTGTCTGCCAGTGCCAAGCGGTCATGGTTCTAAGGTAGAAAAATAGTAGGCTAGGGCTTGCAGATCGGCCTCTGAATTCAAAGCTTGTAATGAATTTCGCATCATCTGGCCTTGAACATCCACCGCAGACGCTCCGCGTCGACCCTCTTTGAAATTGTGTAGTTGAGTACGTAAATACACCAAGCTGAGCCCGGCAATCCGTGGGGCTGACAATGCCGCGTTGCCCTCACCTGACTGGCCGTGACAGGCACTGCAGGATTGAGCCAAGGTTTCACCCCGGCTCCGCAAACGACTCGCACGCTCTTTTGAAAAACGCAGCGACGCAACACTGTTCTTTGGCGGACTGACGACCAGCATCCGACTGATCAATTGAGCCAGCGATTCGATCGCCGCGTCGCCCTGTTCATTTCGAGCAAAATTGGCAGCCATCAAAGCCATCTGCTGCCCATAAACATCCCCATCGGCGTGACCGCGAAGACCATCGCGAAAATATTTTAATTGGCGTGATAAATAATCGGCCGACTGTCCAGCCAACGCAGGCGCGTGAATCGCATCACTGCCTTCACCGCGCTCACCATGACAAGACATGCAGGAAAAATACTGTACTTTAGCCGTATCATCACTGGCCTCGCCCACAGGGCTCAGCCCCGCAGACGCCAGTACAAAAACAGACAGTACAACTTTAATCATCGGTAATCATATCTACCACAGGTTTCTGACGCTTATCCCACTTCAATTGAAATACATCGGGACGTGCATAATGCCCGGTGCCGTCGAAGAACCATTTACACACAGGAATACGCGACAGATCAATTTCGGCCGTCACAATCGTTTCTTTACCAAATACCGGTTCTACTAAATATTCGCCACCTGGCGCAATGATGGCGCTGCCACCATGAGCCTGCCAATGATTGCGTGCCTCATCGGAAATTGAAACCTCATCGGGTGCCAAATCAGGCGACATAAATTCACGTGCAACCAACACAAAACACGCATTTTCATGGGCGAGATGACGAGTGGATGCGTCGATTACACCATCTAAAAAAGCGTGCCCGGGCCAAGCCGCTGCATGTACTTCAATGTTCAGACTGCTCAGTGCAATACGCGCGGGCGCCATTTGATGCTCAAAACAATTAAGACCACCCAAACGACCAATCGGAGTTGCATACACGTCTAGATCGGAACCATCTCCACGACCCCACACCAAACGCTCTGCCTGAGTCGGCACAAGTTTTCGGTGCTTACCCAGCATTTTTCCGTCGGGACCTATGTATAACAAAGTGCAATACAGGGTACCGCCCTCTTTTTCCTGTACACCAATCACTACGGTACAATCGTGTTCCGCCGCCGCTGCGTAAACCGGGTCTAAAGCTGGGTCGTCCAGGGCAATGGAGGCTTCGTGAGACATCTGACGAAAGGCCTGATATTCAGGGTTGGTGGGTGCCAGACCAGACCAGTAAGGGTAGCCCTGCAACCAATTTTCGGGAAAGACCACCAGCTTAGCGCCCATGCCCGCAGCTTCTGCAATCGCGCGAGCGGCCTTCTCACCCCCCTTCTGTGGGTTCAACACTTCGGGTGCCCACTGGACAACCGCGGCTGTGTAAGAATCCATAATACGTCCTCTATTCATTCAATAATAAGTGTGGAGTTTATTGACCCACTATTGCATAAAAATCTTCAATATCTATGTTGGTGCCACAGGTGATCACACCCACGCGCTGGTTGGCGAAACGTCCTTTTAGCGGGCCACAGAGAGCGGCCGTGGTAGCAGCGCCTGCGGGCTCTACCGCCAATTTTAAGTCGTAAAAAATCGTTCTCATGGCTTCGCGCATTTCATCGTCACTCACCAATACAATTTCATCGACAAACTCTTGGCACACTGAATAGGTGTAGGCTTCTGCCATGGGCGGAGAGAGGCTGTCGGCAATACTCTTTACGTCGTTTTTTCTCACCGCTTCACCCTTGGCGAAACTCAACGACATGGTGTTGGAGCCCTCGGGTTCAACACCATAGATTTTGATATTTGGCCACACTTGTTTGAGAGCTGAAGCAAAACCTCCACACAGGCCACCACCACCAATCGGCAAGATCATCGCATCTAGCTCTGGGACTTGTTCGCTGAATTCCAACCCAGCTGTGGCGGTGCCCTGAAGTGTGAACGGCCCATCAAAAGGATGGACAAAGGTACGACCCTCGTCCCGCTGCACTTGTTCAGCAAGCTCAAACATTTCGGCCTGAGTCTCACAAAAGATCAGCTCTGCACCAAAGTCACGGGCGCGCTTAATCCGCAAGGCCTTCGCCACCTTCGGCATAAAAATCTTCGCCGTCGTACCCATTTTTCGGGCACAGTAGGCGGCAGCAATGGCGTGATTACCCGCACTAACTGCTGTAATACCTCTGGCCAATTGCTCTTTGGAAAGATTTAGCATGACATTCATTGCGCCGCGCGCCTTAAAGGTGCCCGTGCGCTGAAATAATTCCAGTTTTACAAATACTTCAACATCATCGCCAATTTTCGACTTTAGCTCAGAGCCCTGCCACTGAATCGCTGGAGTTCTATCCACACGATCACCGAGTCGCTCACGTGTCTCTTCTATTTTTTCCAAACTGAGTTCGTCAAACATTGCGTTCTCCACCGCGTTCATTTTTTCAACTATTTTATTGATTCAGCCCCTGTATACCTTGGCGAATCATTTGTAGCGAGCGATCCCAAAAGGAACAGCGCCACTCCCAATTTTTGGGGTGGTGGTATTCAAGCAATCGCGTCTTCACCTCAGCCATCAGTTCAGCGTCGAGCTCACCTGAGTGCTGGACCAACATATGTTCCTGCAATAATAGCATCAGTGTCTCATCAGAGGGGTAAGTCCCAAACTCCAAGGTCACCGCCGTGACTTCAGCCGCGGGAAACCCCGTTTTGTAAGCTTCGATTGTATGCCCATTTACCACACGATACCCATCTTCACCCGGAGATTTATCCGCTGAAGGGTTAAACGCCCACGGGCCGAACCAGCGTCGAACTCGCTCCAACTCCTCGCCCTGGTGCATGGTAATTAAGGTGCCGTAAGCCCAGGGGCCTAAGCCAGTATGAAATTCGATCACACACACTTTTTTCACAGTTTGGTTGTAACTGGCTAGAATGTTACGCAGTAAAGTATTGGACCAAACGGCCTCGGTTCCGCCAAATGAAAATCCATCGGAAAAGTCATGCTGCCCGCCCATAAACAAATCGACCAATGATTCGAGGCTGAGCTCTTGTAATTTGGCCCCCAGATAAGGACCCGTTTTTTCGCCACGCTCGCCCATCATTTCACCTAAGACCAAACGCTCATGTTCGTTGGCGTAGGCTGAGTTTTCCGGTAGAGCTTGCGAAAAATCAAGGAAGTTTCGGCATAAGTCGACGTTGTCTTCGTTGTAACGTCTGAGGTGAGCGGCGCCCCAGGGATTGATTTGATGAACCATCAATACAGCGGTATCGGCAGGCAGTTGACGGTAGCGCCCCTGTTCAATCCAACCGACCTGTGTCGCTGAGCCGGAAAAACTTTCCACGCCGTGCACTCCGGACACCATTAACAGCAGCTTGCATGCGTTGCGCGGCCCTACCCAGGCAACATCACAATACAATAGCTCGCCATTGGGACCTAAGTCAGGATGCTTATGGCTTTCAACTTCAAACCCCGCTCGTGCACAGGCCACGGTAAAGTTCTCACGCGCCTCCAGATAGCTGTCGGATTGCCAGGATTGTTCCGGCTCATCATTAAACACAACAGGCACTCCCTAAATAATCTCCGGCCATTAAGTTTCAATGCCCTTTGCACGCAAGCTCTCACGAATTTCAGCGTGGCGCTTCTCGTCAATTGGATAATTAAACAATAGGAAGACCGCGGGCAAAGCTACGATGCTCGGCAAAATTATGGACACAAATTTGATACCTTCAAACGTTGTAGTGCCGTCAATCACCTGGGGGTTAAAACCAAGGTAAGCGGCGAAAGGCAGAGCCACTCCCACACCAATGGCAGCGGCTAGCTTCTGTACAAAAAAGTACAGCGACATATACAACGCAGTGTCATCACCCGCGCCTTTCAAAATACCGTGTTCGATGGAATCGGCAACTAAGGCGGGAGGCATCACCCAAATGGCGGCTGTTACCGCACCCTTCAGGGCATAGACTCCCACCACTTGCAGTGTGTTTTGCGGTTCAACAAACAAGAAAAGCCACAGAGCGAGGAAAAAACTCATGCCCACAAATAGCAAGGCGCGATGTTTGCCAATGCGTTTTCCCAGCTTAAGAATAAACGGCATCATCATTAGGCCAACCACATATTGAACCACGATGAACCATAAAAACATGCTGGGAGAAAAACCCAGCGCGTCTTTTACCAAGAACAATGAAGAGGCGTTATAAATGTGCCCGCCGGTCCATATGAACAAACTGGCCAGCATCAAACGCATAAAGGGTTTGTTCACGCGCAGAGTATAGAGCGCTTTAAACAGACCTAAACGCGGCGTATCCAAGGTGACACCTTGAGGTGCCACCAATAAGGCGGGCAGAACAGTGATGGGCAGCAACACCAACACGACGTAGGTGAACACCCGCACAATATCACTCACCGTGGGATCTGTATTGCGCAGGAAAAACAGGGGGATTGAAGCGACCAGAAGAATGCCGATCATGGTACCGGTTTCGCGATAACCATTCACACGAATCCTCTGCACATAATCACGGGATAGTTCTGCGCCCCAAGATAAATAGGGAATTTGAACAATGGTAATAGCGGTATAAAACACAATGGCTGAGATAGCCAAATAAGTCAGTGAAATACCTACGGGTGGTTGAAAAAAGAAATACAAAGCCACCATGAGGATCGGTGTACCCACAGCAATCCAAGGCTTGCGACGGCCAAAGCGCGAACGTGTGAGGTCGGACAAATTACCTACGACAGGGTCAATGACCGCATCAAATAGGCGCGCAACAAAAAAGATTCCGCCAATCGCCGCTAATTCCATGCCCATTTCTGAAGCGTAGAAAGGCGCGAGATACACAACCAACATCATCATCAACATGGAAGTTGGCGCGGATGGCAAGGAATACGCGATCAAAGATGTTTTTGTTAAGTTTGGGGTTTCCATTCAACTTTCCTAGTGTTTGAACCGACAACGGTCAGCAAGACGCTGACCGTTGTCTCTTATTGTGGTACGAACTTAGAAGTCGTAGCGTAGAGTAACGCCCATCTCCGTTGGTCGGTTCACATAAGTTTCTACCGCGGCGCCCATGCCAGGCCAGAAATCCACTGGGCTGTTAAAGATCACTTCGGAAACACGCTCATCAAAACAGTTTCGACACCATATGGCCAACCTCCAAGCGTCTGAGCGAATACCGAGCTGGCTGTTCAGGATGTTACTGCTGCCTTGCACGGTGCTCAATTCAGAACCTGAATTCGCGTAGTACTCACTTTTGTGAATGGCGCTACCGGTCCAGAAAAACCCCATTTCATCGTTGATTGCGGTGGAGTAGTTCCAGCCAAGAGAGGCCGCTGTTTCTGGCGCCCAAGGCAAGCTTCTGCCGCCAATGTCACCCGCACCCAAATCGGTGCCCGAGGCAAACTCAGTATTCAATAAGGTCAAACCGAAATTCAAGGTCAAGTTTTGCGTGGCAGCAAACAGTCCTTCAATTTCCAAACCGATGATGTCAGCTCCTTCACCGTTGCGCACCAGAAACGAAGGTGGCACAAAGATCTGGTTTTGCACGTCGTCATAGCCAGACATAAACAGCGCGGCATTGACACGCAAATGACGGTCCATTAAATCCATCTTGGCACCCAATTCAAAGGTGTCGACTTCTTCGGCTGAGAAAGTGGCATCACTCGGTTGACCCATTAGGCCAGAGGCTTCGCGAGCGAGGTTAATACCACCTGATTTGTAACCGTGAGTATAGGTTGCGTATGTCATGATGTTGTCAGATACATCGTACTGAACACTGAGCGTTCCGGTCGTCGCTGTCTCGTCAATCCCGTCTTCAAAAGAAGGGTTTACCATGGCCAAAACAATGTTGTTAAGTTGTTCAAAGCGCCCAAACGCATCTTTCTCTTCGCTGTTAAAACGAAGACCCGCCGTCACCGCCAGCTGTTCGTTCACGCGGTAAGTGCCGTGAGTAAAGACGGCCAGTGTTTCAGCTGACTGCCCCAAAGTATCCACCACACCCACACCGGGCATTGGACTCAGAAAAGGGGGGAAAAAGAAACCCACCTGCGACTGCCAGTCAAAGATACGCAAGCGATCAATCTCTTCATCGGCGTAGTAAATACCTGCAGTCCAATCAACTTTCTCACTGCCACCAGACAAACGGAGTTCTTGAGTAAACGCTGTAATCTCAACTTCACTTTCAATAATCAATAGATCAGCGCCGGTAAAATCTCCATCGACAAGTGTCGACAACTCAAAATCCTGCCAAGACGTCACAGAGGTTAAGGTCATTCCGTTATCCAAATTCCAGTTGGCGTTGACAGAAAGCAAAGTGTCTTCCGATTTACTGGACTGCTGTTCATTAATGGAAGTCAGCAGATGATCTGGGTTTGGCGGCGTAATAACCGTTGCACCTTCGGCGCCCGCAAGCATTTTCAGTACGGAGGTGAAGGGGCCGTCAGCGTAACGCAAAGTTGTACAGCAGGTTTCATCAATTTCGCCCGTTTGTAGGCTGATGTTGACGTGAAAATCGTCGCTAGGCACAAACAACAACTGCGCTCTAATGTTGTGACGGTTGAGGTTGTTCAAGTCATCGATGGGACCGATGTTTTCCAACCAACCATCACCTTCGCCCCACATGCCCGACACACGTAACGCGGCCGTGTCAGAAAGAGGGACATTCACCATTCCCTTCAAACGTGTGCGATCGTATTTCTCATAGCTAGCTTCAACAAAACCTTCTGTCTCTTCCAGATTTGGGCCTTTGGAAATGATGTGAATCACACCAGCAGTGGTGTTTTTACCAAACAAAGTGCCCTGAGGGCCTTTGAGTATTTCAATACGGTCGATATCAATTAGGTCGTTCACGGCGACACCTGAACGACTGCGGTACACACCGTCAACAAAGGTGGCCACGGCAGGCTCGATACCCAACTGGAAAGGCGGCGAACCAAAACCACGCAAGCGGAACGATGCACCTTGGCCGGGAGAGCCAGTGGACGGACTCATCAACGAGGGCGTGGTTGCTTGTAAATCAATAATATCGAAAACCCCGTTATCTTTAAGCGTCTCGCCGGTTACCGCTGACACTGAAAACGGTACATCATGCATCGATTGTTCACGTTTTTGCGCGGTAACCACGATTTCTTCCAACTCAAAAAGAAAATCGTCATCCTGCGCGGACACAGAGCCTGTCGTGCTTGCAATCACAGCTGCGACTAAAATTTTTATCTTCATTACTCTCACCCCTCGTTATTTTTTTATAATCAAAATAGTGCTTAAAGTTGAATATAGAACAGTCTCAAAGGTATTAATTATTCGATTATTACTAACTCTTATTCGATTCGCAGGCGCGCGGCTTGTTCGCTTCCATCGCATCTAGCATGCCGTTATGGTGTATTGGAATTACCCATATCCAGGATGATTCGCCAAACGCCGTCCTCTCCGAGTTCCCACAACAATACAAACTTGCCATGATCGATGCCCCAGGGAGCTTTGCCGTCTGCTTTATTCACAAAATGTGTGGTGTACTCACCCACGGTATAGACCCACTGCTGAGAGAAGCGGACATCGGTGATGCGGACATCGTATTGATCAAGTTTAAAATATTGGTGAACTGCTAGGCCAAAACCTTCAATGGCCTCAACACCGCGATCCGCTGGGCGCAGGTTGTGTAAGGCAATGGCGTCGGCGTCAAAGGCCTGAAGCCAAACATCGACCTCACCCGCGCGAAAAGGCTGGACGTATCGCTGTTGCACTAGGTTTTCAAAATAGGCCCGATCGGGCACAGCACGTTCGACTTGGGGCTTGGAGATACCCTGGCAAGCCGTCAAAAAAGTGACGCTTACAGCTAGCAGCAGTGCTTTCAATATCACCATAATATCCCTTTTTTTCCTAGTTATATGGATTTTAAGAACCCAAGACTATCCACGCTGGGATTGGGCCACTTATT
>Ga0115003_10001192_pt1 | contig 23048 bp, 18 predicted proteins | sample ArcticOcean_MG_C_7_FD_88736 | JGI IMG/M metagenome (GOLD analysis project Ga0115003, IMG submission 88736) | Marine microbial communities from western Arctic Ocean - ArcticOcean_MG_CB11_88 | ecosystem: Environmental > Aquatic > Marine > Oceanic | place: Arctic Ocean: Canada Basin | collected... | reverse complement strand
GAGTTGATTGCGAAGGAAATCCTGTAAACGGCGGTCGCACGATGTCGAGGCTCCCAGCAATCGAACCACAACCGCCCTTGGTGTCGGGCAATTTGCCTTGGGTTGGGGCGGGCTTCGGCTTGCTGAGAGACCCGACCGCCTTCTTTCAACAAGCGCGCGAGAAACACGGCGACACCTACGTCGTCGACGCATTTGGGTACCGCTTGCTCTGCGTGTTCTCGCCCGAGGGCGTGCGCAATCTTTGGGCCGTGCCCGAGGCGCAAGCGAGCAAAGGGCTCGCCGACTACGCGCTGCTGCGCCACAAGGTCCCCGACGAACTCTTTGCGGGAAGACGCACCTTCCCTCACGACCTGTTTCGTTCCGACGACACATCGACCTACTTGAAGAACCTTGAGCAGGCCGTCGAGGAACAACTCGATGAACTTGGGTCGTCGGGCGAAATCGAACTCTTTGATCTGACTCGTCGACTCGGGCATCGCGTCGGCTTGGCTTCCTGGGGTGGGGTTGTTGGCGATTGTTCGCACTACCTCGACCGTTTGATTCCGGCCCTCGACCGCCTCGATGCATCCGATTCTTTTGTACATCCCCATCGTGGACTCATCGCCGTGGCGACCCGCAAGCGCGCCGCTCATCGCGCGATCGCGACGCTCGATGAAACTTTTGGTGAAATCATATCGAAGCGACAGGGCCAACCGGCAGCCACCAACGATCTCTTTTCCCGAATCTGTGCGAAGTGGGACGACGTCGAAAGTCCGGCCCGCGGAGCCGGAATCGCACGGGACGTCGTGCTTGTCCACATGGGCTCGCAATCAAACTTGTTCGCCGCAATGGCCTGGACGCTGATTCACTTCATCGAGCGGCCCGAACTGATCGAGCAAGCGCGCAGCGACTCGTCGTTGATCGATCGCGTCGCGTTTGAATCTATTCGCTTGCGACAGCGTTCAATTGTTTTGCGGCAGGTGTTGAAGACCACCGAACTCAGCGATGAAAAGACGACCTACCGCGCGGAGCCCGGTGTCTTTCTCGCGACGATGATGTCCGTCACGAACACCACAGCGAGTCCGGGCCTCGATGTCTTCGACCCCGGGAACTACCGAGGTCCCCGCTTTAACCGGGCAGGCGAACTGTCGGCCAAGGAACTGGTCACAACCTTTGGGCATGGCAAGCACTCGTGTCCAGCCCAGGTGTTTTCAGTTTCTGCGATTCGTCACAGCGTCGGCCGCTTGCTCGACCGCTACGCCCTCGTGAAGCGCTTTCGCGATCCCCAGCCCCTGCGAAGACAGCTCGGTGGGGTGGCGCGCGCAGACCGCCCGTGTCGCGTCGAGTACCGGCTTCGATAGACTGCATCGCTCGCGAGCCAACCTTCAAGGAGCTTTTATGTCCTCCATCGCAACCATGCCCTTCGGCAACACGGGTCACACGAGCACGCGAATCATCTTCGGGGCTGCGGCAATTGGCGCGATGCAGCAGCCAAAGGCCGACCAGGTGATTGAGACCCTGCTTGAGTTTGGGATCAACCATATTGACGTCGCGGCGATGTATGGCGATGCCGAGTTGCGGCTCGCACCGATCCTTCGCGAACGACGCAACGAGTTTTTCCTGGCCACCAAGACGCGAGATCGCTCGCGGCAAGCTGCAGCCGAAAGCATCGACGCATCGCTTGCGCGCATGGAGGTGGACCAGATCGACTTGATTCAGCTCCACAACCTGACCGAAGACGATTGGTGGGAAGAAGCGATGGCGCCGGGCGGAGCGCTCGAAGCGCTCGTCGAAGCTCGGGACAGTGGCAAGGTGCGCTTTCTCGGCGTGACGGGGCACGGGACGCGCGCGCCGGAATTGCATTTGCGCAGCCTCGAACGCTTCCCCTTCGACTCCGTGTTGCTCCCCTATAACTACACGATGATGCAGAACCCTCAGTACGCGCGAGACTTCCGCGAACTGGTCACGGTTTGCAAAGAGCGTGGCGTTGCGGTGCAGACCATCAAGTCGATCGCGCGTCGGCGTTGGCGCGATGGCGATGCGTCAAAAAAGTTTGCTTGGTACGAGCCCATCAAAGAGCCTGAAGCCATCGAACGCGCCATCAACTGGGCGCTTCACGAGCCGGGCGTATTCGTCAACACGTCGAGTGACGCGACGCTTCTGCGGATTGCGCTCGAAGCCGCGTCTCACTTTGAAGCCGGTGACGTCGATGCGATCAATAGCGCGCTCGCGGCCGACGTTGCGGCACTTGGGATCGAACCCATCTTTGTGCCCGGAGGTTTGGATCAGATCTAGCAGGCTGCGAAAGTTTCGCTTCGCCACGTCAAGCGCGCTTTTCAAGCTGGCTCTTCTTCGCGTCATTCGCGCGCTAGCCCGGGTTGCGTACGCGCCAATCTGCAACGACTGCGAGAAGCCCAGCGCCGTAACGTTCGGCCTTTGTCGCCCCGATGCCGTGTACGCGTTGCAAGTCGGCGTCGCTCTCCGGTCGATCGAGCACGATCTCACGAAGGGTACGGTCGCTCGCCACCACGTACGGCGGCACACTTTGCGCTCGCGCAACTTCGAGACGGTGGTTGCGCAGCGCTTCGAAGAGTTCTTGTTCAGCTTGATCGAAGATCTCCGGATCGGGCCCTGCCTTGTTGCCGCCACTCTTACGCTTAGAACCCGACCCACCGCGTCCGGGCTTGATCAACGGCGGCAAAAGCAGCCGAACGTTTCGTTTGCCTTGCATCACTTCGGCGCCTTCTGCTGAAAGAATCACCACCGGTCGGTCACCACCCCAAAAATCAACCCAACCCGCCGTGATGCATCGGCGAAGCAAGCGCGTCAGCCAGTCTTCGGTGAACTGCGACAGCACGCCATACGTTGTGCTCGTCTGGAGAGCCATCCTTTCGAGGCGCGGATCCTTTTGCCCGCGCAGTAGCGCGACCGCGGCTCCCAAGCCGTATTTTCCGTGAACCCGAGCCACGCCCGCGAGTGCTTTGCGGACGATCAACGTCACGTCTTCGGGGCTTGCGTCGAGTTGGTCTTGCTCGCCAGTGTCCAGTTGCAGGCACACGTCGCAGCGGCCGCAGCCCGAGAGCGTTTCGTCTTCGTCGCCGAAGTAGCGCAGCACGCTGTCGTGTCGGCAGCTTCCGCCTTCGGCGAAGCGCATCAGTTCGAGGAAGAGGTTCCATTTGTGCTGGATGCTCTCTTCGCTGGCGATGCCTCCGCCGGAATCACTTTCTATCAAGTGACGGCGGCGCGGCATGTCGGCTGACGCAACAAACATCATGGCGTGGGCATCTTCGCCGTCCCGACCGGCGCGCCCCACTTCCTGGTAGTACGACTCGACCGAACCGGGAGGTGCCAGGTGAATCACGGCACGGACGTCGGCTCGGTCGATTCCCATCCCAAAAGCATTGGTGGCGACGACGACTTCGAGAGTCCCGTCGCTAAACGCTTGGTGAGTTTCCGTGCGCGTTTCACCGTCGAGCCCCGCATGGTATGGCGCGACGCGAAATCCAAGATCTTGGATACGCATGCATTCGTCTTCGGTGCTTTTGCGCGTTGGTGCATAGATGATGACGGAGCCGCGTCCACTACCCGGTTCGCCAATCGCTTCGGCGAGTGAATCGTCGACCCAGCCGTTACGATCCTTCTTGCCCGACACGTCGCGCACGCGCAGAGCGAGGTTGGGGCGCGCAAAACCGCGGATGATTTGTTTGGTGGCGGCGGGCAGTCCAAGTCGTTCGAGGATTTCATCGCGCACGATCGGCGTGGCGGTGGCCGTGCAGGCCAACACGCGAGCGTTCGGAAGTTGGGAGAGCAACGCGCCGATCTGCATATAGTCGGGCCGGAAGTCGTGGCCCCATTCGCTGATGCAGTGGGCTTCGTCAATCGCGACCAACGGACACTCGAGCTTCGCGATCACGTTGCGAAAGGCGGGCGAGCTCAAACGTTCGGGTGCGACGTACGCGATGCGATACTCGCCGTTCGTAAGCGCCTTCATCCGCCGATTGATCTCGCTCGGCTCTAGGGTCGAAGCCAGAAACGTCGCCGCAACACCCTGAGCTTCGAGGGCACTCACTTGGTCTTGCATAAGAGAAATCAGCGGTGAAACGACAAGTGTCGTTCCCGGCAACAAGATCGCGGGCAATTGATACGTAAGGCTCTTGCCACCGCCGGTCGGTGCAACGAGAAGCAGCCGCCCATCGTCAAAGAGCGTTTCGAGCGCTTCGCGCTGCCCAGGCCGAAATGACGTGTGTCCAAAATACTCGAGGGCTTCGCGTATTGCGGCTTCACCGGGAGCGAATTCTTGCGTGTTGGGGTCGATGGGGGTCACCAGCTTCAATTGCGGCACAGAGGAGGTCCTTGCGGGAACCCGGGGAGACCCAACCTAGCTTGGTTGGCTCGCGTATGCCGCTGGGAAAGCATTCGAGACACGACATAGGGGTGCAATGTAGAATTCGGCGCAGGCCGCAGGGTTCGGCCAACGACTCGAGTTCTCTTTGCTGTCGGTTCAGTCGGAGGTCCCATCGGATTCGATGATGGAGCAGGTCTTTCGCCAGGACCGGGACCGGTGTTGCACCCCGCACTCGTTCTCGCGTTCGGACTCGCTACCCTCGAATGGAAACGCAAACATCGATGAGCGGGTGGTGAACTTGTTTCGAACAACACAAATCTTTTTGTTCGTAGTGACCGTCGCTCTCGTCACATTCGTCGGCTGTCGCTCGGGCTCGAACGGAATCATTCTCGAATCGCGTGGTGGCACCGTTGCCGACGACACGAGTGCCGCTGCCATCGCAAATGCCGACGTCTTCCAGGTCTACTGGGGTGCAGGCATTGCGGGCGAACCCCGCCCGGTGTTCGCCCTCCGCTGGACGAAAGCGGATGAGAATGGCGCCTTCGTGTTGCGTTCTGAAGTGGCCCCCGAGGTCCGGAGCTTCGGCGCCAAGATCTCGGACGCGGAGTACGGTTTCTTTCACGCTGACTACGGCTTAGTGCGCGGCGGCGTTCCGACTGCATCGGGAGACGTCACGTTGCGCGGTCGAAAACTCGATCCTGCTGGGTTACAGGCGATGCAGCTCAACCTATGCGGCTCTCGGCCGGCGGATGAAGTGCTCGCGGGCGCCGCGCGCATCCACTGCAAACATCGCTCGCGCTAGTGCGCGGCCCGGCGACCTCCAAGTCTGGTTATGAAACCTGACCCTTACTGACTCCTAGTCGCAACTAGCCGTTCAACTTCCTGTTTTTCTTGCATAAAATTCTTGACGCATACGTCGCTGAGCGCGTAGCTTGGCCCTCTCAGTCGGAAGATTCGGCAACACCTCGGTGCCGCAAGCCCAAGTTGATTCGTTGGGACCCGCCACCGGAACAAGGGGAAAGCAATGCGAATTTGGACCGGTCGTCTGCTCGTCGTTTTATGCATGGTGTTGGTTGCGGGGTCGGCGGAAGCTGGCGTGGGGGGTGACGACGCAGGGACCTGCGTCAATTTTTGCGGTGGCTATGGCGGCGGCAACAATGCGAACAGTTGCTACTGCGATTCTTCGTGCGCAAGCATGGGCGACTGCTGTGCGGACTACGCGCCGGTGTGTGAGAACGTCACGGGCTGTACGCCCAATAGTGGCGGTCGTTACATTCTCCACGTAGGCGGCATGTGTTCACAAGGTTGGAACGATCAACTCGCGAACAAGTCCGGTTACACCAGCATCGACGTCAAGGCCGTACAGACCAACCACAGTGGCCTCTCCGATGCGAGTCATACCACGGGCATCTATCTCGATGAATGCTGTACGGGTTCGAACCTTTGTTATGTCCTCAACTACAGCGGCGGTGACGCGGTTGTCGGACATCGCCTGGCCAATGAAAGCACCGACTGGAACTTGGTCTGGGTTGGAACGTCAGCCGGGGCAGGGGGCGGCAGCGCACTGTCGGGCAACTTCCTGGCGGACATCTTTGGCCCGTGCGATTACTCAGGCCACCTCGGTCGCAGTGAAGTGCGCAACGCCTATAACCACAACGACACGAACGGCAACACGACATACCGCATTGGTGGCTATGACGGGTGGTGGTACACGTCTTGGTTGCTGCCCGGCGAAGACGACGGTGCCGTGGCCTATCACTCGGCAGGTGCCGTCGCGAGGGTCGTGAGAACGAGCAGCATGTGCAAGTCGCCCAAGTTTACGAACCACGTCGCGGCCTGGACTTGCACGGGTTACAACAACGACCATTATGGGATGAAAACCAAGTTTATCTCCAACATGGGCTGGTAGTACAAGAACGCACGTGAGTGAAGATTCAGGGCAAGGCCCCGGCAGCTCGTCAAGAAGCTCAACCGATCGTCGACGCAGCTGGTGGGTTGTAGTTAGCTTTTTGGTTCTGGCTCTAGGCTGGTTCTTGTTTAAGTTTGCTTCGCCGATGGGGTCGCAGCAGTACGCTGCGACTCCCACCGCGCCGGCCCCCCCCCCGGAGAGCGCGATCACGCCTCTCGCCCCGCCTGCCGCCGCTTCTTCCGGTGCAGGCGCGCCACCTACGCTTCCGCCATCGGATGATCCCGTCGGCGACTACCGCGCGCGAACGCGCTACGCGCCAACGTCTGGGCTGCTGTCCGACAACGCCGTGGATCTCCTCGAACCCAACCGGCGCTATGACACATTCGGCCCGGTGACCCATCGATCGAATCGAGCCCGCGGCGGCGAAGTGACTTTTCTTTTTACCACGGACAAGTACTTCTATGAGGGCGACGAAGCCGTCGTTGCAACCCTCGAGGTTCGAAGTGGTGAACTCCCAGTGAAGGTGAAGATCTCGCACGCGGACGCAACCGCTGAAATTGCAAGTGGTGCCGCCGGTGAGTTGGAAGCGCTGACCTTCGCCTTCGACAAGGGTACGCATACAAGCAAGCTAGAACTGAACGAAACGTTTGCCGATCATCACGGTCCCATTCGCTTGGCGACCACATTTGAATACGAGCCCGGAAAGTCCCAGGAAGCAGCGCTGCGCATCTTTACGACGCCGACAAGCGCGATCCCTGCGCGCTTTACCGGTGGCTATAGCGACGGTGCTGAAAACGGGAATCTCGTGGTCTACGCGGTGGTTGAAGTCTTCGAACCCGGCTTCTACCGCTTGGATGTGAACCTCTTTGGTTCGGACGGTAGGCCGCTTGCCTTCGCGAACTTCAAGGGGAACTTGGGTGCGGGCCCGCATCAGGTTCCCTTCGAGTTCTTCGGCTTGTTGATGCTCGACATCGGTGTGCCGGGTCCGTACGAGGTTCGAAATATGCGCGGCTATCTTTTCTTGGATGGTGAATACCCGGACCGCCTGCACCTGCGCGACGCCGTCGGTAGCTACTGGACCCATGGCTACGAAGTGTCTGCGTTTTCCGACGACGAATTCATGACACCCCACAAGAAGAAGATGCTCGAGCTGCTGGAGCAGGACATGCAGAGCGGGCTTGGTGTCGATCAGCCCACGCCTGCTTTCCGTCCATAAGCTCGCGTAACGGTCGGACTCGCATTGCGCGTCGCATGCCCTCCTGCCGCGAATCCTGCTGCTAGACTTCCGATCCCGCGCAGCACAATTTCCGCGCGAAGCCTGCCAGCTAGATTCTACGACCCATTCGATTCAAATCAGGAGACGAGCCATGAGTGATGCCCCCGTGATCGACGAAGAAGAACTACGCAGCCGTGTACGCGCTCTGCTCGAAGTGGTTCATCCTGAACGCTCCGACTACGTGACGTTTCGACGCGCGCAGTTTGACCACGGTCTTGCTTGGGTGCACTTCCCGGAAGGCCACGGTGGCTTCGGCTTGAGCCCCAAGATGAATCAGGTCGTGCGTGACGAAATTCAGAAGAACTCGACCGTCTACTATGATGACCCGCCGGCCGGTTTGATCGGCATTGGGATGGGGGCACCCACGCTGCTCACCTACGGTCCCGAAGATCTGAAGAAAGAACTTCTTCCCCGGCTCTTTACGGGCGAAGACATTTGGTGCCAGATGTTCAGTGAGCCCAGTGCCGGATCCGATGTTGCGGGGCTCGCGACCCGTGCGGTTCGCGACGGCGACGAATGGGTAGTGAACGGACAGAAGGTTTGGACCACGGTCGCCCACTTGTCCAAGTGGGGGATGCTGGTGGCGCGCACCAACCCCGACGTGCCGAAGCACGACGGCCTGTCTTACTTTTTGGTCGACATGGAAGCGCCCGGCGTTGAAGTTCGACCGCTGTACCAGATCACCGGCGAAGCCGAGTTCAACGAAGTCTTCTTTACCGATGCCCGCGTCCCGCATTCGCGCATGCTCGGCAAGGAAGGCCAGGGCTGGCGCGTTGCGATTACGACGCTCATGAACGAACGCGTTGCGATCGGCAGCGGCGGACCCAAGAAGAAGGGCTCCGGGGCAATCTCGCAACTTTTGAAGCTTTGGAAAGAACGAGACCACAACTCGACGTCGGCCGCGCAAACTGCAGTGCTTCGGGATCGGGTGACGAAGTCGTACATTGAAGCCGAGCTGCTGCGCCTCAACTCGCTTCGCGCGTCGGCCACAGCAAAGTCGGGGAACCCTGGGCCGGAAGGTTCGGTGAACAAGTTGTTCCAGGCGGAAAGCGCCAAGCGCCTGTGGGAAACTGCAATCGATGTGCTCGGCGCCGACGGCTTGTCATTCGAAGCCGGCTACGAGCTGCGCCAGGAAGTTGGCAGCGCATACGACCCGGAAGGTCGGTCGAAGTATCAGTTCTTAAGGTCGCGTGCAAACTCGATCGAAGGCGGTACGTCGGAGATCATGCGCAACATCTTGGGGGAGCGCGTGCTGGGTCTACCCGGCGAGCCTCGCGTAGACAAGAAAATCGCTTGGAAGGATGTCCCCCGCAGTTAGAACGCTTCGAGTTCCTTTCGGAGAGACCCTGCAAAGAACACGGCGAGCGTGACTCCAGCGAGTGCGATCGCGACTAGAGGAAATTGGAAATGCAAAGCTTCACCGACGAACACGAAGAACTTCGCGCCACGGTGCGCCAACTCTTGGCCGACCACAGTGACGAACAGGCGGTTCGCGTCCACATGGCAAGCGATCGCGGTTACGACGCCGACGTATGGGCCCAACTCGCGGATCAAATGGGGCTCGCAGGTTTGATCATCCCCGAGGCCGACGGCGGCGCCGGCTTCGGCTTTTCTGAGCTTTGTGTCGTGGCGGAAGAGATGGGGCGAGCCCTGCTCTGCGCTCCCTTTCTTTCAACGGCGGTGATGTCTGCGGGCGCGCTGCTGCTTTGCGCAAACGACGACGCGAAGGCGGCGCATCTTTCTTCGATCGCCGCGGGCGAGAAGACAGCAACCCTTGCCTACGCGGACACGAACGGGCGCTGGGATCTCGCGGGCATCGAAATGACCGCGCAGGAAAAAGACGGTGCATGGTTGCTCGAAGGTGCGAAGGGTTGGGTGCTCGACGGGCACACTGCTGACTTGATTCTTGTCGTGGCGCGGACCCGTGAAGGGCTCGAACTCTTTGGCGTCGAGTCTGGGGCGGCAGGGCTTAAGCGTGAAGCGATTCCTGCCTTGGACCTCACGCGCTCGCTGTCTCGCTTGGAGTTCACCGGAACCAAGGCCGTGAAGCTAAGTGACGGAGACCAGACCGAGGGGCTTGAACGCGTATTGGCCCTGACCCATTCTGCACTCGCCGCCGAGCAGGTCGGCGGCGCGCAGTGGTGTCTCGACACGGCGGTCGACTACGCGAAGTCGCGGCTCCAGTTTGGCCGCCCGATCGGTTCGTATCAGTCGATCAAGCACAAGTGTGCCGATCTCTTGCTCGACGTGGAATTCGCAAAGGCGGCCGCGTACAACGCTTGCTTTCTCGTGGCGGACTGTCTTGAAACCGGCGAAGGCTGGGACGAAGCTGTCGAGTATGCCCACCTTGCAAAGTCATTTTGCAGCGAGGCGTTTTACCATACGGCCGCAGAAAACATTCAGATTCACGGCGGTATGGGGTTCACTTGGGAGCACCCCGCGCATCTTTACTTCAAGCGCGCGAAGGCGAGCGAGCTTTTGTTCGGCGATGCGGCACATCACCGCGAAGCGCTTGCGGATTGTCTCGGGCTCTAACGAACCGCGCTTAGTTCGCAGCACTCGGGGGCCGGGGGATGAAGGCCGGCGTGCGGGCGATGTAGGCTTCGTAGTCGGGCTTGCGTTTACGCAACCCGCGTTCGAGCAGGTGTACGCCTGAAATTCGAATGAGAAATACCGTCATGACGATGGGTCCGATGACGGTCCATGCGGCGCCCGGGACCGAAATTGCAAAGACCCAGAAGCCCCACCACTGGAGTGCGTCGCCGAAGTAGTTCGGGTGGCGGGTCCACGCCCAAACACCTTGGTCCATCACGCGCCCCTCGTTGTTCGGGTCGGCTTTGAAGCGCGTCAGCTGATGGTCGCCCATCGCTTCGAAGTAAAAGCCGACGACGACCATCGTGGTTGCGAGCAAGTCGATCAGTCCGAAGGGCGTTGTACTTGGCAGTCCCTGTACCGCCATCAGAGGAAGCGAAACCACGAGCATCAAGGTGCCCTGCAATCCGAATACCATGTAGATGCTCTTGTAAGTATAGGAAGGTCCAACCCGTCTGCGCATCGCGGCGTAGCGGTAGTCTTCGGGTTCACCCCAGTTGCGGTTGAGCAGGTACGCGCCAAGGCGAAGTCCCCAGATCGTCGCGAACGCAAGCTGGATGGTGCTCCGCGTGTTGCTGTGCTCGGCGTTCAAGTGAACAACCCACGCCACGATGACGAAGCCAACGCCCCAGGCGATGTCCACAATACTTACGTTGCTTCGCGCGATGCTGACGAGCCAGAACACCAGCATGTAAACGGCAACCGCGGTCGCAGCAGTTGTGAATATCTCGGCAAACATCGCTCTTCCTCCGGCGGGTATGGCTGATGGATCTCGCCCTGCGGCCAAACCGTAGCAGCGAAGCAGCCTGCGGTGTGTGAGAGGCGGGTTGGATCTGTGGCCCGTGCCCGGGCCCTTGATGTAACTTTCGCGCTCAGAAATCGAAATGGCTTGAGATCGGAGAAGGCCCGTGCCCGACACATTCGTACTGACCCTGAAATGCCCCGACCGCATCGGCATCGTGGCGGCGGTGAGCACCTTCCTCGCCGAACAGGGCGGATGGATCACCGAAGCTCACCATCATTCGGATGATCGCGACGGCATTTTCTTCATGCGTCAAGAAATGCGCGCGGACTCGATCCCGAGCAGCATCGCGGAGTTCCGAGAGCGCTTTGCTCCGATCGCAGAACGCTTCGATATGGAATGGAAGATTACCGACCGCAGGCAACCCAAGAAGGTCGCGTTGTTGGTGAGTAAGCACGACCATTGTCTGTCAGACATTTTTCATCGCTGGCGAATCGGGGAATACAACATCGAAATTACTTCGGTGATCTCGAACCACGAAGATTGCGCCGAGCTCACTGCGATGCACGGCATCGACTATCTCCACATTCCGATGACGAAGGACACCAAGGTCGCGGCCTTTAAAGAGGTCGAGAAGTGTCTAGAAGAACAACAACCGGAATTGATCGTGCTCGCGCGCTTTATGCAGATCATGCCCCCACATTTGTGTGCGAAGTACGCCGAGCAGATCATCAATATCCATCATGGGTTCTTGCCCTCGTTTAGTGGCGCCAAGCCGTACCATGCGGCTTACGATCACGGGGTGAAGCTCATTGGTGCGACCTGTCACTACGTGACCCAAGAACTAGACGCGGGCCCCATCATCGAGCAGGATGTTATTCGTGTGGACCATGCCGCCTCAGCAACCGACATGGTGACCCGTGGCCGAGACGTCGAGCGCAACGTCCTGACCCGTGGCGTGCGGTGTCACCTCGAAGACCGAGTGATCGTGCACAACAACAAGACCGTGGTGTTCGGCTAGATCGTTGCCATGGGTGGCGGGTAGCCCGATTGTATGGACCCGCGTGTGAAAGAGGGAACCCCGCAGTGCTGGGTCTTGTGTGTTGGACGATGGCTTGGCTTATGGGGTGCTTGATGCGACGCCTTCCAGGGGGCGAGACCTAATCGTTCGCTCGCGCGGATTTTCGCACGAACAGCGTAAAACGGCGCGTTCCGAGTTGGTTCTGGGTTTCGAATGCCGGCGTGTAATGCGCGTCGAGCCAGTGCGCGAAGGCTGGCACGACAAAGACGCCATGTTTCTCTCGAAACACCACGGCACAGGGAGGCTCAGCTTCGAGTCGTTCAATGAAGCGATGGCTCGCGTCAGCGTCGGACCTGAATCGCATCTGATTGGTATCGGCTTCGCCGAGGCTCAACGTACGATCTGCCAACAAGGCGACAAGCGGCGCCGCGGTTGAGTCTCCGAAGACCGTCGCGTCTGCCTCGCAATGCTCGGAGACTTGCTTCGCGATCGGTTCAGCACTTTCGAACACGTCGGCTTCGTGTGCGAGGTACTGGCTGATGTTTGTCACGCCGTGCTCACCACGAGTGGCGTAGTTTGGGAACTGTCCAGCGAGGAGCAGGAAGAGCAGCACCCCCGCCGCGAGCCGGGCTTCGTTCAATTGGACATCGTCTAACGAGCGATCGAAAGAATCGCGCACAGCCTTACAGAGTGCCGCGACGCCATAGCCCGCGAGTGGCACGAGACAAACGAAGAGGACTTGGAAGTAGTAGATGAAGATCCGATTCGCGAACAGGAGGAAGAGAATGGAGGCAACCGCGCCACCGATCGATGCGAAGAGGATGAGATCCTGGTTGACCACCTGTCTCAAACTTTGGGGTGTCGGCTCGTCCGTGGCGTGGGGTTCGTTCGGAACCTGTTTGGCTACACGAACTCCCAGGATGAGGGCCACCACGCCCATGGAAGCGGTCGCGAGCAATAGCCCGCCGCCCTGGGCGACGGTTGCGAAGGTGTTGAAGGTGGTGGAGCCGACAGCCGTCTTGCCAAAATGAAAGAGATAGACTTGGTCGAGATACGGAGTGCCAAACAATGCCGTGGCCGCGACATTGAGGGCCACGATCAGCGTGCCGCCATAAGCGATGAACCGCACCCCACGCTTTGGCTCGGCGAACAGCAGCACCAGCGCTGCACCCACCGCCGCGGGTGCAGCGACGAGCATCGTAAAGCCGCCGCAACAAAAGGCAATCGCAGCTTGAAGGTCTTTGTTTCTAGCGAGTCGTTCAAAGGCGAGAGCCACAAAGAGTCCGGCTAGGTTGACACCCACTGGATGCGTCGAGAGGCGCAGTACGTCGAACGAAAGCAGAAACACCGCGGCGCCATAAGTGGCGACCCGGAGTCCCACCGAAGGCGCGGTCCGAGTGAGAAGCAGGGCCGCGCCCACGGTCGAAGCAATTGCGACGAGACGCATCGAGAGAAGTAAAAAACCTCCACTCGCCAAATTGGCTATCGCAAGTGACATGAGATGAAGCGGGGGGTGGGCGTGAAAGAAGTCGCGGTAGGGAACTGCTCCTGCGGCGACTTGGTCGGCCAGATAGAAGTAGATGTTCTCGTCGCCCGCACTGAAGTGGATGCTCTGGGTTTTGAGCAGAGCAAATACGCCAAGCGCTGCGAATAGAATGAAGCGGCATTCGAGCGCGGTACGATTCATTCCAATCTCCTGGGCTTATGGGATGTCTCGCGTGCAGGGCATGGCTGAAAAACGTCAGCGCAAAATGATGGTACTGCCCGAGTTCACCGTTGCACTGAGAATGCGATTTTTGATGCGGTGGTTCGGTCCCCTTTCTCTCGTATAATCGCGCTCCGCTTGAGCAACAACCGGTGTGCGGTGGTTATACAAAAATATGGGAGACTCGGATGTCGAACTTGCGCCAACCCGGTCCTGTAAATCAGAAATGGTTCGGTTGCACCTTCGCAATGATCTTGCTGATGCTTACCTTGGGATGCGGTGAACCCCCTGCGCCCGAGGGTTCGTTCGCCGTTGCACCGGGGGCACCCGCGCCGGTTCCCGAAACTCCGTGCGCGGACCGAAACCCCCTTCGCAACGCATACTTTGGTGACCTGCACGTTCATACATCGGTCTCGAGTGACGCTTGGATGTTCAAGGTGCGGATGCTCCCCGACGACGCCTATCGCTATGCGTTCGGAGGGTCGCTGCTGCTCCCGCCCAACGACTCTCAGGGAAAGCCGACCCGCGAAGTGAGCATCGATCGGCCGCTGGACTTTATGGCGGTCACCGATCACGCAGAGTTTTTGGGTGAGATTGATCTGTGCACCGATGAGACGTCTAGCGTCTACGGTACCGACTTTTGCGACATGTTCCGAAAGGGAGACGGTCGCCTGCCGCAACTTGCCTTTCAGATCATTAGCCCAATCAACTGGCGAGACGACGAAGTATGCGGCGCCGATGGAGTGCGCTGTCGTGCAAAACTCCGATCGAGTTGGCAACGCACGATCGATGCTGCGCAGAATTGGAACGATACGAGTGACCGTTGCGAACGGACAGCGTTCGTGGCGTACGAATACAGTTCGTTTCGCTTGGGCTCGAACCTGCACCGTAACGTGATCTTCAAGAACGAAGTTGTTCCGATTCAACCCGCAAGCTACCTGGACGTTCAGCGGGAATGGGAACTGTGGGATTTGTTGAAGAAGGGTTGCAAGGATAGCGGCACGGGCTGCGATGTCCTCGCGATCCCGCACAATTCGAACATCAGTAACGGCCGCATGTTCGCTGTCGACTACCCGGGCGCCAGTTCAGCAGAAGACCAAGCCGCGCGGGCAAAGCTCCGGATGGAAATCGAACCCATCATCGAGATCATGCAGCATAAGGGCGACTCCGAATGCCGCAACGGCATTGAAGGCGTGCTGAACAGCGAAGATGAGTTGTGTGACTTCGAACGATTCGAAAACAAAGCGTTCGAAGCCATCGCAGGCACCGACGATCCGGGGTCGTGTTACGACGGCCCGTGGGCCGACAAACTTCTGCACCTCGGCCCCAACTGTGTTTCGAAACTCAGCTATGTGCGCTGGGCTTTGACCGAAGGTCTCAAAGAAGAAGCACGAATGGGCGTAAACCCGTTCAAGTTTGGAATCACCGCGAGCACCGACACCCACAACGCGCTGGGCGGAGGCGTTGAAGAACGCAGCTATCCCGGTCACCTCGGAAGCGGCGACGAAAATGCCTCGATGCGTACGAACTACAGCGACGAGAATGCGGGCAACGCCAGCAACAACCCGGGTGGCTTGATCGGAGTTTGGGCTGAAGAGAACGACCGCGCATCGCTGTTCGAAGCGATGCAACGCAAGGAAGTGTTCGGAACCAGTGGTCCCCGGATTGTCCCGCGCTTCTTTGGCGCGTGGGACTTGCCCGCCGGGCTGTGCGATGACGCGAACCCTGCCGCAAGTGCGGACACGCTCGCCGTCGCGATGGGGAGTGATCTCGCCCCGATCCCGGGGGCCGGTGCGGCGCCGGCGTTCTTGACCTTTGCCCTCGCGGACCCAGGTACGGCGGCTGCGCCGGGCAATCCGCTCCAACGCGTTCAAATTATTAAGGGTTGGGCGGACGACGAGGGAGCCACTCAACAGGCCATCTACGACGTCAGTGGTGACGCGAACAATGGGGCGTCGGTTGACTTGAATACTTGTGAAACTCAGGGCAGCGGCTTTCAACAATTGTGCTCGGTCTGGACGGACCCGGACTTTGACCCGAGCCGCCGCGCCGTTTACTACATGCGCGCGGTTGAGAATCCAAGTTGTCGCTACAACGCTTGGCAGTGCATTGGCCTGAAAGGAACGGCTCGCCCCGCCGACTGCGACGACCCCGAACGCAAACGCGTCATTCAAGAACGCGCTTGGTCTTCGCCTATCTGGTACACGCCGGAAAGCAGCTGATGGATCGCCGCGGCTTACGTGGCGTCGTGGGGCGATTTGCGGTTTGACCTCAGGGTACGCGCGCTGTCGACGGCAAATATCCCTAGTGCGATCCATACGGTCACAAAGCCAATGAACTGGCCTCGCGAAACGGCTTCGCCATAAAGCCAAACTCCCAGGCCGAGCTGGATGGTGGGCGCGAGATATTGAAGCATCCCGAGAGTTGCGAGGGGGATGCGCTGTGCGGCGGTCGCAAACAGAACCAATGGCGCGATGGTGATCAGCCCCGTGAAGGGGAGGAGTGCCCAGGACTCCGTTGATGCAGTGACGACACTGTCGTTGTTCAAGATCAACCATGCGAGGTAGGCGAACAACGGAACGGCGGCGGTGGCAGACTCAAGCATTAGCGCCTCAAATGGGGGAGCGGCATCGGGTTGCTTCTTGAGCAGTCCATAGAGTGCAAACGTAATTGCGAGCGAAAGCGAGATCCAAGGGGTTTCTCCGGCGGCGATGGTCATGACGATCACGGCTACGGCGGTCATCGCGACGGCAAGGCGCGCTGCTCTGCTGAGCGACTCGCCCAGCACGAGGACCGCGAGCGTGACACTCATGAGTGGGTTGATGTAGTAGCCGAGGCTGATTTCGACGAGATGTTCGTGAGTGACGGCCCAGATAAACAACGCCCAATTCACGGTAAGTAACGCTCCCGACGCCATCGCGATCATGCGCGTTCGCGGGTTTCGATACGCCATGCGAAGGACTTCGCCTCGGCGCGTGACCAGAATAAACAACGCGAGGAACAGCAGCGCCCAGACAACGCGCCACGCCAGGAGCTCAAGCGGCGGGACCATCTTGATGGCGTTCCAGAAAATCGGGCTTGCGCCCCAGAGCCAGTATGCCGAGATGCCGGCAATGATTCCGCGACGGTAGTCCACTGTTTCTCCTGGCTCCGTTTTGGGCGGCTCGCGCGATCAGCCTTGCGCGCGACGGTACGCTACATCGTCGGGGCGAGTCGGTCGCTAAGGCATTTCGAATTCGCGGCGCAGAAACGAAAGGAGCAACGAATCAGACTTCGCCTTGGTTTCGTCATCGCGTCCGATCACGTAACCGTTCTTGATGCAGCCCTGCATTAGATCGCCGCTCGACACGCGGATCAGAATGCGGTCCATACGCGACGTTTCGACCGGGACGTCAACAACCGCTTGGCCGTTGACTGAGGAGCGGCCGCTTTCGTCGTACTTGACCTCGCAGCCTTGCAAGTAGGGCGAGTTCGGAAATAGCTTGCGTTTGGTGTCGACTTCCCAAGCGTGGCCCGCGCCTGCAAAGACATGGGCTTCAACGCTTGTTCCGATTTCGCGCAGTTCTTCTTCCCGCTCGGCGCAGGCGACGAGATCGTTGGATCGATCTTCGGTGCCGCGCATTGTCAAAAGCGCGCCTCCGTTCGTTGTGCTCGTATCGAGATTCTGAAAGCACGGACCGTAATAGTCGACAAACGCCGCAAAGCCTTTGTGTTCTGGTGCGAGGGCTCGGTGGATGCGGTCGTCCATCGCGAAACGCGCCGCCATTCCGCCGTAAGAAAAACCGCCGAGGCCGATTCGTTCGGCGTCGATCGCGGGGTGAGTCGAAAGCAGTTCGAGAGCCGCATACGCGTCGGTGATCGCATCGAACTCAGTGACGGACAACACCCGCAGCATGTAGTCCGTCTCTTCCGTCACGCCGCGGGGCAGGTAGTAATTCAGGACGAACGCCGCGATTCCGTTGTCGGCGAGAAGCTGGCCATATTCCATCTCGCGTCCCGGTGAAATCCCGTCACTGCCGTGAAGCAGGACCATTGCGGGTGAACGTGTCGGGGTGGAGGTGTCTGGAAGAAACAACGTACCCACGCCCGTTGTTGGAATGCCGAGGCTTGGATCCCCCAACAGGACGTCCAGATCAAAGGATGTGGAGGTCTTGAAGTAGATCACGCCGTCTTGGCCAGTCGAGAGGTCGTCAACCGAGGTGGGGAACTCTGGGAATGCAGGGACCGCTCGTCTCACCAGCGATTCGGTGAAATAGCCACAACTCAACACGTTCCATGTGGCGAATATACATATTAAGGTCTCTAGTCTCGTCACGTGTCATCTCCCAAGAATCGAAGCATTTACATTAGCGAAGCAAGCGGGGCTGGTTTCTGAACGCCCTGCGTCAATCATGGTGTCCAATTTAACAGTCGTTGATCGATTTAAAGTTCGTGATCTCTGGCATCAAACGACATTTCATTGCACTCTCTGCTCGGCCGTCGCCCCCGCCCGGGCTTAGCGCTTTCTACTGCGCTCGCGACCGCCGCAATTCAAAGGTTACGCGTCCGCGTGCCTGACTTTACGCAGAGCATCGTTCCGTGCGCGGGCCCACGCATACCAAAATATTGAAAGAGGTAATCCCAACATGGCAGCACGAAAGACGTCAGCAAAGAAGTCATCCGCGCGCGGACGGAAGAGCAGCGCGAAAAAGTCGTCCTCGAAGCGGAAGACGACGCGACGCAAGTCAAACGCGAGCCTGGCAGACCGCACCCGCAAAGCGGTCGAGACGAACCTCAAGGATCTTGAGAAGCAGCTTCCTAAGAACGTCGCAAAAATGGTGAAGGACCTACGTGGCAACCTGAACGATCTTCATAAGCACATCGAAAAGGCGCGCAAAGAACGCGAAGCCCAGTGGGACAAGCTTGAAAAGCAAATTCGCAAAGACACCGCCAAACTGATGCAGCGACTCGGGCTTGCTTCAGCTCCGAAGAAGAAGGCGAAGAAGAAGTCCGCCGCGAAGAAGAAGACAGCGGGTAAGAAGAAGGCTGCTAGTAAAAAGAAAGCCCCAAAGAAGAAGACAGCGGGTAAGAAGAAGGCCGCTAGCAAAAAGAAAGCCCCCAAGAAGAAGTAGGCAGGCGTGCAGGCGCCGTCGCGCCCGCGCAAACGCTCGCGGCGTAACACTTGGATTCCATGGCAAATGCGCCTCGTGCGGACACGCAAGGCTCGGTGCATTTCCCTCGGCCGCTTCGAGTCCCAACACCGCCCCAATTTCGGAAATAGTCCAACAGAGAAAGCTGAAAGTGCGGCCGTCGTTCCAGTACGCCGAAAATCGGAGAAGTGATGCCCCATTACAATTACGACCGCCTGTCGACCCAGGACAATTCCTTCCTCCTGATGGAGTCGGCCAATTCGCATATGCACGTTTCGTCGACCTTGATCTACGAAGCGGGTCCACTGCGGACCGCCGATGGAGGCATTGATATTGATCGCATCATGCAGGCCACTGAGTGTTATCTGCATCTCATTCCCCGTTACCGGCAAAAGCTTCACTTCATTCCGTTCTTCGATCACGCGGTGTGGGTCGACGACCGCCATTTCAAACTCGACTACCACGTGCGTCATACGGCGTTGCCTGACCCGGGCACCGACGAACAGTTGCAGGCGCTTTCGTCTCGTGTGATGGCCCAGAAACTCGACCGCGCGCGTCCTTTGTGGGAAACATGGATCATCGAAGGTCTTTCGGATGACCGGTTTGCAGTGATCACGAAGGTCCATCACTGCATGATCGATGGTTCGTCCGCTGTCGATCTCGCGCAGATCATGATGTCCCCGTCTCCCGCTCGAACCCTCGGTGAGGTTCCGAATTTCTATCCGAAGCCCGCGCCGTCGCGCGGTGATCTCGTACGAGACGAAGTCGCGTATCGTCTCAAACTGCCGGTCGAGGCTGCACGCAACATCACTGACTTCGCGCGTCAAAGTGAAGATGTTGTTGAAGAGATTACGAAGCGGGCGAAGATCCTTGGTGCCATGCTTGGCATGGGGCTGACCGCCAGCGACTCACCGCTCAATGGTCCGCTTGGCCCGCACCGCAACTTCAACTGGTTGGAGACTCCCCTCGAAGATATCAAGGCGATTCGTCGCGGTTTGCAGTGTTCGGTCAACGATGTCGTCCTGACGATCGTCACGGGCGCGATTCGCGCTTACATGGTCGGAAGGGGTGTTGATCCCGCGGCGACGGACTTCAAGATATCGGCGCCTGTGAGTGTCAGACGCGAAGAAGAAAAAGGACAGCTTGGGAATCGGGTTTCCTCGTGGATCTTGCAGCTGCCCGTCGAAGAAGAGAAGCCCCTCAAGCAACTGAAAAAAATCAATGAGACCACGCAACAGTTGAAGTCAAGCAATCAGGCGCTCGGCGTGGAAATGATGATGGCGGTGGCCGAATGGACCCCCGCGAGCTTGCTGTCCCTCGGCTCGCAGTCGTCGAGCGGCCCCGTGAATTCGATCGTCACCAATGTGCCCGGGCCCCAGATTCCGCTTTACATGCAGGGTGCCAAGCTACTTTCTATTTACCCGCAGGTCCCTCTTCTCCAAGGCATGGGGCTCGGTTTCGCGCTCATGAGCTACGACGGTAAAATTTGTTGGGGCTTCAATGCGAACCCCGACGTTGTTCCTGACTTGCCGAAGTTCGTCGAACTCGTGCAGCAGTCTCTGGAGCGTGTGGCCGGAGATGCTGGCGTTGTGCTTTCTGCCGTATCGCAAGAGGCTTTCGATTTGTCTGGCAATGTAGACACCTAGGGTTTGGCGTCGCGTCGTCGCAACTGACGAAGCATTTGCGTCGCGTCACTTTGACCCGGGTAGATCTCGAGTACCCGCTTGAGCATCTGCGAAGCCTTCGAGATGTCTGCCTCAGTGGGGTGCGGTTCGTCTATTGCGAGTGACGCTGAATAGCCCAGTAGCGCCGTGGCGGCGTCCGCATCGATCGCGAGTGCTTTCGAGTAAGCGTCGCGAGCTTTTTGCTGGACGCCGGTACGACGGTATTCGTTGCCAAGTGCCGCATAGGCATCTGGCGTCGGGAAGACTTCGATGCTGTTTTCAAATTGTTCGATCGCGAGGTCTGGTTGCTGCAGCTTTGAGTATTCGGCTCCCACGTAGTTGTGAAGCGAGATCGACTCGCGTCCCAACCAGCGGATCCGTTTGAGTGCGTTGTTGATGTCGTTACTTGACCTGGCGTTGGGCATGTGGATCACGGTCTCGTAGAGATGAATGACGGGAACCAGAACCGAGAGCGCGCATGCAGACCAGATGATCTTGGAAACCCACTTCCGGGTGCTTCCGCTCGGCTTTGGCTTCGATTCGCTGGGCGCGTCTGCCGAACGCAATAGGATGTTGCTGACGCGCCCATCTCGCAGCTTCCAAATTGCGCCGTCCATAATGAAGTGGTGAAGGTTGACCATCGAAAATACGAGCCCGGCGAGCCCCGCGTCCCATGGCGTATTGCCAAGTATCGCCGGAGCAAAGAGCAGCGCAGGAATTATTGTGATGCCCGAGCCCGCCAGGAACGACTTCCCGAGGAAGCGCGCGGAGCCTTGCTGGGCATCAGAACGCTTTGCGAAGTAGGCGCTCACCCACAGGTACTGCGCGGAGTGCGCCATCGAAATCCATACCGGCGCAAAGGCCAGATTAATTTCCCCATTCGTATAGATGCGACCGGCCACAACGGGAACTGAGGTGAAGAACGCCTGGGTGAGGATCATTAGCGTCGCGGGGCCTACCAGTCGAAACCCAGAGCCGCGCAGGCGCACGAGCGCCGCGCCGAGTGAACCCGCGTAGAGCACGCCAAGTGTCCACAAAATCGGGATGGCGTATTCCTGAAGAAAGGCAAGTTGAAAGACTTGCGGGGTGCCGGGGGCCGGGAATGTGGCGGGTGCAAAGACGAGGTCCGAACTCGCCGCCTGTACGCCCTCGATCGACATCGCAGTCGCAAACATGAACGACGCGTAAAAAAGACGCTTAGTTGTGTCGTCGAAGTCGACGCCTTCGCGTCGCATGAACATCAACAGCAAGCCGTAGTTCTGCGCGGAGAAATGCCACGGGCTCCAAGTCACATACGCGGTAATCAGCGCTGATGCGAGCCAGATGTTGCGAGTCGCAATCACGAAGAGCGCAGCGACAGCGAGGGTGACGTACAGCGTAAAGAAAACGTACTTGCGTCGGTCCTGCTCGCGTTCGTATAAACGAACGAGCGTGGCGCCGTAGTGGGGGGCGTTGATCGTGATCCCAAGGACAACCGTGAGCCCGATCGACCAGGACTGAATGCCCGTCCCGATAGATAGAGCCAATAGGAAGGGAAGGGAAATCGTATAGATCCCACAGCAACCGATCAGGAGGTCGATCGAGCGTCCGTAGAGCCACGGGCTAGCACTGGCAGAATTGCGAGCTTCGGGTGACGCAGCATCCATCGATCAAGCATAATTCGCTCGGATCGCAGTTGCGAACAAGCCGCAATGCGAGTTAATCGGCACCGCATCGCTTTGCTAGGCTACGCCAGAGTCCGAGTCGATTTAAAGGCTCAATGACTCGGAGCAAAGAATGATCCAGGCCAGCCGATGAGTAGCAGCAAACAGCGCGTAGAAGTGAAGCATCGTTACAACGCAAGCCCTGAAGCGGTGTGGGAAATCTATGTCGACCATGCGAAGTGGAGTGAATGGGCCGGTGTGGGTCCGTCGCGGTTGGTGACTGAGGGAAGCCCCGACCGAAATGGTGTCGGCGCAGTACGCGGGTTTTCCGGAGGGACCTTGGAAGAGATTCTGAGCTTCGAGGCGCCCAAGAGGATGACGTACACGCTCGTCGGGGGTCTGTTTCCGATCAAGAACCATCTCGGCGAAGTGACCCTCGAAGCGGATGGCGACGGAACCCTGCTTCGGTGGCGCTGCGAGTTTGAATCAAAAATCCCGGGCTTGGGCGGACTCTTCCGGCGCATGATTACGAAGACATTTACCGGCGGACTCGAAGGTCTCTAAAAGCACTCCTTTTCGTAGCGCACCATTCGTTTTCGACAGGGGGCACGACTTTGGCAGATGATCATTTCGGAAGCGAGTCGGACGGAAGTCAGGACTTCGTCGCGCGCCTGAGCCGTGGCTTTGCCGCTGTAGCTGGCTGGTCGTATGACCATCGCTGGTGGGTGCTCGCGATCGCAGTTGGCGTGCTCGCTGGAAGTTTCTACTTGGCATCCAGTGCGGAAATCGACAGCAGCTACGAGGCGTACTTTGATGCAAACGATCCTACGTTTCTTCACTATGAAGAATTTCGCGAAGACTTCGGCTCCGATGAAGTGTCGTACATCCTTTACGACGCGCCGGGGATTGAACATGGGCCTTGGAACTACGAGGTCATGCGCAGCGTCGTCGCGCTAACAGAAACCCTAGAGGACGAAGTCCCGTTCATTTATGAAGTGCAGAGTCTCGCGAACGCCGAACTGATGGTGGGTCGCGACGACGCG
>Ga0115003_10001190_pt1 | contig 23057 bp, 17 predicted proteins | sample ArcticOcean_MG_C_7_FD_88736 | JGI IMG/M metagenome (GOLD analysis project Ga0115003, IMG submission 88736) | Marine microbial communities from western Arctic Ocean - ArcticOcean_MG_CB11_88 | ecosystem: Environmental > Aquatic > Marine > Oceanic | place: Arctic Ocean: Canada Basin | collected... | reverse complement strand
TCGAGCGATGGAGAAGACGTCGTTCAGCGAAAATACCATGGTGCTGAAGACGGCTGGCAAGAAGCAGTAGGTGCCGAGATGCCTTTTGGGCGTTTAGTAGACCCTGAAGAAGTGGCCCGTGCCTTAGCCTTCCTAGCCAGCGACGAATCTGGATTAATGACCGGTTCCATAGTTAATTTTGATCAGTCCGTGTGGGCTGCTAGTGATGCCATGGTGGTGCCTGAGCAGCGGTTACCCGATTAAACCTGAGCCAACAACCATTCCTTGAACGCCCTTACATCTGCACGCTGAAGGTGCGCTTTAGGGCACACCACATAATAGGAATAGTCGGTAATTAGCACCTCATCAAACACGGTAACCAAGCGCCCAGATGCCAAATGGTCTTCCACAAACAAAGTGGAGCCAAGGGTTACACCTTGGCCATCTATGGCCGCTTGAATTAATACATTGGTGTCATCAATAGTGATGCCGCGTTGGTTGTTAATACCCTTCACGCCCGCCTGCCTTAGCCATCCGTTCCAGTAATACGGGCTGGTATCATGCAGTAAAGTGACATTAAGAAATTCTTCTGGTTTAACTATGGGGCCGTTATTGACGAGCCATGTGGGGCTTGCTACGGGGAAAAAATCTAACGTAATGAGGGCTGTACTTTCTACTCCCTTCCAGTCTCCTCGGCCATAAGTGACGGCTAAATCTATGTCTTCACGTTCAAAATCGACCGCATTGTGAGCGTGGAATAAACACAAATCAATTTCTGGGTGAAGTCGCCTAAACTCTTTTAACCGTGGCGATAGCCATTTAGCCGCAAAGGAAGATGCTAAGCGTACGTTAAGCAAAGAGCCCGCCCTTTCTTGTTTGAGACTCACAATGGCATTGGCCATATCATCAAACGCATCTGCTAACACAGGCATCAAAGCCTCGCCTTGTGAGGTAAGCGCTAAGTTTCGTGGTAAGCGTTTAAACAAGCTATGCCCAAGATATTCCTCCAAGCCTTTCACTTGGTGGCTAATAGCCGCTTGGGTGACACATAATTCGTTCGCTGCCCGGGTAAAACTTAGGTGTCTCGCTGCCGCTTCGAAAGCTCGCAAACTATTGAGAGGAGGCAGTTTTCTGGCCATTTATTAACCCCATTAATACATCGAATTTTAGATTAGTTATTCTAATCCATATCAATAGAATTAATCAATTGAATAGAGCGAAATTTAAGCAAAGAATGACCCTGTTTTTATACTAATAAATACCACATTGGAAAACCACTATGTCACGTAGATCTGGTGGCCGTCAGGCCCGTGTAGCAGAGCGTACAGCCCCTTTAACTGAAGAAGCAAAACCTGTTCACCCAGGGGAAACAGGCGGCACGTTTAAACCTCTGTCAGACGACGAGATGGGTGCCATCGCTGCCAATGCCTATCGCATACTCGCGGAAATAGGGTTTGGTAGTTCTACGCCGCATGCTACAAAGACTATGGTAGAAGCTGGCGCCACTATGGGTGAGGATGGCCGCTTACGCATTCCTCGCAGTTTGGTTGATCACACATTAAACATCTGTCAGCGAAACCTCACACTCCATGGCATTGAACCTAAACATGATTTAGAGCTCAATGGGCAACGGGTGCATTTTTCTACCGCCGGTGCAGCCGTACACATAGCCGACCCAGTGAACAACACCTACCGAAATTCCACTAGTAAAGATTTATACGACATGGCGCGTATTGCTGACACCTGTGAGCATATCCACATGTTCCAGCGTATGTGTGTATTACGCGATATAGACGACACCAAAACCATGGACTTAAACACCCTGTATAACTCGGTCATGGGCAGCAGCAAGCACATTGGCACTAGTTTCGCAGAAGCGGATCATGTTGCGGCGGGTTTAAAAATGCTGCATCACTTTGCTGGTAGCGAAGAAGCTTGGCGCGCGCGGCCTTTTGTGAGCATGTCTAACTGTTTTGTAGTACCGCCAATGACCTTTGCAGAAGAATCAATGGAGTGTTTACGGGTGGGCGTAGAAGGCGGCATGCCTATCCTGTTGCTATCTGCCGGACAAGCCGGTGCCACCGCCCCTGCTTTGTTGGCGGGTGCAGTGTCTCAAGCTTGGGCTGAGTGCTTAGGTGGTTTAGTTTATGTGAATGCTATTAAACCAGGTGCGCCAGCTATTATTGGCACTTGGCCTTTTGTGTCTGACTTACGTACAGGTGCTATGAGTGGTGGTTCGCCAGAACAAGGTATTTTATCGGCTGCCTGTGCACAAATGGGCAACTACTTTGACTTACCAACAGGCACCGCCTGTGGCATGACCGATGCCAAATTCCCAGATTATCAAGCCGGTTCTGAGCGTGCTTATACAGCCGTTGCTGCAGCTATGGCTGGCGCCAATGTGGTATACGAATCTGCAGGCATGTACGCTAGCCTTATGGGCGCATGCCCTGAAAGCATACTTATGGACAACGATCTGTTAGGTTCTTGTATGCGCATGACCAAAGGCGTTACAGTGGATGAGTCTAGCCTAAGCTTTGATGTAATTAATGATGTGTGTTTGGGTGGCAAAGGCCATTATCTCGGTTCAGAGCAAACCTTATCGGTAATGCAAAGCGAATACATTTACCCTATTTTAGGTGACCGTACCAGCCCCAATGTGTGGGCCGAGCAAGGCAAACCGGTATTGCTTGATAAGGCCGTACAGAAAAAGAACGAGCTACTAAGCAGCTATTACCCTAAACATATCAATGACGAAGCCGATTTAGCAATACGCGCTGAATTTGACATCCACCTTACCCGTGAACAAATTGGCCGTTAGTACTAGCCGTTAGAGAAGCATATTATGTCCCTACAATCCCATGCCCGCGTTGTGATTATTGGTGGCGGTTCCCTTGGCGTTAACCTCATGTACCACCTTACGGAAGAAGGCTGGACCGATGTAGTAATGGTTGAAAAAGGTGAGCTTACTAGCGGGTCAACATGGCACGCCGCAGGCCTTTGCCCTAACTTTAATGGCAACCATACCCTGTCTAAAATTCACGATTACACCATCGAGTTATATGACAAAATTTTACCTGCCAAAACGGGACTACCTTCCTCATTCCACAAGTGTGGCAGCCTGCGGGTAGGCTATACAGAAGTAGAAGAGCAATGGTTCCGTAACATCATGAGCCGGGCTCACAACATTGGTTGTGAAATGCGCTGGGTGTCTAAAGAAGAAGCCAAAGCAATTAATCCCGTGATGAACTTTGATGGCGCTCGCTGTATTTTATACACGCCAAATGACGGCCACGTGGATCCAACGGCTGTGGTTATGCCCTTGTCTCAACTAGCCCGTGAAAATGGTGCTAAAATTAGCCGTTTTAACCGCGTCACAGACATTAATATACTGCCCCAAGGTGGTTACGAGGTCATAACCGAACAAGGCAACATCATTGCCGAGCACGTGGTCAACGCAGGGGGTTGTTTTGCCCCAGAAGTGGGCCGCATGGTAGGCGTTCATGTGCCTATTATCAACCTAGAACACCAATATCTAGTCACCGAAGACCACCCAGAGCTAGCAGCCTTAGTCAAAGAACTGCCAGTAACCCGAGACTCCACTGCTGCTGCTTACATTCGCCAAGAAGGCAATGGTTTATTGGTGGGGCCCTACGAAACCCGAGGTTCAAAACCGTGGGCCATCAACGGCATGGATTGGGACTTTGATCGGGAGTTATTTGCTGGTGACTTAGTACGCCTAATGCCCTGGTTAGAACGTTGTATGGAACTGGTGCCTATCTTCCAAGAAGTAGGCGTTAAAACCATCATTAATGGCCCTATTACCCACACACCAGATGACAACTTCTTAGTGGGCCCAGTAGCCGGCTTAACTAATTTTTGGAACATGACTGGGGCCTCTATTGGTATCGCTCAAGGTGGTATCGGTAAATACATGGCGCAGTGGATGGTACATGGCCAAACAGAACTCAATATGGCCTCGTTAGATAGTCGCCGCTTTGGTGATTGGGCTAATAAAAATTATTGTATTACCCGCGCTATTGAATCCTATGAGCGCATGTACTCCAGCGGTTCACCTACAGAAAACCGTCCCCATGGACGCCCTATTCGTACCAGCCCATTACATACGGTGATGGCACAAAAGGATGCGGTACATTTTGTTACCGCAGGTTATGAAAAACCAGCTTGGTTTAAGACCAATGCAGTGCGCAGCGAAAGCGAAACTTGGACCCACAGCGAAGCACATACTGTTGTAGCAGAAGAATGTGCTGCAGTGCAAAACACCTGCGGCATCACTGACATCAGTGGAACAGCCAAATATCGTGTTACAGGACCAGACGCTTATGCCTTCATAGATCACCTGTCATGCAACAAGCTACCCGCTAAAGATGGCCGTATTAGCCTCACCCTATTCCATGCAAAAAACGGTGGCATCATGGCCGAGCAAACCGTAAGCCGTATTAGCCAAGACCACTTTGTATTGATGGGCGCTATTGGCTCACAAATTAAAGACCTGCAGTGGATGCAACAGCATGTGGGTGATTATGATGTCACCATTGAAGATTTCACCGAAGATTGGGGTGGCTTATTACTCACTGGCCCTAAAGCCCGCGAAATTCTTGAGTGCATTTGTGAAGACGACCTATCCACTAGCGCCTTCCCTTGGCTCGCTTGCCAAACCATTCAGCTGGATTCTGCCCCTGTTTTTGCCATGCGGGTGTCTTACGCTGGAGAATTAGGCTGGGAATTACACATGCCCGTTTGGCAACTTATTTCTATCTATGAGTCATTAATGCAATTTGGGAAACCTTTGGGTTTACGAGACTTTGGCACTCGTGCTTTTAATAGCATGCGTATGGAAAAAATGTACCGTGCTTATGGGACTGAATTTACTGAAGAAATTTCTGGGTTAGAAGCTGGCATGGATCGTTTCTTGGATTTAAGCCGCGAGTTCATTGGCAGCACTAATATGCTTCAACGCCAAGCTAATGGCCTTTCAATACAACTGGCTTATCTGGTATTTGATGACGACGTGCCTGCAGAATGTTTTGGTAACGAAGCGGTGTTTGCTAATGGTGACCATACAGGTATTATCACCGGCGGCGCCTATGGCTATCGGGTAGAAAAAAGTTTAGCCTTTGCCTACCTAAAACCCGAACACTGTAATGTGGGTCAGGCACTTACCGTAGAGACCTCTGTTGGCACGCGACATTGTCATGTAGAACTCGACGCTGCGTATAACCCAAACAATAGTTTATTGCGCGGCTAACCACTAATACAAATAAAAAACACCGTGGGCTATTACTACTCCACGACTAACGAGAATGTTATGAGCGACACCCAAGTATTGCCAGAAAAAGCCCGTATTGCCATCATTGGTGGTGGTATTATCGGCACCTCTGTAGCCTACCACCTAGCCAAACGTGGCATTCAAGACGTAGTGCTAATAGAACGTAAGCAGTTAACCTGCGGCACAACTTGGCACGCTGCAGGCCTAATAAGCCTTGCATGGGCTACACCTACCCTTACTAACTTGGCCAAATACAGCCACGAGTTGTATGCCAGTTTAGAGGAGGAGACAGGCCAAGCTACAGGTTACAAGCGTATTGGTAGCATCTCCTTAGCGCGTACAGAAGCACGTTTAGAAGAAATTAAACGCACCTCGTCTATATGCAAAGTGTTTGGTGTGGAATCAGAAATGATCAACAACACCCGTTTAGCAGAGCTTTACCCTGGTATTAATACTGAAGGTGTTATAGGGGCGCTCTACACACCCGGTGACGGCCAAACCAACCCCATTGACACCACCATGGCATTAGCCAAAGGTGCCAAGATGAATGGTGTGGAAATTTTTGAAAACACCGTCATGGAAGAATTGCTCACTAAAGACAACGTCATTACCGGTATTCGCACCGACAAAGGCACTATGGAAGTTGACCAGGTGATCCTATGTGGTGGTATGTGGACCCGTGACCTTGCTAAAACAGTGGGTGTTCAGCTGCCTCTTTACGCTTGTGAACATTCCTACATTGTCACAGAGGAAATGGAAGGCTTAACCCAGCGCCCAGTATTACGTGACTTTGACCGTGGTTTATATTTTAAAGAAGACGCTGGAAAAATGTTAGTGGGATGGTTTGAAGACAACGCTATTGGGCTACCCATGGATAAAATTACTGACGACTTCTGTTTTGGACAGTTTCCCTTAGACCAAGATCACGTAGAACCCTATCTTTTGAATGGTATGGAAACCTTCCCACAGTTACAAGAAACAGGAATTCGCACTTGGTTTAATGGCCCAGAAAGTTTCACTAACGATAACCTTCACTTGCTTGGCCCTACCCCTCAAATAGACAAGTTATTTATTGCAGCAGGCATGAATTCCAAAGGCATTGGTGCTGGGGGTGGCGTGGGTAAAATCATGGCCGATTGGATGATTGATGGTTTTCCATCGGGTGACGTGAGTGAGTGCGACTTGCGCCGCCATCACCCTGCCCAACAACACGACGAATATGTGTCAGAACGTATCCCAGAAGCCTTAGGTCATAGTTATGCTATGCATTGGCCGTTCTATCAATACCAAACAGCACGTGACCAGATTCATTCACCACTCCACCAAGAACTTACAGCAGCAGGCGCCTGTTTTGGTGAAGTGTGTGGCTACGAACGCGCTAACTGGTTTGCCAACCCAGGACAAGAAGCCAAGTACCAATACAGCTACCAAAAGCCAAACTGGTTCGACAACAACAAACAAGAACACATGGCTATGCGTGAACGTGTTGGTATTTACGACATGTCATCCTTTGGTAAGTTTGAAGTGACCGGACCTGCGGCTGGCAAGAACTTACAATACATTTGTGCAGGCAATATTGATGTGCCCGTAGGCAAAGTGGTGTACACCCACTTCCTTAATGCTCGCGGTGGTATCGAAGCAGATCTGACTGTTGTGCGCACTGGTGAGACAACTTACTGGGTCATCACTGGCATTAGCTCCCATTCAAGGGATTGGTGGCACCTTAATCACCGCCTCATCGACGATGTGTTGCTGCAAGACATTAGCATGAATTTTGGCGCAATGGCCCTTCAAGGTCCATTAGCTCGAGATGTGTTGTCTAAAGTTACAGCCACAGACTTAAGCAACGAGGCCTTCCCATTTGCTACGGGTAAAGTGATGGACGTGGCGGGTGTACGCATGTGGGTACAACGCTTAAGTTACGTTGGCGAACTAGGCTGGGAGTTGTTTGTTCCCGCTCAACACACAGCCACAGTATACCGTGCTTTATTTGAAGCGGGTGCCGAGTTTGGCATACGTAATGTGGGTATGCATGCCGTTAATAGTGCCCGTATGGAAAAAGGTTTTGTGCATTGGGGACATGATGTGGGACCAGAAGACACCTTATTTGATGCTGGCCTTGAGTGGGCCGCTAAACCAAATGCGGGTGACTTTATAGGCATTAATGGCTTTAAAGAACAACTTCAATCTAAAAAATCTACCCGCAGGTTAGTGCAATTTAAGCTCGACGATACTGAAGCAATGTTATTCCATAACGAACCCATCGTCATGAACGGTGAAATCGTGGGTTATTTATCCTCAGGCATGTATGGCCATGCCATAGGCAGTGCCATTGGCATGGGATATGTAAACTCTCCTGACCTGTCTCCAATTCGTTTATCCAAGGCTAAATTCGAAATCGAAATTGCCCTCAAACGCTACTCAGCTCAAGCCAGCTTACAAGGCTTCTACGACCCTAAAGGTCTGCGCCCGAAAGCATAGATCTAGGCCTCAGTTCATGGGATTATCGCCCCATGAACTGAGCCATAACTTGTTCAATAACAGCTCCGATTAAATAACAGTCTTCATCATTGAATGTCAACGGCACACGAAGATCTAATGTTTTCTCTAAGGCTTTAAGAGTGTTCGGCAAGTGTGGCATGGGTTCAATGTAATGCCAGCTGTCATAGCGACTTGTGAAAGCATTGGGCTGAGCCGCACCAAACCACTTGAGCTCTACACCTTGAGCTACGCAGGCAGCAATAAAGTCAGGGATTTGCTCTACGTCTAAGCCTGTTGCCCGAAACTGAAGAGAGCTACCCACAAAAGACTCTCGCTTGTCTCTAGCAGGAATATCCAGCCCCGAAATCAATGCAATAGAGCTGTGAAGGATGTTATATCGCTGATTCCAGCGCTCACAGTTTTTATCTAACCCTGGTAATTGTGCTAGGCCTATAACCGCACGTATATTATCCATGCGGCCAGACATATTGGCACTGGTTAAACGTATTTTTTCAAATAACTCTGGTGCCGGTGCTGCACCATGGCGTTCGTAGAACATATAGGATCCAGAATGCATAATGAGGCGGGCCGCTACTTCTGCATCATCAGTTACTACTAAGCCACCTTCACCAGTGTTCATGTGTTTATAAGTCTGTAGGCTAAACGCCGCTACCTGACCAAAATTTCCAGACTTCACACCAGACCATGCGCCACCCATGGTGTGAGCACAATCCTCTAATACCTGCAGACCTAACTTATTACATAAGGCCATAAGCTGATCCATATTGGGAATATGCCCACGCATAAGCGATAACAACAAAATTTTAGCATTGCTGCCCTTTGCCTTAACCTCTAAGTCGGTCAAATCGAGGTGGTAGTTGTTATCAATTTCCACCAATACTGGTTTACCTCCAGCAGCATGAATAGCGCCAGGTACTGGCGCTAATGTATAGGCATTCGTTAGCACTTCGTCGCCTGCTTGCAAACCCATGGCCCGTAGAGCGATATGCAAACCATAACCTCCTGAAGTACAGGCTAAACAGTATTTTCGACCTTGGTATTGAGCAAAATCTTGTTCTAACAAGGCCGCATCAGACAACTCACTACCCACCGTGTTGTAACGGTGTAATCGCCCTGAATCAAGCAGCTCCATGACCTTTTTTTTAGCCTGTTCGGGAATGGGTTCTTGCTGGGTAAAGGGTTTCATAAACTTCAGTTTTGACATTACATTTTCCTTGGACACTAACATGTCAATTTGTACATATCATCACCCAAAACAAGCATTACATGCAACTACTAGATTCACCCTAACCTATGATATAAATCAATTACTTGAACCCGTAAAAAACATCAACTAATACTAACTTTACAATACACTAACGCCCACTTAATATTTGGCTATAGTTCTATAGAAACAAGTAAAAGAACAGTGTGTAGAGTATTATCTAACCTGCATGGTGATCATCGTAATATTCTAGAAAAAATATCGTGAGTTTCAGTTTCAATGATTAAAAAAATAGGCCTCAGTCTAGCTGCCATAACACTCACATTAACCCTAGCCGCAGTTGCAGTGGGCTATTATTGGTATTCCAACGCTGCTGTGTTTGGTGCTTCAATGACACCTGCCCAGCAACGGAGCTACATCACCTCAAGTAACTTTTCAGAAACCCTGTTCATTAATCAGATAAACACTGACATGGACCAAACTTTTGGGCTGATGGCTGGTGCATTGTGGGACTACGTTACTGCAGAGGGGCTAGCCCCAGAGCACAACCTTGAAATAGTTAAAGCTGATCCGTCACAACTCAACAACGCCAACAATAAAACCCAACTCATGTGGCTTGGTCATTCCTCGTTTTTACTACAAACCGCCAATCAAACCTTGTTATTCGACCCTATATTCAGTGACACAGCCGCACCCCACCCTGCTCTAGGTAGCAAGCGCTATAACAAAAACCTGCCTCTTGAGCCAGAACAACTACCCCCTATAGATGCTGTCATCATCTCCCATGATCACTATGACCATCTAGACTACCCCAGCATTATGCAGCTAGATGCCAAGGTTAAGCACTATTATGTGCCCCTTGGGGTAGGGCAACATCTACTACATTGGGGCATAGCGCCAGAGCGCATTAGCGAAATGGACTGGTGGCAATCTAACAATTTAAATAGCATTAAGCTGACACTCACCCCCGCTCGTCACTTTTCTGGCAGACGCTGGGACAATCGCAACTCTACTTTATGGGGAGGGTGGATGGTTGAAGCCCCAGACCAGCGGGTATTTTTTAGTGGCGACAGCGGCTATGGCCCTCACTTTAAAGAAATTGGCCAACGTTTTGGCCCCATTGATATCGCCCTCCTAGATACAGGGCAATATAATTTCCGCTGGCAGGCGATTCACATGCGGCCTAAACAGAGTGTACAAGCTGCGCAAGATTTAGATGCCCATATTATGATGCCCGTGCACTGGGGCGCTTTTACCTTGTCATTGCATCCATGGGACGAACCTGCGGAGCAGACCAGGTTGCTGGCTCAACAGCAAGATCAGGCGTTTGTCATTCCACGCATCGGTGAACTAATGCAGTTACTCCATGAACCCATAGTTAGAGGTCCCTGGTGGCAGAAATACTGACCCAAAGACGACAAAATATTTTGTTAAGCTTTATCAAAGGCCCATAATGCTGTAAAAATTTCTCTTTCTAGTTTGATTATTTTTAAGCAAAAAAAGCCCAGATCAACTGGGCAAAGTCACTTAAAGATACTTGTTACGCATAAACTCATTATGCATAAATAGTATAGACCATGAATCACTTTAGTGCAGAAGGATTCACAAAAAATTAGCTATGAACTAAACGCTACACTCATTATTTTCACAATGCACTTCCACATCGGCTGCCGTAATGGCGCTCATGTTAAACATGCCACGACCTGTAACCGATGGAATAACAATGTGTGCAGGTTTGGCTAAACCGTGAACAAAGGGGCCGATGAGCAGAGCATCAGTTAACGAGCGAATAAGACCTAAAGTAATGTTGGCCGTATCTAGGTTAGGCATTATCAATAGGTTGGGCTGGCCTGTTAAGTTTGAGTTGGGGAAAATGGCCTGCCGCAATTCTTCATTCAGGGCTGTGAAAGAGTGCATTTCACCTTCAATTTCCTCATTAGGATAACGTTCACGTAAGGTAGCAGAGGCCTGGCGCATTTTATTAGCTTGGGGGTCATTGGAAGTGCCAAAGTTAGAGTGGGACAAAAGTGCCACCTTGGGTTTAATACCAAACTGACGTACAAAGCCCATGCTGGCTTCAGTGGAGGCAACGATGTCTTCTGCAGTTGGGTCTACGGTTAAGAACGCATCTGCTAAGAATAACGGACCACTAGGCAATAATAACGCACATACGGTAGACACATGGGTGTCTGGGGTCTTTGGGCCAAGCACTTGCAGTAGCGTTTTAAAGTGGGTATCAAAGCGCCCTACTTTGCCACAAATCATACCGTGTGCTTCATCCAGGTCCACCATAACAGAAGCCAACGCAGTGCTATTATTACGCATTTCTTGTTTGGCGCTGTCTATTGAGATCCCTTTACGTGCTACTTTTTTGTGATAGTGCTGCCAATAACGATCGTGTAAGTCACAATCTTTAGGATCAAACACCTCTACGTCTTCGCCTAATTTAAAGCGCAAACTCAAACGTTCTATAGATGTTTTGATCACACTTTGGCGGCCAATGAGAATAGGTTTTGCTACGGCTTCATCCACCATGGCTTGCATGGACATGAGCACATCGTCATTCTCGCCTTCAGCATAAACGATTCGACGCTTTGGGCCTTGCTTGGCTTTTTCGATCATGGGCTGCATGAACAAACCAGCTTGGTTGACATAGCCTTGTAACTTAACGCGGTAGGCGTCTAAATCTTCAATAGGCCGCGTTGCTACGCCGCTTTCCATGGCTGCTTTAACTACGGCTAGCGGCACTTCTTCGATTAAGCGCGGGTCAAAGGGCTTAGGAATAAGGTATTCGGGACCAAACTTAAAGTTTTCACCAGGGTAAGCTGCTGCCACAACATCTGTGACTTCCTTGCAAGCTAGGTCTGCAATAGCTCTAACACAAGCTTGTTTCATAGCCTCGTTAATCGTAGTGGCACCACAATCTAATGCACCACGGAAGATGAACGGGAAGCACAGCACGTTGTTTACCTGGTTAGGGAAATCAGAACGTCCTGTAGCAACAATAGCGTCGGGACGCACTGCCATAGCTAGTTCAGGCATAATTTCTGGCGTAGGGTTAGCCATGGCTAAAATAAGTGGTTTTGGGGCCATGGTTTTTACCATGTCTTGGGTTAACACACCGGGCGCAGATAGCCCCATAAACAGATCAGCATCAACCATGGCATCAGCTAAGGTACGATCGCCAGTTTCCCTTGCGTAGTCTTCCTTCCAGGGATTCATTCCATGATCTCGGCCTTTATAGATAACGCCTGAGCGATCTATCAAGGTGACTTGGTCACGTGGCAAACCCATACTCACAAGCAAGTCTAAGCAGGCAATGCTGGCCGCACCAGAACCTGATCCTACCACCTTGATGTCTTCTATGTTCTTTCCTACCACTCGTAAGCCATTATAAACCGCAGCCGCAGCAACAATAGCTGTACCGTGCTGATCATCATGGAATACAGGGATATTCATGCGTTCACGTAGCTGCTTCTCTACCAAAAAACATTCTGGTGCTTTAATGTCTTCTAGGTTGATGGCACCAAAGGTAGGCTCTAACGAGGCGATGATATCCACTAGTTTATCTACTTCGTTTTCTTGAATTTCAATATCAAACACGTCGATATTAGCAAACTTTTTAAATAAAACGGCTTTGCCTTCCATCACCGGTTTAGATGCCAATGGGCCAATGTTACCTAAGCCAAGCACTGCTGTACCATTAGTAATTACACCCACCAAGTTACCACGGGCAGTAACTGCTGCTGCCATATCCTCATCTTCTACGATCGCTTCACAAGCATATGCCACACCAGGGGAATAAGCGCGAGCAAGGTCACGTTTATTAGCTAGCGGTTTTGTGGGTTGAATACACAATTTACCGGGTGTTGGGTGAGTATGGTAGCGCATGGCGCTATCTTTGAGAGACTCAGGCATGAAGTTTTCCTTGGCGGTAGTTAATTAACGGACAGCAGCAGTGTCGGCTTGGTGTATAAAAAGGTCGCATATGGTAACGCGTTTGGAGTAAGATCAACAGGACTGAGCGCTATAAAATGCTAGATAGTGGTGATTTATGTGTGACTAAAGTCTAATAACTCACTTAGCTAGTACTGGAGTGTTTTTAGTAGACTGCCACACCTATTTTGACTCTCATCAGATCTCTCTGGCCATGCTATAAAACTCTTTATTAGGCCGCATTGAGGCAAAGTTGACCATAGGATTGCCGAGCCCGAAAAAGGCTGGACTTGAAGCTTCACAGTGCTGCCCAGCTACATAGTTGCCAATCACTGTGACGGCTTTCTGATCTGCAACCGTATTTACACCTGTCATATTACTGTTCCTTAAAGCGTTAAAAATAAAATATTTATTAACCAATCGACTAATAAATAAAATAAGTAAATCTTGCTAATTCACATTTATAAGACAATAGGTTAATAAATATAATGCCCATATAATATAAAATAAAATTTATTATAATTATTAGACAATCGACTATTAATTAATTAAAAAAAATCCTACCTCTGCCTTGTTAAATTTTCTAAAAAATCTGTTTTAAAGATATCAATAGGAGCAGCACGTCGTTCTAGTTTAGCCCGCAGAATAGCTCCTTCCCAGCCAATCCAGAATGATTCAGCTTTGGCTGCACAATTAATGTTTGGTGGTATTTCACCTAAGGCCTGAGCTGCTAACAAACAGGTTTCAGTTTTACCCTGCCATTCACAGAAAACGTCCACTAGGCGTTGTCGAAAAACTCCTGGCAAGGCATATATTTCAATGCCTAGGTTACCCACTAGGCAGCCTCGATTAAAATCGTACTTGGCCATGTTGCTGCGTGCTTGCATAATAAAATTGTTGAGCCGCTCAAGCGGAGTGTAAGCCTCATTCAGAAAAGCATGGTCCAACATCTTATTAAAAAATTTAGCATAAGCATCAATCAGTGCCAGACCAAATGCTTCCTTACTGTCAAAATAAGCATAAAATGATCCTTTAGGCAGACCGGCTTTTGCGGTAACCTCATCCAAACCTGTTGCACCAAAACCTTTTTTGGTTAACAAGGCAACGCCGATAGTAGTTAGCCGCTGGCGATTTTCATCAGTCTGTTGGGCACTTCTACTGGGGCGCCCACGTGCCTGTTTTATGGTACTTACATTATTCATATCTTCACTATATAGACGACGTTTAATATTTCAACCCTAAACTAACCTGAATAGATGTGTTTCATAAAACATATACAGGCAGGCGACCAATAAATTTGCTTAGATCATCCACTTTTGGTCACCCCATTTGGCAGCCATATATTGATGTCTACCAGAAAACGCGACATTGGACCAAATACCAGGAGCATCAAGCATCTGCAAGTTACACTGGACACCTAAGGCTGGGCTAGTAAAATAAGAGCTAAGTGTTTACATTAACCACAAAGCGACCACGGGTAAGGCCATCAATTTGGTCTTGGGCAGTTTCTAATGCTTGAGCTAGGGTTATTTCAGTCATTATTGCTTCTAGGTGCGTAAGGTCTAAATCTTGCGCTAAGCGGTTCCATGCAGCAATACGGTCCGCCTTAGGACGATATACGCTGTCAATGCCCGCTAACGTGACACCGCGTAAAATAAAAGGCATCACTGTGGCTGGTAGGTCATATCCTTGGGCCAAGCCACACGCAGCAACGGCGCCACCATACTTCATCGATGCACAAATATTAGCTAAGGTATGGCTACCTGCAACGTCTACAGCACCAGCCCAACGCTCTTTAGCTAGCGGCCTACCCTTTTCAGTCAACTCATTACGGTCCATCACTTTGGTGGCACCTAAACTCAACAAATAATCTGTTTCTTCTGCTCGGCCACTTGAAGCCACTACGTTATATCCTAATTTAGCCAGCAAACTAATAGCAACACTCCCCACACCGCCAGCTGCGCCAGTGACTAAAATTTCACCCTTTTCTGGGGTTACCCCATGTTGTTCTAGAGCCATAACGCACAACATGGCTGTGTAACCTGCAGTACCAATAGTCATGGCTTGTTTAGCTGTAAATGCGCTAGGCAGTGGCACTAACCAATCACCTTTGACCCGAGCCATTTGGGCTAAACCTCCCCAATGGCCCTCACCGACACCAAACCCATTCAACACCACTTTTTCACCCACTTTAAAATCGGTGTGATCACTCTTTACTACGGTGCCAGCAAGGTCAATTCCAGGCACCATTGGAAAGCTTCGTACAACAGGGGATGCGCCAGTAATGGCTAGGCTATCTTTGTAATTGAGTGTGGAGTAGTCCACCTTAATCAACACATCACCCTCAGGTAGCTGCGCTTCTTCAATCTGGCCTAACCGGGCCGTGTAACCTGCTTCGTCTTTGTTGATTAATAGTGCTTGCATTATTGCTATCTCAGAGTAAATCAGCAAACAACCATACGCTGAAATTGTGCCGAAGCTATTAGCCTTTTGTCTATAATCCTTCACTTTCTTAAAAAGAACTAAGCTTCTATAAAAGGCAGTTAGATGTCCTTAGCTAAGCGTAAACCATCATAGATAGCTGCATGGGTGTTGCGTGCAGCCACTGCGTCGCCAATACGAAACAGCTGATACTGGCCCTGCAGATTGCGAAGACTGGTTTGAGGTAAACCTTCAATAAAGGCCTTTTGATCAAGCTCACCTTGGTTAGAAGCGTCTTCCTTTAAGTCAAAATAGAGGCCATCTAAGGGTAAAGTGCCATGATTAATCACTAGCTGATCCACCAGCCGAGTTTTGTTAATGCTGCCATAATCACTACTTAACGTTACTTCAATTTGATCGCCCAAGCGGCGTGCCTTTTCAGCTCGGTAAGTCACCGTAAAGATAACATCCTTATCTTGTAGACTGCGCATATAAGGCACTAGATTCATGGCCATCACCTCAGGTGAGAAGCTTCGGTCAGGTGTCATGATTTCTACCCTAGCACCACTGTTAGCTAACAATTCTGCAGCCTGAAGTGCTGGGTGGTCGCCAGCATCGTCAAAAATCAGCACATTGCTACCAAGTTTGGCATCGCCAGAAAGAATATCCCAGCTCGACACTGCAAGTTCGTTACCCGAGGTTAATACATCAGTATCAGGCATACCACCGGTGGCTACAATCACCACATCTGGGTCCAAGCTCTTAACATCATCCGCCTCGGCCCAGTGATTAAAGTGAAATTCCACATCTCGCTTCTGACACTGAGCCATCCGCCAATCAATAATAGACAACATTTCTGCGCGTCTTGGGGTTTGCGCAGTGAGGCGTATTTGCCCACCTGGCTCGGCTGCTGCCTCTAACACAATGACCTGGTGACCCCTTTCAGAAGCCACCCGAGCAGCCTCTAAGCCACCAGGTCCTGCGCCAATAATCACCACCTTTTTACGTATATCAGCCTTGGCAATGTCATGGGGCATTGTGAGTTCTCGACCAGTAGCCGCATTGTGAATACACAAAGCATCACCGGCTTGGTAAATACGATCTAAGCAATAGTTAGCCCCGACGCAAGGACGTATGTCTGCTTCTTTACCCTGCATGATTTTGCGCACCAAATGAGGATCAGCCATGTGTGCCCTTGTCATGCCCACCATGTCCAGTTTTCCTTCTGCTATGGCGTGGCGTGCTGTGGCAACATCGGGGATTTTAGCACCATGAAAAACAGGGAATCCTGTTGCCTCGCGCACAGAGCCAGCAAAATCTAGGTGGGGCGAGCTCTTCATGCCCATAATGGGTATCACATCGGTCAATGCTGCATCAGTGTTAATGCGCCCACGAATAACGTTAAGAAAGTCGACTTGGCCCGTGTCACGCAGAATTTTAGAAATCTCTATACCCTCACTTGGATTAATACCTCCTGCGTAAGCTTCATCTGCAGTGTAACGAACGCCAACAATGAATTCTGAACCCACTCGGTCACGAATTGCCTGCAACACCTGCAAGGTAAACCGAATGCGGTTGTTTAACGCGCCACCGTAAGGAGGCTCTAAGGTATTGGTTAAGGGCGACCAAAATTGATCCATTAAATGACCGTAGGCTTGCAGTTCAATACCATCTAATCCAGCAGCGTACATACGTTCAGCGGCATCAGCATAATCACGGATAATGCGGTCAATGTCCCAATCTTCCATTTTTTTAGGGAAGGCACGGTGAGCCGCTTCTCGGCGGTGTGAGGGAGACACAGCAGGTAGCCAATCGCCTTTATTCCAACCCGTTCGGCGACCAAGGTGAGTCAACTGTAACATCACTGCACAGCCATGCTCATGGCAAGCATCTGCCATATCTCTTACAAAGGGAACCACCTCATCTTTATAGGCCAATATGTTGTTAAATACTGGCGGACTGTCCCTAGAAACCGTGGCAGATCCAGCTGTCATGGTGAGTGCAACACCCGCCTTGGCACGTTCCAAATGATAAGCAAGGTAACGCTCCTTAGGCAACCCATCTTCAGGATAAGCCGGCTCATGGGAGGTCATCATAATGCGGTTTTTAAGGGTTAAGTGCTTTAGCTTGTAGGGCTGTAACAAGGGATCATTAGACGACATGGCTGTGTACCCAAAGAGAGACAAAAGGAGTTATCCAAAAACTTAATAGTATTCTTATCATTCATGCACCCATTGATGCAATAGGTTATACACTCAGGTATGGCGGCTATAAAAGCGCTGCATTTCAACTTGGCTGGGCTGCTGACCAGTAAATACTTCGCAATATTGAGCAATACGTGAGAGTCGCACCACCGAAGGTTCTTTTATGGCCATCGATATATAACCCACTTGGGTATAGAGCACCGTCATGGCCCTCACCTCCGCTTGAGCAGCCCCCAACCCGTGGCGCATAAACATCGATTTAATAGCCTCGAACCGTTGTTCATCTGCTATATCAAGATGCCTCTGCAGCTGTGGGTCTGTCCTTGCCCAATAACGAATGGCCTGATCCAGTTGAGAATCAAACAGATTGGCATTGTGCCAACAGTCCATCACATTGAGCATTGCCTCACACAAAGAACCGGCAAATAAATTAGCCTGGGCAATTAAATGACCCGTATTTTTTTCCTGCCAACGAATAACCAGCGCATCTAGCAAATCTACCCTATCTTTGAAGTGCCAGTAGAAGCTAGTGCGAGACACGTTCAAACGTCGAGCCAGAGTCATTACTTTTATCGCTTCTACACCTGCCTCAAGCAAAATTTTGTAGGCAGCATCAAGCCAAGCAGAGCGACCTGCATTAGGTTGCATAATAATCCTTTTATGTTGCGTATGACTAACTTGACATTAGTGTCGTTAATGTTGACACATATGTCAACTATGTTAATCTTCAAACAACGCATTACTACTTTTAAAGCCATATTAAAACTTGGAGACAACGGATGAACATCGCAGAAATACATATTTTCCAAAAACATCAAGCTATAGTTGATGGGCCTTATATCATGTCCACCATGACCCTCACATCCGTTGACGCCACCATCATTAAGGTCGTATCCGACACCGGGTTAGTTGGCTGGGGAGAAGTGTCCCCCCTTGGCCCTGTTTACCAACCCCAACATGCACTAGGTGCTCGGGCGGCTTTATGCCACCTAGCACCAGCATTAATAGGCAGCTCCTGCCTCCACCCATTGCTGTTGCAAAGGCGCATGAATGACCTATTAAATGGCCACAACTATGCCAAGGCAGCGATTGATTTTGCCATTATGGATTTAATGGGTAAACATTATAAAATGCGTGTATGTGACTTATTAGGTGGCGCCGAGCGTGAACGTTTACCAGCCTACTTCGCCATCAGCAAGGGCACCGCCGATGAAGTAGCCAGAAAGGCAAAGGATAAGGTAGACCAGGGCTACCAGCGCATACAGGTTAAAAGTGGTGGACGCGACGTAGCAACGGACATAGAAGTCATTCATAAGGTTTGGGAAACCGTGGGCAAAAAAGTGAACCTAGTGGTAGATGCCAACCGCGGCATGACGGGTAGCCAAGCCTTGCAACTAAGTTTAGCCTGCAAAGACATTCCTTTTTTGTTTGAACAACCCTGCAATACTATGGAAGAGGTGGCTAACATTAGGCCGCAAATGGCTCACCCCATTGCCCTTGACGAAAACATTGAAAATATCAATGACATGCTACGAGCAATTTCCATGAACGTATGTGACGGATTTGGTTTAAAACTCACTCGTGTGGGTGGCCTTAACAATATGGCTACCATGAGAGATATTTGCGAAGCGCGTGGCCTACCCCATACCTGTGAAGACACTTGGGGGGGTGACATTTTATCTGCGGCCATTTTACATATGGGAGCCACAGTTAAGCCAACCATGCTCGAAGCTGTTTGGACAGCTGGCAACTACATCGAAGAAAGTTATGATCCAGAAAACACCATTCGTTGCAATGACGGCTACTTCGATTTACCCAAAGGCTATGGTTTGGGTGTTAATCCCCAAGAGGACCGGATTGGCGAACTGTTATATTCATTTTAATAAGACCTATGCAGCGACCTGACTTAAGTGAAGATCAGGTCGCCAAGAAAACGTCCAGGTACCAAGGTAAAACCACCAGCAACTACCATGCCACCAATATAGAGCCCTATCATGTTGAGCTTGTGCTTTTTCACATCGCCAGCCTTGATGGCAAAGTAGGCCGATGGCACCGAATAAAGCACCAACACACTCAGCAAGTGAATGAACCCAAAGTGGTCAAACAGTGTAGGGCCAACTTGGGCCGACATAAACAAGGTAACCATGGCTGTAAACAACATCAGCACCATGTAGATACGACCTAGGAACTTATGCTGTGCCGTGCCCTTTTTGATTAGCATCATATAAGTAGCAATAATAAATGCTGGCCCAATGGTACTTAAGTGGACAAAGGACAAGAATTCATAACTGTTGTTTAGATTCATAATGCGCCTGTTGTTTTGCTAAATTAACTTTTCGTAGCGTTTGAGCACAACGCCTGCCATCATGGATATTAATGCCATAGCCCAAAAAACTTGGCCACTAATATGCTCATACAAACCTCCTACTAAGGTCATACTCATACCCATCAAAGCCCCTAGAGCAAGAGCATCATAAAAAGTTTGGGCAGAAGCTGTTAACTGGTCTGGTACTTTTTGGGTGATGTATTGAGTTATCGCTAAGTGAGTGGCTGCAAAGGTGAAGGCATGTAGTATTTGTACCGTAAAAAGCAGACCAACTTCAGTGGACCAGCCCAATGCAAGCCAACGTACAACACCAGCAATCACTGCCGTCCATAATAGGCCTTTAACACCAAGTTTCCTTAGCAACCAGATACCAACGGCAAACAGCACTACTTCGGCGGCCACACTTTGCGCCCACAACAGACCAATAGTCGATTCACTTATACCCGCCTCAATCCAATGCAAGGTGCCGATGGCGTAAAGGGCGCCATGGCTAGCTTGTAATAAAGAACCCACAGCAACCACTGCAACAAACCCAGGTAATTTAAACAACTCCAAAAAAGCCAATTTACGGCTTGTTTTAGCTTGCGGGCGGATATCTGGCAAAGATAAAGCAAACACGATGACAATGGCAGCAAGCACTAAAAGGAGTTGTGGGAATGCATCAATACTGTAGGCTGCAATGTAAAGCCCGCTTAGGGTAGAAGAGGCTATAAAAGCTATGGAACCCCATAGCCGCGCACTGCTGTAATTAAGCTTGCCCAGCCGAGAGGTGGCGATTGCTAATCCATCCACCATGGGAACTTGGCTAGTTTGTAAGGCGCCTACCACAAACCAGACCATAAGCATGGACCAAAAGGTTTCGAATTGCACAAATAAACCAAAGCCCAAAAACGCAAGTACTGACAACAATAGTATCCAACGTTTCTTATGGCCAGTAGCATCTGCCAAAATACCCACACCTAAACCAAAAAACACTTTGCTCACAAATGCAGAGCTAAGAATCAGCGCAGCCTCTTGGGCATCTAAACCCCGGCTTACCATCCAGTAAGGCAGAAATGGCAACACTAAACCAAAACAACAAAAGTACGCGAAGAAAAACCCTGAGAATACCGTTTGCCCGCGCAACTTAGTTAATGAAGTACTAGATGGCATAATCTATGAATTCCAATGTTCGGGACAAATCGTCCACTAACAGATTAAAACCAATCCCTGTTAAGGCTCTACTGTCAGTCGCCCCATCTGGTTTTTTGGGTGTTATATCTTCCATAATATGTCTCTGTTCCACTGGTAAAGTCCGCTGGTAAAATCACGCAGCGAAAGTGTAGCCGAAGACGGTGCAAAAGTCCTGTTAGCGGAATGTCTAGATTGTATTGTGTGGATGGCCTCTCCATAATGGGCTCCATCGCTTTTACGTGTGCACAGGCCCTTAATGCCCAACACTGTTTCTTCCACATTTCTGTACAACGCTCAACGGCTTAAAGTCTTATTTGCGGGCATTGCCAGCCTTATTTTAATGATTGGTATTGCGCGATTCGCCTACACGCCAATGTTGCCTCTAATGCAACAACAAGCAGGCCTTGGTATTGCTCAAGGGGGCTGGTTAGCAGCTTTTAATTACGCAGGCTATTTTTGTGGTGCTTTAATTGCTGCAAACATTAGTGATCTAGCTAAGAAAGACCGTCTGTACCGGCTAGGTTTATTAGTGGCTATAGTTACTACAGCGGGCTTAGGATTCACACTAAATTTTTGGTTATGGGGTTTGTTGAGGTTTTTGTCAGGCCTCAGTAGTGCGGCCGGATTATTGTTGGGATCTGGCTTAGTAATGCATTGGTTGCTACGTCATCAATTACGTTCTGAATTGGGAATTCATTTTATTGGCATGGGTGCTGGAATCTTTTTGACCGCACTTTTTGTATACCTAATTGCAGGCCAGATAAGCTGGCAACAGCATTGGTTTTGGCTTAGCGCATTAGGCTGTTTATTAGCGATCCCTGCGTGGTTTTGGTTACCTAAACCTGATACTAGTGGTTATACAGTGGGTGGCGAGAAAATGGTGGATCAACCACCATCACAGCAGTTTCTACAAACCTTTATGTTGGCCTATTTCTGTGCAGGTGTGGGTTACGCTGTTATTACCACTTTCATCGTTGCCCATGTAAACCAAATTACTGCAGACCATGACTATGGCTCAGTAACCTTCATGATCATTGGCCTAGCAGCTGCTCCGGCATGTATTGTTTGGGACCTTATCGCCCGTAAGCTTGGCAATTTAAACGCCTTACTGTTGGCCTTTATTGTGCAGTTTACTGGCATGCTCATCCCCATTTTAAGCCCAGGTTTAATCTGGACCTTTATAGGTGCTGGCTTATTTGGCGGCACCTTTATTGGCATTGTAAGCCTTGTCCTTACCATGGCGGGACGATACTTCCCTACTCGCCCTGCAAAAATGATGGGTAAGATGACGTTATCCTATGGCGTGGCTCAGATGGCGGCTCCAGCAGCCGCTGGTGTTTTATCTCAATGGTCTGGCAGCTACCAATTAAGTATTATCATTTCCTGCGGCATCATGTTTTTAGGCTGTGGCTTAATCTATAGATTGCGTCACCACGCGTAACATCTCCTTGTTTATAGCTAGACCTAACACGCTAGCAATAAACCATGGCACAGCTGCATTTTAGCCCCACCTGAGCACCTAAGGCTAGCCTCCAGCCATGCGCGGCAGCCATAATACAATGGCAGGAAAAGACACTAGCAGAGCAATGGTAAAGGCATCTGCAATAAAGAATGGTGTCACACCTTTAAATACATCTTGCACCGACAAGTCATCACGTACCCCGGCAACAACGAAGCAGTTAAGGCCTATGGGTGGAGTAATTAAACAAAACTCAGCCATTTTAACCACCAGAATACCAAACCAGATTGCACACATGGGCCCTGACATACCGAACACACTGTCAGCCGCACTGACAGACTCGCCACCATTAAGTGCCATCACGGCCGGATAAACTACCGGCAAGGTCAGTAATAACATACCAATGGCATCCATAAACATACCCAATACAGCATAAGCTAAAAGGATAAATACCAGGGTCAACATAGGGCTTTGGTCAAGGGAAACAATCCACTCAGAAAAAGCCGTGGGCAAACCTGCGAAGCCCAAAAACCTGACAAAAATAAGTACCCCCCAAATGATGG
>Ga0115003_10001188_pt1 | contig 23067 bp, 23 predicted proteins | sample ArcticOcean_MG_C_7_FD_88736 | JGI IMG/M metagenome (GOLD analysis project Ga0115003, IMG submission 88736) | Marine microbial communities from western Arctic Ocean - ArcticOcean_MG_CB11_88 | ecosystem: Environmental > Aquatic > Marine > Oceanic | place: Arctic Ocean: Canada Basin | collected... | reverse complement strand
TAATCGCGCTTTTAGAAGCCAATATTATTTTCATTTATATTTAAAAAATCTTTTTAATTCTTCAATTTGTTTCTGAGAAAAATCCAAATTAAGATAATTAGGGATTTTAATTTCTTTTATAATTTTATTAATTTGCTGTTTACTTCTTGCAAAAAAAAATTCTTTCTTTTCATAATTAAAACTTGAAAATTGAGATTTCAAAGCATGGAAAATTATTTTTAGTACTTCTTCAGTAGAATCTGATATTAAGTTAATTAGGTATTTATGTCTCATAAGCAATCTTGTTAATAACTTTATTATAACTTGTCGTTATACATTTGAGATTTTTTAATTAAAAAACTTTACACATCGACTCACATGTTTTTAACATTTTATTAGTTGTTAATAATAAATATTAATTTTTTAAGTGTATCTTGATAATTTAGGATTTTTCTAAATTAATCCAGTTTTTTGTTACTCTTTATTAAAACAAACTGTTCAAAACTATGTATAAATAGTTATTACACCAACCAACATGACCTATATCAACTAATATACTTTTAAATATATTATTATATTAATGACTAGATTGACAAATTGTATATTAAATAAAGATCCGTCTTGTGTTCCAGTTTGGTACATGAGACAAGCGGGACGTTATCTTCCTGAATTTAGAAAGATTAGATCTCAAAATTTAGATTTTATTAAACTATGTTTAAATAGTAATCTTAGTTCTGAAATTACGTTACAGCCTTTAAAAAGATTTAATTTAGATGCTGCTATTATTTTTTCAGATATTTTGATGGTACCATTTGCTCTTGGTCAAGAAATAAAATTTATAAAAGACAAAGGACCTGTTTTATCTTTATTTAATTTAAAATATTTTTTAAACAACGACCTAAGCAGCTTTGTGGAAAAACTCGAACCTGTTTATAAAGCAATAAAAACAACGAAGGATAATTTAGACAATAATAAATCTTTAATATCGTTTATTGGGGCACCTTGGACGCTCGTTGTTTACATGTTTGGTTTAAAAAAAAATAAAAATCAAATTGATCTTAATAAATTAAAAAAATTTAAGGCTGAAATTAAAATAGTTTTAAATACAATTAACGAATATTTATGTGCTCATATTATCAGTCAAGTAAAATCAGGTTCAGATATAGTACAAATATTCGATTCTTGGGCTGGTCTTATACCAAACGAAAAATTATTTGAATATTGTTATGAACCAAATAATAAAATTGTGGATTTTTGTAAAAAAAATAAAATTCCAGTTATATGCTTTCCACGTGGTATAAATAAAAATTATTTAGACTTTGCAAACATTGTTAAGCCCGATTGTTTGAGTCTAGATTATGAAATAGACCCGGTGTGGGCTAAAAGAAGTTTAAACAACTGTTGTTTACAAGGAGGCATGGATCCTAAAATTTTATTTAAAAAAAAAAACGAAATATTTCAAGAGGTGGATAAATATTTAAATATTTTCAAAGGACATCCTTATATTTTTAACCTGGGACATGGGTTGTTACCAGAAACAAGCCCAGAAGTTTTAAAGATGGTCACAGATAGAGTAAATAATTTTAAATGAAAAAAGCTATTATATTATTTAATTTGGGTGGTCCGGATAGTCCTGCTGCTGTTCAGCCTTTTTTGTTTAATTTATTTAATGATCCAGCAATAATTAGCTTGCCAGGAATATTTAGATACCCTTTGGCCAAATTTATTTCAAAAAAAAGAACGCCTGTAGCAAAAGCCATATATGCTGAAATGGGCGGGAAATCTCCAATTTTGGAAGAAACTCAGGCCCAAGCAGATGCCATAGAGAAAACCTTGAAAAAAGAAAATGATGATTACAAATGCTTTATTGTAATGCGATGTTGGAATCCAAGGGCAGTAGATGTAATAAAAAAAGTTAAGGAATTTAACCCACAGCAAACAATTTTACTTCCACTTTACCCGCAGTACTCAAGTGCCACTTCCGGTTCTTCAATAAAAGAATGGTTTGATGTTTGTAAACAAGAAAATATTAATACTGAAACTAAAATTATCTGTTGTTATCCAACTGAAAAAGATTTTATCTTAGCTTATGCTAATTTAATTAAAGATAAAATTAATTTAAACAAACTATCAGATACAACCCTGATCTTTTCAGCTCACGGTCTTCCAGAGAATAAAATTAAACGAGGTGATCCTTACCAGTGGCAAGTTGAAAATACGGTCGAACATTTAGTAAAAAAATTATCAATAAAAAACTTAAATTATATTTTGAGCTATCAAAGTAGAGTAGGACCACTAAAATGGATAGGTCCCTCCACAGAAACAATTATTAAAGAAGAAGCTAAAAAACAAAAAATTATAATTGTTGTCCCTGTAGCTTTTGTTTCAGAACACTCGGAAACACTAGTAGAGCTCGATATTGAATATAAAAAGCTAGCAGTTCAGAGTGGTTCGAAAGATTATATTCGTATTCCTGCAGTTACTGCAAACCAAGACTTCATAAACTCTTTAAAATCTAGTATTCTTTCAGCTAGCAACGGAGAACTTTTTACTTCATCTATAAAGTGTCTTCAAAAATTTAAAAAGTGTCCAAGATTGCAAAATATATAAAAAATGAATTATTATCTTTTATTTAAGTCTCTTCATTTAATCTCTGTAATTTCTTGGATGGCAGGTTTGCTTTATCTTCCTAGGTTGTTTGTGTATCACGCGGAGACAAAAAAAAATGTTGAAATAAAAAAAACTTTTCAACTAATGGAAAAAAGACTTTTTTTATATATCATGAATCCTGCCATGATTTTATCTTGGGTGTTCGGCATTTTGTTGCTCCACACTATAGGCGTTGAAAATTTTACTTATTTATGGCTTCAATTAAAACTAATATTGGTGATTTTATTGACTGTTTATCATTTTTTTCTTTTTCATTGTCTAAAATCCTTTGATCAAGGTAACAGTAAATATTCCCCTAAATTTTATAGAATATTAAATGAGATACCTACATTGCTTTTAATAAGCATCATATTTGTTGTTGTTTTTAAACCATTATAAGACTTGAAATCTTATTAAAAACACCTATATTTATTTCACACACCTCAGCAATCAAACAATCCTATGAACCTACAAGAACTAAAGAAACGAAATCCCGCTGAACTTATTATTGAAGCTGAAAAGCTTGGCATAGAAAACCCAAGCACTTTAAGAAAACAAGAAATTCTTTTTGCTATATTAAAAAAACTTGCAGAAAAAAACGAACAAATTACTGGCCAAGGTGTTTTAGAGCTTTTACCAGATGGTTTTGGTTTCTTAAGAGCTATGGAGTCTAATTACCTACCTGGCCCAGATGATATTTATGTTAGTCCAAGTCAAATTCGAAGATTTGGTTTAAGAACTGGAGACACGGTTGAGGGAGAAATAAGATCACCAAAAGATGCCGAGAGATATTTTGCTTTACTTCAAGTGAATAATATTAATTTTGAAGCGCCTGAAAAGGGAAGAAACAAGATTGCTTTTGATAATTTAACGCCTCTTTATCCAAATGAAAGAATAACTTTAGAAGTTGAATCTGAGAAAGTAGAGAAAAAACCGGATAATACAGCAAGACTAATTGATCTTGTTAGCCCTATTGGAAAAGGCCAGAGAGCTTTAATTGTCTCTCCGCCTCGCGCTGGTAAGACTATAATTTTACAAAATATTGCTCAGTCTATAACAACAAACCATCCAGAATGTTATTTGATGGTTTTGCTAATTGACGAAAGACCAGAAGAAGTAACTGACATGCAAAGATCAGTAAAAGGTGAAGTTGTTAGTTCAACTTTTGATGAACCAGCCACACGTCACGTTGCTGTCGCAGAGATGGTTATTGAAAAAGCTAAAAGACTAGTAGAACATAAAAAAGATGTAGTAATTTTGCTAGACTCAATTACAAGGCTGGGTAGAGCTTACAACGCTGTTATACCTAGCTCTGGAAAGGTGTTAACTGGTGGCGTTGATGCTAATGCACTTCAAAGACCTAAAAGATTTTTTGGAGCCGCTCGAAATATTGAAGAAGGTGGGTCGTTGACAATTATTTCTACCGCCCTTGTTGACACAGGTTCACGAATGGACGAAGTAATTTTTGAAGAATTCAAAGGAACGGGAAACTGTGAGCTAATTCTAGATAGAAAGGTTGCTGATAAGCGTATTTATCCCGCGCTTGATATCACCAGGTCTGGAACGAGAAGAGAGGAACTTCTTTTCCAAAAAGATGATTTGTCTAAAATGAACGTTCTAAGAAGAATTATAAGCCCCATGGGAACTATGGACGGAATAGAGTTTTTAATTTCAAAACTTAAAAACACAAAGAACAATGCAGATTTCTTTGAATCAATGAACAAGACTAATTAATTTTTTAAATTTTCAAACCAACCTTTCGTGTTATTAATAAAAGATAAATGAATATTTATGCGCTCTCGTCTGGTCGAGGCCCTTCTGGCATAGCAATTATTAGATTATCTGGCAAAGAGACATTAAAAATTGCCCAACTTATTTCTAAAAAAAAAAATCTAAAATCTAAAGAAACAAATCTCTGTAAATTCTACGATCCTTCAAATGAAAATTTGATTGATAAGGGTCTTTTGTTGTTATTTCTTCGTCCAAATAGCTTTACTGGTGACGATTTGGCTGAATTTCATGTCCACGGTAGTAATGCTGTTATTACAAAATTTTTAAAAGTTCTCTCGGAACAACCTAACTGTAGATTAGCCGAACCAGGTGAGTTTACAAAGATTGCTTTTCAAAACAATAAGATTGATCTTTTAGAAGCCGAAAGTATTGCAGATTTAATTCATTCAGAAACTGAGCTACAAAGGAAACAAGCTATTAAAGTAATTCAAGGTGATGCTTTTAATTACTATAGCAATCTAAGGGAAAAACTTCTTAAATCATTAGCGTATATAGAGGCACAAATAGATTTTGCAGAAGATGACTTACCAGACAGTGTTTTTAATGAAATTCAAGTTATGATTAGACAGGTTCACGATGATATAAAACAAATTTTAAATGACAACAATGTTGGAGAAAAAATCAGAGAGGGTTTTAAAGTAGCGATTGTAGGCGATGTAAATGCAGGGAAATCTTCTTTATTAAATTTGCTTTCAAAAAGAGAAGTAGCAATTGTTTCAGAAGAAGAAGGCACAACAAGGGATGTAATTGAGACTTATCTTAACATAGATGGGTACCCTGTTATTTTAGCAGACACAGCTGGGATTAGAGACACTGATAATGAAATTGAAAAAAAAGGGATTTCGTTAGCTATAAAAAAATATGATAATTCAGATTTGAATTTAATCATAATAGATAATTCCACCAAACAGTTAAGTAAAAAAATAAAAAGTTTAGTAAATGAGAACAGTATAGTTGTTCTAAATAAATCGGACATAGAGAGTTCTACTATATATAATTTTAAAGATTCAATATTAGTGTCCGTAAAAGAAAACAAAAATATCGATCAGCTTGTAAGAAAAATAAAAGACAAGTTAAGTTTAAAATTTATATTATCAAATAACACTTTAGTCACACGGGAAAGACACAGAGTAAAATTAAATGAATGCTTAAAAGAAATAAATAATTTTCTTAAAAAGGATCACAAAAAAGATATAGAGTTGGCAGCCGAGGACCTGAGATTGGCAACTAGACACCTTGGAGCACTTGTAGGAAAAGTAGATGTTGAGGAAATTCTGGAGTCTATCTTCAAAGACTTTTGTATCGGTAAATAACACAATAAGGTCTTGTAAATTCAAATTAGAAGGATACATTTAACTCATGAAAGATGTGAGTTATGATGTAGTAGTTATAGGTGGTGGTCATGCTGGTTGTGAAGCAGCAGCAGCATCTGCTAGACTCGGTGTAAATACTGCTCTTTTTACCCATAAGATAGAGACCATTGGGGAAATGTCTTGTAACCCAGCTATAGGCGGACTAGGTAAGGGACACCTCGTCAGGGAGATCGATGCCCTTGATGGTGTAATGGGTGATGTAGCAGATAAATCAGGAATACAATTTAGATTATTAAACAGAAGCAGGGGTCCAGCTGTTAGAGGACCAAGAACCCAATCAGACAGAACTCTATATAAGAAACACATGCAAAAAATTTTACTTAACTATAAAAATTTGACTGTTGTAGCCGACCCGCTAATTAAATTCTTATTTAATAAAAATTCAATCGTTGGCTTTGTCTGTGAAAGTGGGAAACAAATATTATGTAAACAATTGATTTTAACAACAGGAACTTTTTTAAATGGATTGATACATATTGGTCAAACACAAATCCCAGCAGGAAGATTTGATGAAAAACCTTCTACAGGTTTGAGTGAGCAATTAGCAAAATACAATATTACACTCGGCAGACTTAAAACAGGAACACCCCCAAGATTAGATGGCAGAACAATAAATTATAATGATATCGAAATGCAACCAGCAGATGACGATCCATATTTCTTTTCATCTTTAACAAAGAAACTTGAGAATAAACAAATCTCATGTGGCGTAACCCACACTAATAACGAGGTTCATAAAATTATAAGTGATAATATACATTTAAGTGCTATGTACTCAGGCAACATCAAAGGTGTTGGCCCGAGATATTGCCCATCTATAGAGGACAAGATTGTCAAGTTTAAAGAAAAGAGTCATCATCAAATTTTTTTAGAACCAGAAGGATTAAATGACAGTACTATTTACCCAAATGGAATATCAACATCCCTTCCTGCCGACGTACAACTCAAGTTATTAGCCAAAATAAAGGGTTTAGAGCAAGTTAAGATGATTAGAGCCGGTTATGCTATTGAGTACGATTATGTAGACCCTAGAGAACTTAATGCAACTTTGGAAACAAAAAATATTAAATCACTTTTTTTAGCAGGTCAAATTAATGGTACTACCGGATATGAGGAAGCTGCTGCCCAAGGTTTGATAGCGGGAATAAATGCAGCACTTAAAATTAAAAAAGAAAAAGAATTTATTCTAGATAGATCAGAATCCTATATTGGTGTTATGATCGACGATCTAATTACAAAAGGTGTGACTGAACCATATCGTATGTTTACCTCAAGAGCCGAATATAGATTGTCTCTTCGCGCTGACAATGCCGATCAAAGGTTAACACCACTTGGTATAAAAATTAATTTAGTAAAAGAATCCAGATGTAATTCTTTTTTAAAGAAACAAAAAAAACTACTTACAGTCTTTAATGCTCTTAGTTCTAATTTAATTTCACCAAATGCTGCTGCTAAACATTCTATTAAAATTTCAATGGATGGGGTGAAGAGATCAGGCATAGATGTCCTTGCACTAAAAGATATGACTGTTGAAAAATTACGTAAAATATGGGACAATATACCCTATTATGAACTCTCTATAGATAAACAAGTTGAAATAGATGCTCATTATTCCGGTTATTTAAAAAAACAAAGTCACGACGTTGAAGCTTTTAAGAAAGACGAATCTATAGTTATTCCATCAGATATAGACTATGATTCATTTAGTGCGTTATCGAACGAAATTAAATTTAAACTTAAAACTATTAAACCAAAGACTCTTGGACAAGCTTTAAGAATAGACGGGGTTACCCCAGCTGCAGCAATTATTCTTTTAGTATTTATAAGAAAAAGTAGATATAAAGTATCTGCTTGATGAACAAAGAAAATGTCCATATAGATCTAAAAAACAACCTAAAATTCACATCAGATGACATTGACAAGCTAAATCTATTCCATGATGAACTTTTGAGGTTTAATAAAAAATATAACCTTATTTCAAGTTCTACCGAAGGTGACATATGGCATAGACACATTCTAGATTCAGCCCAACTCGTTAAATATATAGATTTTAGTAGTAACAAATCCATATCAGACATGGGTTCAGGTGCCGGATTTCCAGGTATCGTATTAGCTATATTTAATAAAAATACAAAATTTCACGTGAAATTATACGAAAAGTCCAATGTAAAATGCGATTTTCTTGATAATATTAGAAATAAAATAGATGTAAAATATGATATATATGGAGACTATAAAAATGAAGAAATTAATTCGTTTTATGTTATTTCTAGGGCATTTAAGAAACTAGAAAATATAATTAGGATTTCACGTGAAATTATAAAAGTTGAACACAGGCTTATTATATTAAAAGGTAGAAATGCTATAAATGAAATTAATAAACTTAAAAGCTATGAAAATATTGTATACAAAACAGAAAATAGTATTACAGATCCAGAATCAAAAATTCTGTTTATTGAAATCAAAAAATAGATGAATAAAGTTATTTCAATTATAAATCAAAAAGGCGGAGTAGGTAAAACTACAACAGTCATAAATCTTGCGACCGCACTTGCAGAGACAGGAAAAAAAATATTAGTGATAGATCTAGACCCACAAGGAAATGCAACAACAGGATTAGGAGCCACAAACAAAGAGACAGAAAAAAATATCTATAAAATCATTATAGGTCAAAATAACCCAAAAAATTGCATTCAAGCTAGTTGCGTTAAAAACCTTGATTTAATTGGCTCAAACGTCAATTTGTCGGGGTTAGAAGTTGAAATTGCTGATGATCCAAACAAAGCCTTTTTATTAAAAAGAATATTGGATGAAAATCAAATCGTATTTTCTAAATATGAAAATATATTCATTGATTGTCCACCCTCACTTAGTTTGTTAACAGTAATGTCATTAGTTGTTGCCGATGAATTGTTAGTCCCACTACAAACAGAATTTTTTGCTTTAGAAGGAATATCTCAACTAGTTAACACAATTGAAAGAATTAAAATAAATTTAAATCCTAATTTAAGAATTAGAGGAATTCTTTTGACCATGTTTGATAAACGAAACAAATTATCAAACCAAGTAGATGCGGAAGCAAGAAAATATTTTAAAGAGAAAGTTTATAAAACTGTTATTCCACGAAATGTACGATTATCCGAAGCGCCTTCACATGGTGTCCCGTGTATTGTGTACGATAGAGGGTGCCTTGGTAGTAAATCATACATTGAGCTAGCAAAAGAATTTCAAGAACAAGAAGGAAGGATATAAATACAAATGGTTGAAGAAAAAAATAAAAAAGGGTTAGGTAGAGGTTTGATGTCTTTATTTGGTGACCAACTTGAAGAAGTTTCTACAAAAACAGTTGTCAATAATCCTTATATGCTAATATCTATAAGCGATTTAGCACCAAATAAATTTCAACCTAGAAAATACTTTGACGAAAAAAAAATACAAGAATTAGCGTCCTCAATTAAAAAAAATGGATTAATTCAGCCAATAGCAGTTAGACCGGGCAAAAAAGATGAGTATGAAATCGTAGCTGGAGAGAGAAGGTGGTTAGCAGCACAAAAAGCCGGACTTCATCAAGTTCCAGTTGTTGTTCTTAATCTTAATGATACACAATCTTTAGAATTAGCAATTATAGAAAATATTCATAGAGAAGATTTGAACTCTATCGAAGAGGCAAAAGGCTATGAACGTTTATCGAAGGAATTTAATTATGACCATGAAAAAATTTCTGCTTTTATGTCCAAGAGTAGAAGTCATGTTAGCAATACACTTAGACTTTTAACACTACCTATTGAAGTAATTAAACTAGTCGATGAAGGAAAACTTACAGCTGGTCAAGTTAGGCCTTTGGTTGGAAGATTTAATGCTGTTAAATTGGCTCATTCTATAATTAAAGAAAAACTTAGCGCAAGGTCTATTGAGAGTTTAGTTAGAAGAGAAAAAGAAAAAGAAGAAGAAAAAATAAAACCCCTTAAAAAAACAAATGCTAATATATTATTAGCTCAAAGAAGAATCGAAGAATCTATAGGTTTAAATACCAAAATAACAACAAAACAAAATAACTCTGGAAAAGTAATAATTGAATTTAATGACGCTGATCAATTCGAGATGCTTTCTAGTCTGCTAACTAAGAATAAGTAGAAGATGCTTTGTTAACAAGGTTAACAACAAGATCCTTAATAACAACATCATTTCTCAGGTAAGAATTTTTTTTCATTAAAGCTTCTGTTGTTCCAATTTTTGTAGCTAATTTTGTTAGGCCTTTTAAGCTCCATTTTCTAAGTTGTTGAATAACAAATGGTTTGTCTTTCCAAAAAATAGGAGGTTTTATTTGATCTATAGCTTGTTCGTATTTTTCTTTGTTGCCTTCTGTAGTTGTAATTATTTCTATAAGTTTATTTACTCTGTAATTGAGATTGCTCAAATAAAAATAGGTTTCTTCGTTTGTTAAGTCTACTTGAGACAAAAGTTTATTAGTTTCTCTCTTTTCACCGCCTAGCATGTTATCTCTAAGTTTATCTAAATTAGTATGGTTTGTAATGTTTAGTAATTCTAATATTTCTTTCTTTTTTATTTTTTTTTCTAAAAATAAGCTTTTAATTTTTATAAGTTCATTTTTAATAACACCCCTGTCCATGTTTGAATTTGAAATTATATAGTTAACTACTTCTCCAGATAGTCCCTTAAATTCTTTAAGCTCCTTGTTTATATAAGCAACTAACGTTTGATGATTTTCTTGGTAGCATGCAAAGATTGCTAATTTATTATCCTTTTCAAATAAATTTCTTAGTTTTGATCTTTTTTCCAATATTTCAGCAAATATATAAATCTTTATATTGTCGTTTTTTCTTTCTAAACATTTGGAAACTTGATCAAAAATTTTATCTGAGGCATTAAGTATAAAAATTATTTTCTTTTCATTAAAAAGAGATTCGTTAATTATATTTTCATATAAAATATTTTTATTTCTTAATATCTCTTCTTCAAAAAAAATTATTATTTCAGAATTCTTAATTTGATCTTTTAATTTATCGTTAATATCAGCTTTAATTCCGTTGTTTTGTCCGTAAATTAAAGAGGCTTGGTATTTGCCTAACATCTCCACATTTTGTTCAACAATATAACTTTTGAGTATCACTATTTTCTATTCATTAAAGTTATAAAACTAACAATATCATCTGCTATGGTTTGAGTAATATTTTTTACTGCATTTTTTTCATTTTTAATTGTGTCCGAATGAACTTTTGCTACATCGTAATCTAAACTTTGTAGAAAGTTTCTGTTTGTTTTTTTGTTATCAGCTTGATTAGTTAATTGTAAACTTGCATTAATAGAAACGTTGTATCTTGTAGTTTTGCCAGTTGTGTCTTTAATTTTAGTGTTTTTCATTTTCTTTAATTTTATATCAAGAGTATATTTTTCGTTTGAGTCGTTGTTAGAAATTAATAAAATATCATTTTTTAAATAATAAGCGATTCTTTGTTCTCCAGTTATATTTATATTTACAATATTAATTAAAATAACATCTTTACTATTAATTTTTTTGAATCCACAAGATGTAATTGTTATCAATAAAATAAAAATTGCTATAATTTTAATATTTTTTTTCATTTTAGTTATTTGATAAGATAGTTAATTATTTTATTTTTTACAAATATAACTTTTTTAATTTCACTTTTAGATAATTGATCGTGAATTTTTTTTACTTTTTTGCTTTCTTCTATAACATTTTTTTCATCCATGTTTATTTTAACATCTATGATTTCTCTTGTTTTACCATTCACCTGTATAGCAATTTTTATTTTTTTATCTAAGTTTAATCCACTATCAACTTGTGGCCAAATATTAACATCTTTTTTTTCCAGCAATTCTAAACACTCATGAGCTAGATGCGGCACAAACGGAATAAGAACAATCATCAGCTTTGAAAGATTTTCTTTTAAGCAATTATTAGATATTTCTTCATTTACCGCAGAATTAAATAAATTGTAAATACTATATATGTTTGCAACCACTACATTTAATTGAAAATTGTTAATTAAGTCCGTTATTTTTAAAATATAATCATTAAATTTAATTTCAAAATCGTTATTTTTACTATCCTTGGTATCTTTGCGAGTAATAATTGAGTTGTTTAAGTTATAAAGTTTTTGTAAAAATTTATAAGCCGCGTTTACACCTTGGTTAGACCACTGAACATCTTTTTCAGGAGGACTGTCTGATAGTATAAACCATCTAACAGCATCAGCCCCGTATGACTCAATCATACTTTCTGGGTCGACCACATTTTTTTTGGATTTAGACATTGACTCAGAAGTCCCAACAACAACTTTAGTTTGATCTGAATTTTTAACAAATTCACCTTTGTCATTTTTAGCTATTTCTTCTGGACTTAACCATTTTCCATTAGTGTCCTTGTAAGTCTCATGACAAACCATACCTTGAGTAAAAAGACCTTTAAATGGTTCTGAAGTTTTAATGCGGGAATTTTTTTTTTGGATAGCACGCATAAAAAATCTCGAGTAAAGCAAATGTAAAATTGCATGTTCAACACCCCCTATATATTGGTCAACTGGCATCCAATAATTTAAATCATTAATATCAAATGGTTCTTTTTTATTTAAAGGTGAACAGAATCTCATAAAATACCAAGAAGAATCGACAAAAGTATCAAGAGTATCAGTCTCTCTAGTTGCTGGTTTCCCAGATTTTTTGTGGATAGTTTTTTTCCAAGTAAGATGATTTGCAAGTGGATTTCCACTTTTGTTTAAATCAACATCTTCAGGTAGTTTTACAGGGAGTTCATCTTTCTCAACTGGCACAATAGTACCGTCTTCTAAATAAATAATCGGTATAGGACAGCCCCAATATCTTTGTCTTGAAATTCCCCAATCTTTTAATCTAAATGAAATTTTTTTTTGGCCTATTTTTTTTTGTTCAATTATTTCTATAATTTTTATTTTTGCATCCTCAACTTTTAAACCATTTAAAAAATCAGAGTTAATAAGCACTCCATCTAAAGTATACGCTTCTTGTTTTTTATTAGGATTTTTTAATTTATCTTTATTCGCAGTAACAACTTCAATAATTTCTAAATTATATTTTTTTGCAAATTCTAAATCTCTATTATCATGTGCTGGACACCCAAAGATTGCACCTGTTCCATAGTCCATTAAAACAAAGTTTGCGACAAAAATTGGTATTTTTTTATTTAAGAGAAAAGGGTGAACAGCAAACAAACCAGTATTATAACCATTTTTCTCGGCAACAGCTAATGCCTCTTCTGTGGTTCCCACTTTTAAACATTCTTCTTTAAACTTTATAAATCTGTTTTCTCTTTCAAACTCTCTACAAATAGGATGATCTATCGAAACAGCTAAAAAAGAAACTCCAAAAATGGTGTCGGGTCTTGTTGTAAAAATTTTAATTTTTTCTTTTTTTTCAGATAAATCAAAATCAATTTCGCATCCTATGGATTTACCGATCCAGTTTTTTTGCATTAACTTAACTTTTTCAGGCCACTCTTTTAACAACTCAAGATCATTTAAAAGTTCATTTGCAAATTTAGTAATATTAAACACCCATTGAGATAATTTTTTTCTTTCAACTGGAGCCTCAGAGCGCCAACCTTTACCATCGATTACTTGTTCATTGGCTAAAACAGTCTGTTCAACTGGGTCCCAGTTAACATAATTTTGTTTTCTTGAAACATATCCTTTATTAAATAATTCAATAAATAATTGTTGTTGGTGTTTATAATAATCTTCATCACAAGTTGATATTTCTAGATCCCAGTCAATAGAAAGGCCTAGCATTTTCAGCTGTTTTTTCATTTGAGATATGTTCTTTTTAGTCCAGTCTTTTGGGTGTAAATTATTTTCTTTTGCTGCATTTTCGGCTGGTAGACCGAAAGAATCCCAACCCATAGGATGCAAAACATTGTATCCATTCAAATACTTAAATCGAGCTATTACATCACCGATGGTGTAGTTTCTAACATGACCCATATGAATTTTACCAGAAGGGTAAGGAAACATCTCTAAGCAATAATATTTTGGACTTTTTTTCTCTCTATATAATTTTTTTCTCTCAAAAATAACCTGCCACTTTTTTTCAATTAATTGAAAATTAATTCTTTCCATGTGGTATTGAATTATTTCTTGGCTTTATTTAGAATTGAAGCTCTTGTTAAAATAGTTTTAAGTAATTCACTTTCTATTTTTGATTTAGATAGTTTTGTGGTGCAATTATTTAATTTATCACAATTTTTTTTAAAAACCGAAATCTTTACGTTGTTAGCAGCTACTTCATTTGATAAAAATCTAATTGAAATTTTTATAGAATCATTGTTATTTGGATCATCCGAATACCAATCAGTTATTATCATTCCACCAGAGTAGTCGACTGTAGTGAGAGGAATAAAATCTAAAGTTTCAAGTGTCGCTCTCCACATAGGGTTTGAAGTGCTAAATTGATAAGTTGTGCTTCTTGAACCACCCAGATTCTTTAACGAAATACCTTTGCCTTCACTAATATTTTTTTGTGCTCTTGAATCTGGATCTAAGGGATCTTTTCTTAAATCTACAGGTTTACGAATATCCTTAAGTTTATCAACTGAACCGCAAGCGCTTAAAAGCAAGCCAGTTAGTAAAAATAACGTTAAAAATCTAATATAATTCTTCATTTTAAAACCCAAAACTGTAAAAAAAAATAATGATAGCATATAATTAAAAAAATGGTCTAAATTTCATTTTAATATTGCAAAAAAACCAGTAAAAAAGAGGTTTTTAAGCTTTCTAAAAGATGTTGCTTATATATCACATTTTAAAAGAAAAACAATAATATGAGGATAATATCTATAAAATACAAGGTTGTTAGAATAAAAAATACAAATAATAATAATTATTATTAACAAAACAAAGGAAAAAAAATGAAAAAACTTAAAATATTAGTGGCTCTTTTTTCTGGTTTACTAGCATTTACATCTGTTAAAGCGGGTGAGATGACTGTAACTGGTACAATGCAAGCTACGTATTCACAAGCTACAGATGGAGTAACTGGTAACCCATTAGGTCTTAACACTGACTTAGCGTTTGAAGGTACTACTGAAGTGCTTTCTGCAACTGCAGTAACATGGAAAATGGCTACTGACGGAACGTTTGCTGGAGATACTGGCGCTGACCATACTTTAAAGTTTTCGAATGATTACGGAACTTTTAAAATTGGTAACGCTGGCGATTCTGCAAATGCAGTAGATGACATAACTCCTACAGCTTTTGAAGAAGCTAACGGTTCAGGTTCTGGTACATACGGTGTGGACTTTGGTTCAGGTATGGAAGGTTCTATGAGCGTTGGTTATGCTTTAGGAAATATTATGGGAACTGGTGTATCAGTAGATTACACTTACTACCCACGACTTGATGGCACACTTAATAATGAAAAAGCAACATCTGGAGATACAACTCCTGACTCAAACTCGGCTCAATCTATTAACGTAGTAATTGACCCAAGCAATTATGTTCCAGCACTTGACGGTTTAAAAGTAACAGGCGGTTATGAAAAATCTAGTAGCTTGTATACAAATCTTCAAAATAAAGAAGGTGGAACTGTAGCAGTAAACTATGTTTGGAATGCTCTTTCATTAGGATACCAACAAAAAGGTTATCACGCTCTAACTACAACTATTGCAACAGATGACGTCTATTACAGAGATACTATTCTAGGTGCTGCATATGCAATAAATGATAGTTTAGCAATTTCATACAACAAGTATGAATCTAAAAAAGGTGATAATACTAATGGTGGTATGTTACAAGAAACATCAGCAGTTAACGTTGCTTACACAATTGGTGGATTAACAATCGGTTTCCAAGAAGCTTCAACTGATAACGCTAATTATGTTTTAAACGCTACTGACGATACTAGAACTATAAGTCTTAAAACAGCGTTCTAGTTAGTTAGTTAATTTATTTAAAAAAGCCGGCTAGTAATAGCCGGCTTTTTTTTTACCTCAGACAAAAAAGCTAAACCATTACCATTTACCAAGTTAAGTTTATTTAGGTTAGAACTTTTAATACCACCTAAAGGGACTATCATTGTTCTATATTTGCTAGTGAATAGATTGAATTTAATAAGTCCTAAGTGTTTTTTTTTATCTTTATAAGTTGTTTCAAAAAGCCTTGATAAAAAAATAGTTTTACAACGTTGTCTTATTTTTTCATTAACTTCTTTGAATGAATGAGCTGAGCCTATTAAATTAAGATTTTTATTTAGATAAATTTTTTTATTAAATGAAGAGATATAGAGACCATCAGCCTTACAGCTTTTTAAGAGCTTTATATTATTTGCAATATATAGTTTGAATCCTTTGATCGAACAATGCTTTCTAAATTTTTTTAAATTTTCAGTACTTTCTTGAACATTATTATTTCTATATATAATGACAATTTTTTTATTTTTTTTTATACAATTAAGATCAATTTTTTTGGTATTTTCTATATATAAATAATAATTAGTCTTTATAATAAACATGTATGAATTCAATAGTTCAAAGATTTGAAAATATAAAATCTCTAACAAATAATAGCAACGTGAAAATTATAGCAGTTAGTAAAACTTTTACATATGATCATATTAAGCCTTTAGTGGACCATGGACACCTACACTTCGGTGAGAACAAGGTTCAAGAGGCGCAGAGTAAATGGAATATTATGAAAAAGAATAATCCCAATATTAGTCTTCATATGATTGGTAAATTACAATCAAACAAAGCAAAAGAGGCTGTTAATCTATTCGACTATATTCACTCATTGGATAATCAGAAATTAGCTAATTATTTAGCCAAGCATGAGAATGCTGTCAACAAAAAATTAAAGTATTTTATTCAAGTTAATGTGGGAAACGAAAAACAGAAATCGGGTATAGGTATAGAACTACTAGACGATTTTTATTATTACTGCACTAAAGAATTAAATATTAATGTAATCGGTCTTATGGCAATACCACCCAACGATGGAAATGAAAATGTACACTTTAAAAACTTAATGGAATTAAATAAATCATTAGGTCTTAAAGAATTGAGTATGGGTATGTCGTCCGATTTTCAACAAGCACTAAAATACGAAGCAACATTTGTACGAATTGGTAGTTCTATATTTGGCAGCAGAACTTAATATATTTTTATTTTTGTTTTACTATTTATCTTGTTAATTAGTAAAGTCATATCTTTTTTTGAAATAGCAATACACCCTTTGGTTCCCAGATAGTTTTTTTTAGCGATATGTAAAAATATAGCACTTCCTTTTTGTTTAACAACAGGATTCATATTGTAATTAATAATTAGCACAACATCATAAATATTTTCCTTTAACCAAAATTTTTCAGCGTTAAATTTAGATGGAAATTTAATTAATTTATTGTAAAATTTTGATTTTGAGTCATCACACCAACCTGTATTTTTTTTTATAACATTCTTTTTTAGACTAGTTTTAATTTTTTTTATCCTGTCTTTTCTATAAAAAATAGAGTTAAATTTGAATACACCCGATGGTGTTTTATTGTCACCTTCCAACTTTTTATGTGTAATTCCTCTTTTACCTATGGCGCATTTTATCCTATACTTATCGAAGTATAAAAATTTGTTTTTTAATTTTATATTCATATGATTATGAAAAATAGCCTACTTGTTTTTGGAACGAATAACCTTAATAAATCATTAAAAGAAATTGAAGAATATTTAGATTTTTCGTTAATTTTTGCTAATGATGCTGTTACATTTAATAATAATCTTTCTAATACAAGTGTTCTTTTAATAGATAGTGAAAGTTGTAAAGACATAAAAATCCTAAACTTAATTAACAGCTCACATAATAAACCTGTTTTATTAATTGAAAAACTAGAATTTCAAAAAAAATGTAATTATACAGAAAAAATTTCTTTCCCTACAACACTACTAGATTTTAACCACAAGATTATAGCTTTGATAATTTCAAAAAAATTTAATCAAAATTCTTCTATTCAAATCAAAGAATATTTAATAGATAAAAATGAAAAAAAAATAAAAAAAAATAATTTATCAGCTACAATTACAGAGAGAGAAATCGAGTTAATTGAACTGTTATTTCATGAAGTAAGACCATTGTCTAAAAATAATCTATTAAAAAAAATTTGGAAGTATTCTGAAGACGCTGACACACACACCGTAGAAACACACATTTATAGACTAAGAAAAAAAATTCTTGATAAGTTTAGTGATGATAAATTTATAATTAATACAAAGGCTGGCTATTCAATTTGAAAAAAAGAAATAAAATCGCAATTGATTTGTTTACAAAAAAATATAGAAAACGTGTTGTCAAATCAAAAAAAGGCAAAGGTAGCTTTAAAAGAAAAAAAATAGTTTAAGTCCCTATTTCTAAATTAATCGGGCACCAATTTTTTGGATTATTTTAGAAGCCATTTCAGTTCCTTTTTCTAAGCTTTCTTTGTTTGACATTTTTTTTGTATGGCCAGCCAAAAAACCAGCTGCAAATAAATCACCTGCTCCAGTTAGGTCAACTATTTTAAGGTTTTTTTGAGCTTTACATTCCACTACCTCTGAACCACTGATTGCAATACTTCCTTTATCTGATCTTGTTATCACTAATAATTTATTTAATTCTCTTCCAAATTTAATTACATCATCGAATTTTTTTGCATCAATCAATTCCATTATTTCTTGTTCATTTGCAAAGGTAATATCAAGATTATGTTTAACTAAATCAAAAAAATTTTTTTTATGTCTATCTACACAAAATTTATCAGATAAAGACATGGCCGACTTGTTAGCAAGCATCAGTGCTTTTTCAAATGCTGCCTTAGGCTCTCCTTCATCCCACAAATAACCTTCTAAAAAAATTAACTCGCTTTTTTTAATAGAATTTTCATCAATATCATTTTGAGAAATTTTTCCTGCTATCCCTAGGAAGGTGCACATCGTTCTTTCTGAGTCAGGGGTAATTAAAATTAAACAAGTCCCTGTAGGTATACTTTCTTTTTTTTTATTGTAATAATATTTTACTTTTTCATCCGTTAAGCTTTTTTCATATTCGTTACCCAACTTATCGTCACTAACTTTTCCTATAAAGGAGACTTCAATTTTAAGTTGAGAAAGCCCAACAATAGAGTTTGCTACCGACCCGCCAGCAATAGTTCTTTCAATTTTAAGACTAGATAGCAAATGTTTGAATTCTTTTTCATCTACAAGTTTCATCGTACTTTTTATTAAACTATTCTTTACTAAAAAATCTTCTTCGACTTTACAAATCACATCAACAATTGCATTTCCTATTCCTAAAATTTTCATAATATCTATTAAGCTTTTATAGTTTTTAATTTTTTTTTTCTATTAGGGTAACAAGCAATACAAATTGTGCAACTTATACCATAACAATCCCTAGCCTTACAATACTCTCTCCCATAGTAAATCATTTGCAGATGTAGTTTGTTCCATGTTTTTTTTGGAAAATTTTTTTTTAAATCTACTTCACTTTGAACTACATTTTTGCCATTGGTTAATCCCCATCTTTGAGCCAACCTGTGAATATGTGTATCAACAGGAAAAGCTGGTTGACCAAATCCTTGAGACATAACTACGCTTGCAGTTTTATGTCCTACACCTGGAAGTTCTTCTAGTTCTTCAAAGCTGTTAGGTACTTTCCCATTATGATTTTTAATTAATAGCTTTGACATCAGATAAACACTTTTAGCTTTCACTCTAAACAATCCTATTTTTTTAATAAGTGTTTCAATTTTTTTTCTTCCTAATTTAACAAAATGTTCTGGTTTATTATATTTTGGATATATATTTTTAGTTACGTTGTTCACGTTAACGTCAGTACATTGAGCAGACAATAGAACAGAAACTAATAAAGTAAATTTGTTAGTATGTTTAAGAGGAACTGAAGTTTTAGGATAAATTTGATTTAGTATTTTTAGTATTAATTTGCTTTTTCTACTTTTGTTCATCGATTTAAATTTATTTAAAATCTAAAACATCTCTCATAGTGTAAAGACCAGGTTTCTTTTTTACTAGCCATTTGGCAGCTGTTAGTGCCCCCTCTGAATAAAGAGTCCTATCAAAGGCTTCATGATTTAACGTAATTATTTCTTTACCATTAGAAAATTTAACTTCGTGTTCTCCAATTATTTCACCCTTTCTTAATGAATTAAAATTTATTTTTTTTTCATACGGAAAAGATTTCTTGTTTAGGAATTTTTTTCCTATTAATTTATAAAGGTTCTTATTTTTACCATCTGATATGCCCTTACCAAGCATTAAAGCAGTACCCGAGGGGTAGTCCTTCTTATGTTTGTGATGTGCTTCAAATATTTTACTTAAAAAATTATTTCCTAAAGATTTTGACACAACTTCAGTTAAATACACAAGTAAGTTTATTCCAAGACTCATATTTCCTGCTTTTAAAATTGGAATGTTTTTTGAATAATTTTTAATTATATTTTCTTCTCTTTGAGTAAATCCAGTAGTACCAATAACAACTCTTTTTTTGAGTTTTGCTGCAATTTTTAGAATTTCAAGAGTACATTTTGGAACAGTAAAGTCTATTATTATGCTTGTGTTTTTAAAAGCTGACACACTATTTAAGTCTGGTTTAATGCCGTTAATTTTTTTGTTGATTAATCTATTCTCTGTAAGAGTTGTTATTTTAAAGTGTTTGTCTTTACGTGAGGTTTTTATTAGTTGTTGGCCCATTCTCCCCATACAGCCTGTAATTGCTAAGTTAATTTTTTTCATTAATTAGATCCCCAGAATTTCTTAGCTTTTTCAAAAAAACTTTTTATCGAAGGACTTAGCTTGGAATTTTCCAGCTCCTTAAATTCACCTAAAAGCTCTTTTTGCCTTTTAGACAATGATACAGGAACCTCAGGAATAATTCTAATATATAAGTCACCATAAGAGCTTTTTCTTAAGATAGGCATGCCTTTATCTTTTAATCTTAATTGTTTACCGTGCTGAGTACCTTCTGGAATTTTAACTTTTATTTTACTACCGTCAATACAGGGAACTTCTATACTAGTTCCTAAAGCAGCATCAGCAAATGTAATAGGTAATTCAAAAAATAAATTTTCTTCAGATCTTTTAAAGAGGCTATGATTCAATACTGAAATAAACAAATATAAATCACCACTCCCACTACTTTTTGTACCTGCTTCGCCTTTACCTGAAAGTCTTATACGAGTTCCGTCGTCAACACCTTTTGGAATCTTAACAGAAACATTTTCATCGCTTTGAACCTTCCCATTACCCTTACATTTTTTGCAAGCTTTACCAATTGTTTCTCCATTACCATTACATTGAGGACAAGTTTGTTGTACTGTAAAGAACCCTTGATTAGATCTAATCTTACCATGGCCAGCACAATAATCACATTTTAATGGCTTTGAACCAGGTTCTGCACCACTACCTTTGCAATCGCCACATTTTTTGTATGTTGTATATTCTATTTTTTTTTCTAAACCTTTATAAGCGTCTTCAAGACTTATAGTTAAATCATATCTTAGGTCATTTCCTCTATTTCCAGATGGTCTCCCGCGTGATCCTCTAGCGGAACCTCCTGTAAAATCTCCAAAGAAATCTTCAAAAATATCGGAAAAAGATGATGTATCAAATCCGCCAAACCCTCCACCACCTCCACCACCACTTTCAAAAGCTGCGTGTCCAAATTGATCGTAGTTGATTTTTTTTTTTTCATCTGAGAGCACACTATAAGCTTCACTTGCTTCTTTGAATTTATCCTCAGCAGCTTTATCGCCAGGATTTTTGTCAGGATGATATTTAAACGCTGTAGTACGGTAGGCTTTTTTAATTTCGTCTTTAGAAGAGGATTTATTTACTCCTAAGATATCGTAGTAGTCTCTTTTAGCCACAAAAAGTTGCTCCCTTATTTAATATATCTTAGGCGCTTTTTTCTTTATCGTCTTTATCGTCTTTATCGTCTTTTACGTCTTCAAAATCTGCATCAACGACATTTTCTTTATCGTCTTTTTTAGTTTTCGGACTATCAGTTTTTTCCGACGTATCTTTTTGCTGACTTTTATAAACTGCTTCACCTAGTTTCATAGAAGTTTGAATTAAATCTTGAGTTTTCTTTTTGACTTCTTCAGTATCGGTTCCCTTAAGAGTATTTCTCAAATCTGATATCCCAGATTCTATAGCTTTTTTCTCTTCTTCTGTTATTTTATCTCCATGCTCTTTTAAACTTTTTTCAGTAGAAAAAATAATACTATCTGCTTGATTTCTCGCATCTACAGTTTCTCTTTTCTTTTTATCTGACTCTTTATTAGCTTCGGCTTCTTTAACCATTGTTTGAATTTCTTCATCGGTTAAACCTCCAGAGGCTTGAATTTGTATTTTTTGTTCTTTGCCAGTTCCCTTGTCTTTTGCAGACACGCTTACAATTCCATTAGCATCAATATCAAATGTTACTTCAATTTGAGGTGTTCCTCTCGATGCTGGTGGAATACCTACGAGCTCAAAATTTCCTAACATTTTATTGTCGGTAGCCATTTCTCTTTCACCTTGTAAAACTCTAATTGATACCGCGGGCTGATTGTCTTCAGCTGTAGAAAAGACTTGGCTTTTTTTAGTTGGAATTGTTGTGTTTTTTTCAATTAATTTAGTTGAAACCCCGCCCAATGTTTCAATACCTAATGACAAAGGAGTTACATCTAACAATAAAACGTCTTTAACATCCCCTTGTAGTACACCAGCTTGAATAGCAGCACCCATAGCAACAACCTCGTCAGGATTAACACTTTTATTAGGTTCCTTGCCAAAAAAATTTTTAACTGTTTCAATAACTTTTGGCATTCTTGTCATGCCCCCAACCATAACCACCTCATTTATTTCAGCAGCAGAAAAGCCAGAGTCTTTCAATGCTGTCTTACAAGGGGCCAATGTTCTTTCAATTAGTTTTTCTACTAAAGCTTCTAATTTAGCTCGAGTAAACTTTAGATTAACGTGTTTAGGTCCAGTTTTATCAGCAGTAATAAAAGGAAGGTTTATCTCTGTTTGAGTCGTAGAAGATAATTCTATTTTTGCTTTTTCAGCGGCTTCCTTTAATCTTTGTAAAGCTAGTTTGTCAGTTCTTAAATCAATCCCACTATCTTTTTTAAATTCATTAATTAAATAACTAACTATTTCATCGTCAAAATCTTCTCCACCTAAAAAAGTATCACCATTTGTAGATTTTACTTCAAAAACACCATCTCCAATTTCAAGGAT
>Ga0115003_10001186_pt1 | contig 23116 bp, 27 predicted proteins | sample ArcticOcean_MG_C_7_FD_88736 | JGI IMG/M metagenome (GOLD analysis project Ga0115003, IMG submission 88736) | Marine microbial communities from western Arctic Ocean - ArcticOcean_MG_CB11_88 | ecosystem: Environmental > Aquatic > Marine > Oceanic | place: Arctic Ocean: Canada Basin | collected... | reverse complement strand
GCCAGAACTTACTGCTTGTCCTATTTCTCCAGTTTTTACGATAGCGCCAACTGGTTGAAGATCTATTTTAAGTTCTCCACCTGACATAGCACCTACCATGTCGCAATAATCTTTAGCCATTTCAAAGAAGATATTAGCTCCTGAAGGCCAAGCTGCTTGCATCTTTAAAGTCATCGGAGCTCCAAGTGCAATATTTGGCATTGCAACTGTTGCTGCCGCTGCTGCACCCGTCGCTGCAGCTGCTTTAAAGAACTTACGTCTTGAAGGAGTTTTAACTCCTTTTATTTTTTTTTTTGACATATGTTTCCTTTCATTAATTAAAGGAATATTTAAACATAAACTTTTTGAAGAGTCTCGATTTTATTTTTGACTATTACTGGGTAAATATAAATATACACTTTATGCGTGTACTAATTTATCAAGTCTTGTGGTTTCTTTCCTTGAAAAAAATCCTCTAAATTCTGAGTAGCTCTATAAGCCATATCCCATCTAGTTCGTTTAGTTGCACTTCCTAAATGAGGTAGTAAAAAAATATTTTTTAACTTTAAATATTCAGGGTGAATCTTAGGCTCACCATTATAAACGTCGAGCCCATAAGCAAAAACTTTTCCACTTTTTATTGCATCTACCATTGCGTCATCGTCAACAACATCACCTCGTGCTGCGTTTCCAACAACTGCATTATCTCTTAGATAACTTAATGTTTTTTTATTAATAATTTTTATTGTCCCAGGTGTGGCTGGACAATTAATTGATAAAAATTCACTTTGACTAAAAAGACTTTTTAAATCTTTATGATAAATCGCATCACCTTCTAAATTTGCTGGAAGTTTAGATCTATTATGGTAATGAATTTCCATGCCAAAACCTTTTGCTCTTCTCGCAACAGCTCTTCCAATTCTTCCCATTCCTAATATTCCTAATCTTTTATTAGACATCTGTTTGCCTAATAAAAAGTCCCAAGACCATTTCCAGTTTTGTGCTTCAGCAGCAATTCTTCCCTCGTAAGCTTTTCTAGAAGCGCCTAAAAGAAGCAATATTTGAATGTCTGCTGTTGCATCGGTTAAAACATCCGGGGTGTTTGTTACAGATATTCCTTTAGTTCTTGCTACTTTGAAATCTATATTTCCAAAACCTACCGCTCCATTCGCAATAATTTTAACTGTAGGTGATAATCTAGAAATAGTATCTGAATTTATTGGGTCTGTTACCGAACTTAATATGCCATCACAATCTTTTGAATTGTCAATTATTTCCTGTGCAGAATAAATTTTATCATTCGTGTTTAGTTTTGCTTCAAATAATTCACTTAATTTGTCTTCATTTTCTTTCAACAACTTTCTAGTTATAAGAATTTTTTTCATTATTAAAAATTTTTTAATTTGTAAGGTTTTGGTCCTCCCGTTAACCAATCCATTACTTCTATAGTATGCACTATAGGAATTTTAGTTCCACTTCCAATTTGCGTCATACAGCCAATATTTCCTGTAGATATAAAATCTGGTGAAATTTTTTCAATATTTTCTACTTTATTTTTAAGTAAAGATTTTGCCATTTTCTGATGTAAGATATTATATCTTCCTGCAGAACCACAACATATGTGCCCTTCTGGGACGTCTAAAACAATATTTCCGGTTTGCTTAATTAAATTTTTGGGCTGATCGTGTATTTTTTGTCCGTGTTGCATAGAGCATGCTGAGTGATATGCGATCTTATATTTTTTTTCATTATTGTTTTTTATTTTAAGTTTTAAATTTTCATCTAAATATTCTGTTATATCTTTAGTTAATTCTGAGATTTTTTTTGCTTTTTTCTTAAGCTCTTTATTATTTCTTAAAATGAAACCGTAATCTTTTAAAGTCGTCCCGCAACCTGAAGTGTTGCTAATTATAGCATCTAATCCATTTTTTAAATATTCTTCATGCCAAAGTTCTATGTTTTGGGTAAACGATACATGAGCTAATTCTCTTTTTCCCAAATGATGGTTAAGTGAACCACAACAGTCTATTTTTGGAAGAACAACGACTTCAACATCATGTCTGTTAAGAAGTCTAATTGTTGACTCATTAATTTCAGGTGAGATAATTCTCTGAACACAGCCGGTTAATAGCGCAACACGTGCAACTGTCTTTTTGCCTTCTGAAGGATAAATTTTTTGAGTTTTAATTTTTTTTGATGGAATTTTTTTAGGCATTAAATTCAAAGAATTACTTAAAAATTCTGGCATAAGAAAACTGAATGGTCTTATAATTTTTGTTGCAAATGCCAAAAAAAGAAAAACATTGGGCTTTGGCAAAGTGTAAGATAAAATATTTCTAAACAATCTATCGAGTAAAGGCCTCTTGTATGTTTCTTCAACATGATTTCTGCCGTGATCGATTAAATGCATATAATTTACACCCGAAGGACATGTTGTCATACATCCATAACAAGAGAGGCAGCTATCTATATGTTTTGTAATTGTTTGGTTAGCGGGTTTGTTGTTTTCCAGCATGTCTTTAATTAAATAAATTCTACCTCTTGGCCCCTCTAACTCATCACCATTTATTGCATATGTAGGACACGTAGCGTTACACATTCCACAGTGAACACATTTCCTTAAAATACTCTCACTAGATTTATTCTCTTTGTTTTCAAGCTGTTGTTTTGTGAATGATGTTTGCATTAAATTCCTGAGTACATTTTTCCTGGGTTGAGTATTCTTTTTGGATCAAAGCTTTTTTTTATTTTTTCAGATATTCTATATTTAATTGGATCTATTGTAAAAATATCTACTGAAGCTTTCATGTCTTCTTCAATTTTAATTATAGTCAAATATCCTGACACGTCACTGATTATGCCTTTTATTTCTTTTAGTATTTTAGTATTAATTTCTTCAAGCTGTAACCAAATTAAACTTCCACCCCAGTCTAAAAAATAATTTATTTCATAACTTTTTAGCTTTTGAACTACTTCAAATGTCTCACTCGCTGGAACTACAATTCTCAATAGACTGCCTTTCAGCGCGGTAAAAACTTCTAATTTTCTAGTTTTTTCCCAAAATATATTTGACTGTTCTTGATTTAAAACTGAAAATTCATCATTTAAAATATCAAGTTCATTGCACAATTTTTTAATTCTATGATCAACTGAGTTTAAGGGGCCTTCGATCCTAATGCCAATTAATGCTCCTTCTTGCGTTAAATCGTTAAATGTAAAATTTTTTCTAAAGTGCTCTGGATAAAAAACCCCGCCTGAGGGATCGACTGAAGATGAGAGGGTTATATTTAAGTATTCTAATGCTTTTTTTAAATGAGGATTGTTGATTATTAATGTATTACTAGTTTCAGGCTTGGGCAACACTTTAATTGAAAGTTCAGTTAATACAGTTAACGTTCCGAAAGAACCTGATAATAATTTACATAAATCATAACCGGTAACGTTTTTTACAACGGTACCTCCAGATTTAATAATTTCTCCTTTTCCATTAATTCCTTGAAAGCCCAATAAATGGTCTCTAGCACTTCCTGATTTAAATCTTCTTGAGCCTGAAAAATTACAAGATATTACCCCTCCAATAGAGCCTTCATTACTATGACCTGAAAAAAGAAACCCGAAGTCATTAGGTTCAAATGCTAATTGTTGATTATTTTTATCAAGCTCTGAAATTATTTCTTTGATAGGAGTTCCCGCTTTTACTTTGATGTAGAGTTCTTCAGGCTTATATTCGATAATCCCAGAATAATTTGAAAGATCTAACGTTTTCTCTGCTTGAAAATTTCTACCGATTTTACTTTTAGATTTTAAACCATTTATTTCTAAAGGGACATTTTTTTTATAGCAGTTTTTTATAATCTCAGAAATTTCTTCTGTTGTTTTTGGTTTGAAAATGCTTTGATTAAAATCTTGGAATGTCTGGGAATTTTGTTTTTCCTCCATGAACATGAACCCTTCCTTCCTCAGCACATTTTCTTAATATTGGATATACTTTACCTGGATTAAGTAAAGAGCTTGGGTCTAATGCAGCTTTTATAGTTAGTTGTTGTTGAATATCAGTGTTATTAAACGCTTCACACATTAGTTCTCTTTTTTCTATTCCAACACCATGTTCACCTGTTAGTGCCCCTCCAACTTTTACACAGTATTTTAAAATATCTGCTCCAAATTCCTCACATTTTCTTAAAGACTCTTTATTGTTTGCATCAAACATAATTAAAGGGTGCAAATTTCCATCTCCTGCGTGAAAAGCATTTGCTACCGGCAAATCATATTTTTTAGACAATCTTGCAATTTCATTTAATACTTCAGCAAGTTTACCTCTTGGTATCGAGCCATCCATGCACATGTAGTCTGGCGCCAAAACTCCACAAGCTGGGAAGGCTGCTTTTCTTCCTGCCCAAAATTTTAGTCTTTCTTCATTACTTTTGCTAATTTTTAAACTTGATGAGTTGTTTATTTCTGCAATTTTTTTCGCTTTTTGCATATAAGATTCAACCTCATGCTCTGTGCCATCAAATTCTATAATCATCATTGCTTCTGCATCAACAGGGTATCCCGCTTTAGAATAATCATTAGTTGCTTTTGTTAAAGCCTTATCCATTATTTCCATGCCCGCCGGTATACACCCTTGCGCAATTATTTCTGCAACACAATTACCCGCGTCTTCTATAGTTGTAAAACCAACCAGTGCTGCTTTGACTACTTCTGGGGTTCTTAAAATTTTAACTGTTACTTCTGTAATGACTCCAAGTAAACCTTCTGATCCTGTCATTAAACCTAAAAAATCATATCCTTCCGAGTCCATAACTTTTCCACCGAAGTTAGTTATCGTGCCGTCCATTAAAACTACTTGTATTCCAAGTAGATTATTTGTTGTTGTTCCGTATTTTAGAGAGTGAACGCCTCCAGAATTTTCTGCAACATTGCCACCAATTGAACATGCAATTTGACTTGATGGATCTGGAGCATAATAAAAACCTTTATCTTGAACTGCGTTAGTAATAGCTAAATTTGTTACGCACGGCTGAGTAACAACGCATCTATTTTGATAATCTAATTCTAAAATTTTATTAAATTTTCCCATAGCCAACAAAACGCAGTCTGCTAATGGCAACGAACCGCCAGATAGTCCTGTACCTGCGCCTCTTGGTACAACTTTAATTTTATTTTTGTTACAGTATTTTAGGACCTTGCTAACTTCTTCAACGCTTTCTGGTAAAACGACTAACAGAGGGACTTGTCTATACGCAGCGAGTGCGTCCGTTTCATATGGTTTAATTTCATCTATATGAGACAGAACGTTTTCTGGATTTACAATTTTTTTAATATCCATGATAATTTTATCTCTATTAGAGATTATAGAATTATCTATTTTTGGCATTTGTAAACTTGACATATCTTTATCTTACCGTTTTAAGTGATTTTGGTCAAAATACTAAAGTGACCTATTCAAGCATTTTCTTAATTTTTTCAAGGGCTTTTTGAATATTATCTTGTGATGCAGCAAAGCTGAACCTCACATAATCTATTGCCGTCTTACCGAATGCCGTGCCTGGCACAATTGCTACACCAGCTTCATGCATACATTTTTTGGAAAATTCAGATCCATTCATTCCTGTGCCAATTACTTTAGGAAAAGCATAAAAAGCCCCCCCTGGAAGGCTACATTCTATGCCGGGTAAATCATTTAATCCTTTATGAATTAATTTTCTCCTTTGATCGAACTTTTCCATCATTTGATGTATGGGATCATCTGGACCATCAAGAGCAGCTATTCCTGCAAATTGTGACGGGGCATTTACGCACGAAAAACTATTGATCGCAAGTTTCGTAATATGAGGAATTAATTTTTCCGGCCAAACGCTCCACCCCATTCTCCAGCCTGTCATTGAATATGCTTTACTCCAACCATCTAGTACGATTAGCCTGTCTTGAAGATCGGGGTAATTAAAGAATGTTGGCATTTCTTTTCCATCATAAATCTGCCTACTATAAATTTCATCACTGAGAATTGCTACATGAGGGTGTTTTTTTAAACCTTCTGCTAAAAAATCTATCTTAGATTTTTCAACAAAACTTCCTGTAGGATTATTAGGATTAATTAGTACTAGCAATCTAGTTTTGTCTGTAATTAAAGAAAGGACTTTCTCCGGATTAAATTTTAAATCTTTATCTTCTGTTAAGTCATAGGGAATAGCTTTAGCGCCTGTATAATTAATCATAGATTCATAAATGGGGAAACCGGGTGTAGGATGTATAATCTCTGAACCTGGTTCACCAATCATTGATATAGCAAAGTACATTGTTGGTTTTCCACCTGGCATTATCATCACTCTTTCAGGATCAATATCTTTATTATAAAGTTTTTTAATTTTTCTTGTTACAGACTGTCTACACTCTAAAGTTCCGTTGGCTAACACATATCCGTGATGCCCGTCGTCTATAGCTTTTTTTGCTGCATCAACAATATGCTTAGGAGTTTTAAAATCAGGTTGACCTAAACCCAAATGAATCATTTCCTTGCCCTCTGCTTCGAGTTTCTTTGCTTCAGCAAGAATGCTGAAGGCTGACTCTGTGCCAAGTCGTTCTAAATTTTTAGCTAATTTCATTTAATTTCAAATTTATAAATAAATCTAATTTATTTGCAACTGTACATAATTGTATCATCGATATGCAATTTTACTTTTATTAAGTTCTTTTATGTTTTTGCAACCTAATAAAATCATATCTCTAGTGATTTCATCTTTCATTCTTTTAAGCATGTGTTCAACGCCTTGTTGTCCACCAGCTCCGAGAGCAAAAAGAAAACCCTTTCCAAAACTACAGGCTGTTGCACCTAATGATAATGCTTTTAAAACATGTGTTCCTCTTCTTACTCCACCATCTAAAATAATTTCTAGTTTTCCTCCTACAGCATCTACAATTGCTGGAAGTTGATCAAAAGGTGATCTTGATCCGTCAAGCTGTCTGCCTCCATGATTTGAAAGCAATATTGCGGAAGCTCCGATGTCAACTGCTCGTTTTGCGTCTTCAACTGACATTAATCCCTTAATAGCAAAGGGGCCGCCCCATCTTTTGATGCAATATTCTGCATCTTTCCAGCTCATTGCTGGATCATATTGTTCGTTAATATATTCCATAACACCCTTGGCTATACTAGATCCTTTTTTTGTAATATGGGAAACATTAGCTAATTGAAATTTTTCATGAGTTAGATAATTAAATGTCCACTTCGGTCGCATCATAAAACCTAAAATACTTTTTAAAGTAAGTTTTGGTGGTGTAGTGAATCCCCATCTATGGTCTCTTTCACGATTTCCTGCGGTTACCGTATCTACAGTGAGACACATTGCATTAAAACCAGAGCTTTTACATCTATCAATTAAGTTATCTGTTAAACCTTTAATTTTATGTATATATATTTGAAACATTTTTGGTCCATCAGATATATTTGATATTTCCTCAATTGAAGAATTCGCCATAGTTGACATGCTATAAAAAGTTCCAAATTTTTTTGCAGCTCTAGCACTAGCCTTATCGCCTTCATGGTGAAAAAGTCTTTGCATTGCAACTGGAGATAAAAATAATGGCATATCAATTTTTTGACCCAAAACTGTTGTCGATAAATTAGGCTGGCCAACACCTGCTAAAATATTTGGCACCAAATCACATTTTGAAAATGATTCCGTGTTTCTCCTAAGGGTTGATTCATCATCTGAACCGCCATCAATATAATGAAAAATTGGTGCTGGTAAATTTTTTTTTGCTAATTTTCTAAAATCATTAAAATTATAACAATCATTTAAATTCATTGTTATTAAAAGTTTTTAGAAAATGTAATCTGCTGATTATCTGTGCCTGGATTTTTTTTGCCCCAATCATTATTTGATATATGACTATAGCTGTAACCTATTTTTGAATTTTCAAAAATATCTATCCCTACTTTGATCTCACTTTTAAATTCTAAAGCACTTCCTAAATCTTTGCCATCACCTTTTTGATAATATCCAGGTGCGAAGCTCGGTAAAATTTTTAAAGGACCTACATCATATTGGCCTTCAACGCCTGTGTAAAAATAAACGGAACTATTTCCAGTCATAAAACCTCCTGATACTGGTGAAAATTTTCCTAAAAGAGTGTTTCTGAATAGGTTTGGGTTTTTATGTTCTATGCCGAACAAAGTTGTTTGATCGTCACCTTCTTTATCTATTACATCGAAAGTTCCAGTATAAAAAGATATATCGTTATTCCCCTCATCTGCTAAAGCTAAATTTAGCGGAAGAATTAATAAAGTTAGAAATATCAAAAACTTAAATTTCATATTTAGAAAATACAATTAAATTTATCATAATTATAGATGCCTTTTAGTTAAGTATCTTCCCTTTTTTTGAGTAATGAAAAAATTATTAAGCCACCAACCGCAAATACCAGATATGGCAAGAACCACAGTAAAAAATTAGTCTTATTTAGCGATGGTTTGTACACTATCCATTCACCATATTTTTCAATTAAAAAGTTATAAATTTCCTTTTCTGACTTACCTTCATTAATTTGATCTCTAACTACTAGTTTTATTGTAAGGGCAAATTCTGAATTAGAATCAGCAACTGATTGACCTTGACAGATTAAACAACGCAAATTTTTAAAAATTTTTTGTTGTTCAATTGTTTTAGTCTCTGCGTTTGCAAAATTTAAGCTTAACATAATAAAAAAAATTATAATTTTTATTTTCATTATTTTTTTATTATACTTTTTATATTTCTAAAATCTTTTTCAGAAATAGGACCTGTAAACTTTTTAAGAATTACTAGTTCTTTATCAATTAATATACTCTCTGGAATTCCGTAAATACCAAAGTTAACTGATTGTTTACCAAGTTCATCTTTTGTTAAATTGTCATATGGGTTACCAAGATCATTTAAAAATTTTAAAGCATTATTTTTTTTATCTTTAAAGTTTACACCTAATAATTTTAAATTTTTTTCCTTACTTAATTTTAGTAAAAAAATATGTTCATCACGACATGGCCCACACCAGGATGCCCAAAAATTTATTAAAGTGTAATTATTTTTTTTTAAATCTACTTCCGTGAACTTTTTGTTTTCACTAAAGTAATCTAAACTTATTTTTTTTATCTTTTGTCCCACTAAACCTTTTGTGTCATATCTTGTGCTGTTATTGAGACTTATAAAAAATATTCCAATAATAAAAATAACTAGGATGAGTACAAATAATTTAATAATTTTTTTCATTTTTAAACAGTCTTAAAAAACCACCAAGGGAAATAAAGATAACTGATATCCATATCCATAACATAAAAGGTTTTTTTTGAAACTTAATATTATAGTATTCTGAGCGGTCAATATTACTCATTGTTAAGTAATAGTCTTTTAATATTCCAGTTCTAATCGAGGCTTCATAGGTTATTGTGTTTGGGCTTTCGTAAATACGTATTTCTGGATTTAAGGTCAATTCTAAGTTTTCTTTTAAATTTTTTATCTTAAATTCACCTACTACAGCTTTATAATTTTTAAAATCCTTTAATTGTAAATTTTTAAATTCAAGCAAATAATTTTCAAATTTTCTTGCTTCTCCCACTTTTAAATTTAAATCTTTCTCTAAAGAAAAATTATAATTCAATCCTATAAATAAAATCAAAAAGCCAAATCCAGAATGTGATATTATTCTAGAGAGATCTATTTTACGTTGTTTAATAGTTTTGTATAAATCATTTAAAGAAGAGAGAATAAGAAAAATAGAAGAAATGATAATAAAATTAGATATCAAACTATAGCTTTTAGATAAGTATATAATAACAAAATTGATTAAAATTGCTCCAAACAAAATTTTAATTAATAAATTTAAATTGCTAAATTTATTTTTAATCCATTTAGTTTGAGGACCAACTGCCATAAAAAATAAAAAAAATATTACAACAGGTATTATGACTGTGTTGTAATAAGGTGGTCCCACCGAAACTTTATTATCAGTAAGAACCTCAGTAAAAATAGGATAAATGGTGCCAAGCAAAACTGTTATTAGATAAAAAATCATAAACCAATTATTAATTAAAATAAATGTCTCTTTACTATTGGCATTTAAATTATAATTACTTGTTTTAAATTTCTTAAAAAAAAGTAAAACTGAAGCAAAAATCATCAAACTTAAAAAAATTAGAATGTATGCACCACGTGATGGATCATTAGCGAAAGTGTGTACGGAATTGAGAATCCCCGATCTGACAAGAAACGTTCCTGTTACACTTAGAATAAAAGTCAAAAGACAAAGAATAATTACCCAAAAATACAAAAACTTTCTTTTTTCTAAAGCAATTAATGAATGCACTAAAGCAGTCATTGCAAACCATGGTAATAGAGATGCATTTTCAACTGGATCCCAAAACCAAAATCCTCCCCAGCCTAATTCATAGTAAGCCCAAATAGATCCGGTTAGAATTCCCAGTGTTTGAAAAGACCATGAAATTAAAACCCAATTTTTTATAGATTGAGCAAATAGTTTATCAGAATAATCAGTTATCAGTGATGCAATTGCTGCTGAAAAATAAATGGATGAACCAACAAAACCAACGTAAAGCAAAGGAGGATGAATGGCTAGTGCAGGATCTTGTAATATAGGATTTAAACCTAAACCTTCGCTGGGTGTTGGCAGGATAACGCCGAAAGGATTTGAATTAAATAAAATGAAAAATAAAAATCCAAGTATCAAAATATTTTGGACAATTAAGGTATAAACTCTATAATTTTTTGGATGACTTTTATTATAAATTAAAAAAAGAAATGAAAAGATTGTCAATATTATTACCCATAATAATAAACTCCCTTCATGATTTCCCCAAGTGCCAGACACTTTATAAAAAAAAGGCTTAAGCGAATGAGAATTTTGATAAACAGATATTATTGAAAAATCAGACGTAATAAAAGCTGCAATTAAATTAAAAAAACAAATTATAATAAGTGTACTTTGTAATAAAGATAATCTATAGATTTTTTTACTTACACGTTGTTCTTTATTTCTTAAATTTTCAAAAGAAAAGTAAATTATAGATATCCCTAATAGGATGTTTGAAAATAGTAATGCATTTCCAATATTACTTAGCATCTTTTTTGATAATACCTCTTAATTCAAGGGGCATGTAGTTTTCGTCATGTTTGGCTAAAATTCTATCTGCAATAAAAAATTTCTTATCTTTAAGATTTCCTTCTGCAACCACACCTTTGCCTTCAATAAATAAATTTGGAACAGTTCCTGTATAGCTTACGAGTAACTCATTTTTAAAATCTGTAATTATAAATTTAATTTCCTCATTATCAATTTTTATTGAATTTTTTTTTACCATTCCACCAACTCTTATTTTTTTATTAATAATGGTATCTTGCTCTGATTTAATGTCAGTAGGAGACTTAAAGTATAAAATATTATTATTTAATGATTTCAAAATAAAAAAAACTGCAAGCACAGTAAATATTAATAATAAACTTAAAAAAGATATTCTCTTTTTAACTTTTTTTGTAAGCATTAAGATGCTTTAGATTGATTTGTTATACGAGGCTAAAACTTGAGTGGCAACTATAGAATTTTCTAAAACTAATTTTCTTTTGGGCGGTGAAAGCTTATATAGCTCTTTTGCGAAATTCTTTTCGTATTTTTTTAGAGTCTTGTACGTTTTATAATAAACTGATGTACAAGCAAAAATAGTAATAGCGAATGAAAGCCAGACAAATAAGCCATATCCGTTCATTGAAATAAAGTTTTGAATCATAATCTTTTAATATTTTTTTTTTTTATTCTAATGATTTCTGTCTTATATTTCATTAGAAAAATTAACGCACAATATAATAATAAAACTAGTAACATCAACGATAATGGTACCAACATAGATGAATGTATGCTGCTGGTTCCCACTATTTTAATGCTTGCTGGTTGATGAAGGGTATTCCACCAATCGACGGAGTATTTAATTACTGGAATATTAATAAATCCAATAATTGCTATGATACTAGAAATTTTATTAGCTTTATTTTCTTTCTCAACTATTTTGTGTGAAAGAATAAATAATACGTAAAAAATTACGAGTACTAACATTGAGGTTATTCTGGCATCCCATGCCCACCAAGTCCCCCATGTAGGCTGACCCCACAATGCTCCTGTCATGATTGCCAAACAAGTAAACAGCAATCCAACGGGAGCAATACTTTTTGTAATTAAATTCAAATTTTTAATTTTAAAAATAAAGTTTACTATTGACAGTAAAGCAATGCATGTAAATGACGCCAAACCTATCCACGCAGCTGGGACATGTACATACATAATTCTCACACTTTCACCTTGTAAATAATCTGGAGGAGATAATATTAAAGCAAAAGTTAGAGCAATGATTAATAGAATAAAAAAAATCGAATTTATAAAGTTAATAAGTTTTTCGATCCAATGAAAAATTCTACTTGGATTTATTAAATCAAACATACAAATGAGTACTACAACATTATTTTTTTGTGAAGTGTGATAATAGACCTAATTGAGAATTGGGAGGGAGTAAAATTATGAATTAATTCCCAATTAGGTGATAACAGCTTAAATTAATAAAAATTTATGTCATAGATTTGAATTAATAATGTTGAATTTGAGGCAGTCTTTAAATAACTTAATTAGAAAGCTTAAAATAACTTGATCCTTTTTTACCAGTAAAAATTTCTTCGATTAAAGGGTGCTTAACTGGTTCCTTGGAATTATCTAATAACAAATTTTGTTCCGAAACATATGCTTCATAAGTCACGTCGTTGCTTTCAGCTAAAAGATGATAATAAGGTTGGTCTTTTCTAGGTCTCACGTCTTTAGGTATAGATTGATACCATTCTTCAGAATTATTAAATTCAAAATCCACGTCGTAAATAACACCTCTAAAATCAAAGTGTCTGTGCTTAACTACTTCACCAATTGAAAATTTTGCGTTGATATTTAATCCCATTCTTAATAGTTAATAATTTTTTTAATAAAATCAATATCTAATTTAATAAAAATTTATTATATGCTAATATTTGGATGTGAATAAGTCTTTTTTAAAATTTATAGCCGACTTTGGACCGTTACTAATTTTTTTTACAATTTATTATAAAAGTGGAAATAATCTTAGTGTGGCAATTCCGCCATTAATTATCGCAACAATTGTTGCTGTCATAACTATTTATTATTTAGAAAAGAAAATACCTTATGTTCCCCTTATTGGGGGTACAATTATCTCTTTTTTTGGGGGACTAACATTATATTTTAATAATCCAGTTTTTTTATACATTAAACCAACTATTGTTAATGTAATTTTTGCAACTACGCTAATTATTGGAAAGATTTTTTATAACAAAAATTTTTTGAAATTTTTTTTTAAAACAGCGTTTCAATTGAACGAAATGGGCTGGAACAAATTAAACTATAGATGGGCTTATTTTTTTATTTTTTTAGCATTTTTAAATGAAATTGTTTGGAGAACTCAACCTGAATCCACTTGGGTTATCTTTAAAGTATGGGGGATTTTGCCTCTTACTTTTATATTTACCGCACTACAACTACCAATGATTAATAAACATAAAATATGAAAAATATAAGATTAGTTGTAAACAACGAAATTAAAATAGAAAAAGAAAAATTTTTTATAAGAAAAGAACTCCAGTGTATATTAAATTTATATGCAAAAATGGTTTCCAATGGGTCCTGGAAGGATTATTCATTTTCATCTGGATTAAGAGAGGTATCTTTCGATGTTTATCAGCGAGCATCCGATCGACCTGTTTTAAGAATATTAAAAAACCTTAAACCCAATCAACATAATGAAAAATATTTAATTAAAGATAAGAACGGAAATATTTTAAAAAAATCAGAAAGTCTTAATTATTTAATTAATAAAACTAGCTGGAATAATTTAAAGTTAATTAAATAATTATCTTCTTTGACCAAAAAGCCTTAGAAGCATAAGAAACAAGTTAATAAAATCTAGATATAATGTTAAAGCACCCATGACCGCTTTCTTGCCCATTAATTCTCCACTATCACTAGCTAAGTACATGTTTTTAATTTTTTGAGTATCATAAGCGGTTAACCCAACAAAAATTAAAACTCCAAGTATAGAAATTACAAAATACATCATTGATGATTTCATGAAGATATTAACTACTGATGCAATAATTATTCCAAAAAGACCCATCATTAAAAATGAACCTAGCTTTGTTAGGTCTTTTTTAGTTGTGTATCCGTAAATACTCATCGCACCAAAGGTTCCTGCTGTAATAAAGAAAACTCTAGTAATACTTGCACCTGTATACAATAAAAAAATTGATGAAAGAGATGCTCCCATTAAAGCTGCGAAAACCCAGAAGAGAGTTTGTGCTTTAGAAGCAGACATTTTGGCTATACCAAAACTCATATAAAAAACCACACCTAGTGGAGCTAGCATTAGAACCCATTTTAAACCTGATGCATAAATTGTATTTCCAAAAGATGTTAAACCAATTATTTGTGCGCCATCTCCAGTAACAACCGCCATCCTAAAAAATATTAAAGCTATAAAACCAGTTAATAAAACTCCTGAGGCCATGTAGTTATAAACTTTCAACATGTGTGCTCTTAAGCCTTGATCTATTATAGTGTCCGATATTGAAGAACGTGATGAAGACGTTTGTTTATTAAATTCCATACAAACAATATAAGAGCTTTTAATAACTTTTCAATAGCAAATAATTACTTTAAAAAACAATAAATATTAAAATTTTATGAAATATAGGAAATTAGCGAATACAGATCTTAATGTTAGCTTGATTTGTCTAGGTACTATGAATATGGGAGAACAAAATTCTCAAACTGAGGGATTCGAGCAAATGGATTTTTCCTTAGAAAAAGGAGTAAATTTTTTTGATACAGCAGAAGTTTATGCCATTCCTCCAAGGGAAGAAACTTATGGGAAAACAGAGGAGATAATTGGTAATTGGTTTAAAGAAAAAAAAAATCGAGACAAAATTATTCTGGCCACAAAGTGTGTGGGGGCTGGACCTAGCTGGATTAGAGGTGGTAGTAATCAATTTTCCGAAGAAAATATTTCTCAAGCGATTGAAGGAAGTCTTAAAAGATTAAAGACAGAATACATAGATCTTTATCAACTTCATTGGCCCGAAAGAAATGTAAATTATTTCGGGACTAGAGATTACAATCATAATTCTAAAGAAGATAAATGGAATAGTTTTGAATCAATTTTAAAAGTTTTAAAAAAATTTATTTCTCAAGGAAAAATTAGGCATGTAGGAATTTCTAATGAAACACCTTGGGGTTTTTCTAAATATTTAGAAATATCAGAAAGATTAAGTTTACCTCGAATAGTGTCAGTTCAAAATCCCTATAATTTACTAAACCGCGCGTATGACATCGGTATGTCTGAAATTTCTTGTAGAGAAAATGTTGGTTTACTTGCCTACTCACCTTTAGCTATAGGTTATTTATCAGGAAAATATAGAGACAATAAAATACCAGAAAAATCTAGAGTTGGTTTATATAGTAAATTTTGGACAAGATATAAAGAACCAAATGCAAGAAAAGCAACTGATGAATATTTTAAATTAGCAAGAGATAATGATTTAACATTAACTCAAATGGCTCTTGCATTTGTAAATTCACGACCTTTTACTACTAGCAACATAATTGGGGCAACAACAATGGAGCAATTGAAAGAAAATATTGGAAGCGTAGATATTGATCTTAATACGGAAATTGTTGAAAAAATAAACACTATTCATGCAAATATTCCAAATCCAACCCCATAACTATTCAATCCATTGAAATTATTTGGTTTTGGTATAAAAATAAAACATGCATTTTAAAAAAATAATTTTATTAATCTCATTGATTTCATTCACATTTCAAGCAAATGCTAATACTCCAAAATCAACTGGTAAATATAAAAATTGGGAAAGCTTTGCGGTTGAAACTGATAAAGGGAAAATTTGTTTCGCACAGACCAAGCCAACCAAAAGAGCACCTTCTTCGATTAAGAGAAATGAGTCCAAATTATTTGTAACATTCAGACCGGCAGAAACTATTAAAGATGAAATTAGTTTAACTAGTGGGCATGACTACAAATCATCAACTGTTACTGTTAGTTCTGGAAAAAGAAATTACTCTTTTTTTTCTCAAAAAAATTTTGCATGGCTGCTTGATGATCAGGAGGAACAAAAGTTTATCAAACTAATGAAAAAAGCTACAGACATAATTGTAAAAGCGAGAACCGCTAAAGGTGCTGAAACTACTGACCATTACTCAATGATGGGTTTTACTAAAGCATATAATACAGCAAAAAAAACTTGCAGCTAAATGAAAAAAATTGTTTTAGCTTACTCTGGTGGACTTGACACTTCCATAATTTTAAGATGGCTTCAAGAAAACTATAAAGCAGAAATTATTGCTTACACTTCGGATATCGGCCAAGAAATGGACAAGAAAAAGATTATTAAAAATGCAAAAAGATTGGGTGTAAAGAAAATAATCATTGAAGATTTAAAAAATACTTTTATTAAAGATTATGTATTTCCAATGATTAGATCTCATGCTGTGTATGAGGGCGCGTACTTATTAGGTACCTCAATCGCTAGACCGCTTATAGCAAAAAGACAAATCCACATTGCCAAAAAATATGGGGCTTATGCGGTTTCACATGGCGCGACTGGCAAAGGAAATGATCAGGTAAGATTTGAATTAGGTTATGCCTTCTTTGGAAAAAAAATAAAAGTAATTGCGCCTTGGAGAGAATGGAAATTACAGTCTAGAACAGATTTAATAAAATACGCGAAAAAAAACAATATACACATTCCTAAAGATAAAAAAGGAGCACCTCCATTTTCAATTGATGATAACATTTTCCATACATCTACTGAGGGCAAAGTATTAGAGGATCCTAAAAATTCAGCGCCTGAATTTATTTTTCAAAGATCTGTCTCTCCTGAAAAAGCTCCAAATAAAAAAACTAAAGTTACAATTACTTTTAAAAACAGCGACCCTGTGGCTGTAAATGGGAAAAAATTAAACCCCGAACAATTACTAAAAAAACTTAATTCTTTAGCTGGTAATAATGCAATAGGAAGAGTTGATTTGGTTGAAAACAGATTTATTGGAATAAAATCAAGAGGTGTGTATGAAACGCCGGGTGGTACCATTCTATATTCTGCTCATAGAGCAATTGAGTCGGTTACACTTGATAAAGAAACTGCTCACGCAAAAGAAAGGGTGATGCCAATTTATGCTGAACTTGTTTATAATGGCTATTGGTTTTCTAAAAAAAGAATCAACCTTCAAAAAGTCATTGATAAAAAAAGAATTCAAGTCTCTGGTGACGTTGTATTGAGTTTATATAAAGGAAATATTACTATTTTATCAAGAAGGACTAAAAATAAAGCTTATTCTATGAAAAAAGTTTCTTTCGAAGAAAATAAAAATTTTAATAAAGCTAAAGTTGAAAAATTTATTAAACACCACTCTAAACAGTTAAATAAAGTCTAAAATTCTGATACTAATATTATAATGAACTCAGCGATTCGAAATATCCAGTTGGTAGCAGTTATTATAGTTCTAATTTCAACAATAATAGCTTTTCTTTTAGAAGTTGTAAAAATGTATGAAGCTCAAACTATTACTTTGGCAGATCTTCTTCTTATGTTTATTTATATTGAAGTAATCGGCCTAGTAAGATCGTATTGGGAATCAAGAGCTGTCAGAGTTATTTATCCCTTAATAATAGCTATAACGGCATTAGCTAGATATATAATATTACAAGATAAAGAGTCTGACCCTTCCACTTTAATTTATTTAGCCTTTGCTATTTTGATAGTTTCAATAGCTACTGTAGTAATAAGATTTAGAAGAAGTAAATATTTAAATATTGATAAAGATAAATCTAACGACCTTTAAGACATTCCAAGGTGTTCTTTAATAAACAGGCGATGGTCATAGGACCTACTCCTCCTGGTACTGGTGTAATTGCTTTAACTTTGTCTTTAACTTCATTAAAATGAACGTCTCCAACTATTTTATCGCCTACTTTGTTAATGCCTACGTCTATTATGATCGAGTCTTTTTTAACCCAATCACCCTTTACTAGATTTGCCACCCCAACTGCGGCAACTAGAATATCTGCTTTTTGACATTCCTCTTTAAGATTTTTTGTTTTTGAATGCACAATAGTTACAGTACAATTTTCTTTAAGAAGAAGCTGAGCCATTGGCTTTCCATTTAAGTTTGACCTTCCAAGTATAACGGCATGTTTTCCTGATAAATTTTTTTCTATTTTTTTAATCAAAAGTAAGCAGCCTAATGGTGTACATGGTACAATTGTTTTATACCCTGAGGCGAGATTACCAACATTGGTTGGATGAAATCCGTCAACATCTTTTAATGGACTTATGGCATTAATAATTTTTTCTTTACTTATTTGTTCAGGCAAGGGCAGTTGAACTAAAATTCCCGAAACATTTTTAGCAACATTGAGTTCTTCAATTTTTTCTAAAACCTCTTGTTCCGTTACTTCTTTGGGATACCTAATAATTTCTGAGTTTATACCAACTTCTTTAGAGTTTTTTTCCTTATTTTTTACGTATATATGACTTGGTGTAAAATCCCCTATTAAAATTACAGACAATCCTGGAATTTTATTTGTTTTTTCTTTAATTAAAAAAATCTCTTTTTTGATTTCTTCTCTTAATAATGCTGACTCTTTTTTTCCATCTATAATCATATTTAAAATAAACCAGGCGCAAATAATTCAAAAACTAAATTTCTTAAAAACATCAAACTTAAAATGAGTACTACTGGGGATATGTCTATAGACCCTAGGTTGGGTAGATATTTTCTGATAAAATTTAATGGCGGGTCTGTAAGCTTGTAAGATACATCTAGCAAAGAGTAGACGAACCTATTGCTCGTGTTTAAAATATTAAAAGCTACTAACCAGCTAATAAGTGCATTGATTATCAAGATCCAGATGTAAAGCCCTATTATATTGTCAAAAAGTATTAAGACTGACTTCATCCATTTTTCTCCACATAAATTGAGGTGCTTGGAAAAGCAAAGGATGCTTTATTTTTCTCAACAATATTTTTTACTTCAATAGCTAAAGTATCTTTAACATTCAACCATTCCTGAAAATGAGTAGTTTTAGTAAAGCAAATTAATCTTATGTCTATAGAACTGGCAGCAAATTGATCTACCTTAACTGACAACATGGTGTTTGCAGATGTAGAAAAGTCTTTATTATTTTTAATATAATTTTCAATTTGATCTTTTATATTTTTTAATTGTTCGCTTGTAGTTCGGTACTCTAATCCTATCATCCAATTAATTCTTCTATTTGTAGTTTGAGAATTATTAATTACTGCGTTTTCCGCAAATTGAAAGTTTGGAATTGTTGCTAATGATTTATCAAATCTTCTTACAACTGTGGATCTAAAACCAATACTTTCGACCGTTCCTTCGATAACACCTTCTACAAATATCCAGTCACCAACTTGAAACCTTCTTTCTACTAATACTAAAATTCCTGAAATTAAGTTTTTAAATAAATCTTGTGCTCCTAAAGCTACAGCAACTCCAAATAATCCTAATCCAGCAATAATTGGTCCAATTTTTATTCCCCAAAGTTCTAGAACCGCTGCTGCACCTAATATTAAAATTAAAACTTTTATCGCTTTGATAATCCAGTTGATTAAATCTCTTGAAAGCAAACCTCCAACTGACTTAATGACAGTTGAAAAGGGTCCAATGATTTGATGAAATGTCCAAAAAATTAATATTGTAATTAAAGATCTGTTAATTAATTCTACTGCACCATGCTCTCCTGATAAATAACTTGTAGAAACAAAAAAGCCTAAAACTATTGGAAAAAACTTAGCAGGTCCCTCCATTGAAAAGACTAAGGAATTATCGAATTTGTTTGTAGTTTTTGAAACATATTTTTCTAATCTTTTAACTACAAATTTAGAAAAGACCCCTCTTAAAAAAAGAAAAAAAATAAATATGACTAAAGCTATTACAATTTCTGAAATATTAACTCCTGATACGCCTTCTTTCCAAACGTCTAAGAATAAATTTTTAAAGTTTTCTAATACATTCATTAATTGTCTTTCCTTAGTTGCAATAATTCATCTCCTGGACTAAATATTTTAACTTTTCTCCAATTATTAAGAGAGAAAGTATCTGCAACTTTTTTACTTATACACATAACTTTGGACTCTGTCATTAATGGATAAAGAGAGTACTTTTTTACTATTTCTATAAAACTAACTGCACTTCGTAAAGAATAAACGAAAATTATGTCTGGAGGATGATTGGTAATAATTTTATTATTTTCATCGTTTAAATCTGTAATTTTTTCAGATAAATAATTAACAATTTTATCGGTTTTTATACCTTCTCTTTTGAGCTCTAGGTCTAATTCGTAAGAAATATTATCTCCACAAAAATATGCTATTTTAGATTTTTTGTTAATCTGATTAGAATTAACAATTATATTTTTCAAAGCATTTACAGTGCCACCTGCTGAGATAGTATTACTATAACCTGTAAGCCTCACAATTTTTTCAGTTATCGCACCAACGCAAAAACATAATTTACCCTTGTCTTGTCTAATGACTTTTAAATTTCTAATAGCATTCGCGCTAGTAAAAATAAAAGCATCATACTGACTTGCGTCTATTGGCTCGGTTTTAGCCTGTAAAATTTTTAAAGTAGGTATATGAATTATTTTATGACCTAGTGAAAAAAGTTTTCCCATCAAGTCTTCAGTATCAATTAATGGGCGTGTAATTAAAATATTCATTTTTTTGTAAATTTTTCACCGGCTAAATTTAATAATTTTTCACCAACAGCCTTACCAATATAAAAAGCATCTACGTCACGTCCAGTTAATTCATAATCAAAAATATCATTTCCAAAATCTGAAAATAATTGTGCTTTTAGTTTTAAATTATTATTAATAATTTCCGCTAATCCACCTATTGCAGTTTCACAATCACCTCCTATCGTTTGAAGCATCTTTCTTTCTGCTGTGGCACAAAGATATGTCTCTCTATCGTTAATTTTTTTTATAATATCTGTAACCAAATTATCATTCTTTCTACACTGGACAGCAATGATGCCTTGACCTACTGCAGGCAGCATATCACTAGTCTCAAAAGTCAAACCAATTTTATTTTCTAAGTTTAAACTTTTTACTCCTGCTGCTGCTAAAATGATTGCATCTAATTTTTTTTCTTTTACCTTTTGAATTCTTGTATCAATATTTCCTCTTATATTAACTACTGAAATATCTTTATTTATTTTTTTTAATTGTAACTCTCTTCTTCTGGAACTTGAGCCTACTATTGTTCCTTTATTTAATTCATTCAATTTTTTAATTTTTTTGCTTATAAGAACGTCTCGTGGATCATTTCTTTTTATAAAAGCTCCAATCTTTAAATCAATGTGTTCTTCCGACTCCATGTCTTTTAAAGAATGGACAGCAATATCAATATCGTTTGATAATAAATTTTCTTCGATTTCTTTACAGAACAAGTTTTTTCCACCAATTTCTGAGATTTTTGCACTTTCGTAAATGTCACCAGAAGTCTTTATTGTTTTTATATGAATTTCTAAATTTTTTGAACTTTCTAAAATAAGGTTTTTAACCTTTGATACATAGGCTAGGGATAGCTTGCTTCCTCTGGCACCAATTATAATTTTTTTCATTATTAGTTTATATATTCGATAGATATATTTTATACTATTCTAAATATTTACACATATATAATGAAAGAAAATATTACTTTTTTAGGAATTGAAACAAGTTGTGATGAAACAGCTGCTGCAGTTATTAGAGAAAATGAAAATGGCACAGCAGACATATTGTCAAATATAGTTTCTAGCCAAATAGACGAACACAAAGAATTTGGTGGGGTTGTTCCTGAGTTGGCTGCACGTGCACATTTAGAAAATATAGATTTTATTATTAATAAATCTTTAAAAGATAGTAAAGTTTCTTTGGAGCGTTTAGATGGTATCGCCGCAACCGCAGGTCCAGGTTTAATTGTCTGCTTATCAATTGGATTAAATATTGGAAAGTCTATAGCTGCTTTTTCCAATAAACCCTTTATTGGCGTCAACCATTTGGAGGGACACGCACTTAGTCCGGGGTTAGAAAATAAAATTAAATTTCCTTATTTACTTCTTTTAATTTCAGGAGGTCATACACAATACTTAATTGTTCGAGATGTTAATCGTTATGAACAGTTAGGAACAACAATAGATGATGCTCTTGGTGAGGCTTTCGATAAAACTGCAAAAATGCTAAATCTAGGTTATCCTGGTGGCCCAAGTGTTGAAAAGTTTGCTAAATTGGGAGATAAGAATTATTTTAAATTACCAGAACCAATAATTAATAAAGCTGGATGCAACCTTTCATTTGCTGGTTTGAAAACAGCTGTATTAAGAGAGTCTAAAAAAATTAATAATGATAAACAGCTAAGATATAATCTTGCAGCATCATTTCAAAATACAATTAATAATATTCTTTATAAAAAAACTAAAATTGCGATAAAAGAGTTTAAAGAAAAAACTAAACAGAAAGAAATTCAACTTGTTGTGGCGGGCGGTGTTGCGGCTAATAAATCTATAAGGGAAAACCTCTCTAACCTTGCAAAAGAGATGGATTTTAAAACTATATATCCTGATTTAAAATTTTGTGGAGATAATGCAGCAATGATAGCGTGGGCAGGAATTCAAAGATTTAAAAAAAAGTTAATTGATAACATAGATATTTCAGCTCGATCAAGATGGCCACTGGATGAAAATGCCCCATATATGAAGGGACCTGGTTTAAAACTTTAATTCAATATTGGAAAAAGCCTTATTTTTTAAAATATTTTTATTCGTAGGCGTGGTAGAGTTTTATTATCCTTTAGTTATTAATTGGTAAAATTGACCAGAATTAGCTACTTTGTATATGTGCGAAATACACCGGTTGAAAAAACAATTATATCTACTATTTGATTGATATGACTGATTTTTTTAACAAAACAGATTTATCAAGAAATGATGCAGAAAAAATTATTTCTGAAACACT
>Ga0115003_10001185_pt1 | contig 23125 bp, 14 predicted proteins | sample ArcticOcean_MG_C_7_FD_88736 | JGI IMG/M metagenome (GOLD analysis project Ga0115003, IMG submission 88736) | Marine microbial communities from western Arctic Ocean - ArcticOcean_MG_CB11_88 | ecosystem: Environmental > Aquatic > Marine > Oceanic | place: Arctic Ocean: Canada Basin | collected... | reverse complement strand
AGCGATGCCATCGCGGATGGACTTGCGGGTGGCGCGGGGTCGGACCGAGACGCGGTGCCGCTAGTACGAATCGAGCCCGACTACCCAATGCGCGCCCGACAGCGTGGCATCGAAGGCTTTGTGCACGTGGCCTTTACAATTTCGAAAGCCGGAACGGTGAAAGATGTTGAAATCGTCAAGTCTCAGCCGCCTGGCACCTTTGACAAAGCTGCGGTCACCGCGGTGAGTCGCTGGAAGTACAACCCCAAGATCGTTTCAGGCGTGCCGGTCGAGCGACCCAATCAACAAATGTGGTTTCCCTTTGATATGGACAACTGAGTTGTGATTCGAATCCAGACTATTCGCATCGTTACGCTTGTTCTACTTGCTGCCGGGTTGGTTCTTGCCTTTGGCGGGACTGCCGCAGCGCAGAGCGGTGGCGGGAGCAGAAAGGGCGGCGCGTGGGCGCGCAAACACCAAGTCGACAAGCTTACCCAGAAGCGATTCGACAAGGTCGCGTTGTTCTATTCCGAGAGCAAGTGGGATGACGCGGGTCGGGTCCTCGATCGCCTGCGCATACGCAGTTTGAACTCGGAAGAAAAAAGGTGGTACTACGCTTGGCGCGGGTATCTCGCGGCCGGACGACTCGACATGAGGTCCGCCCGCGACAACGTGATTCTGGCGAGCCAGGAAATCGCCTGTACCGATGAGCATCTGGACACGTACTACGCGCAGATTGCCCAGTTCTCACTTCAGCTCAGTGAATGGGATGTGGCGATTGATTACTTCAATCGTTGGTTCAAGATCGCAAAAGAACCCGATTCGCCGGTCACGCATTATCTGCTGGCTTTGGCCCATTGGCAAAAGAACGACTATGACGCTGCGCTAGTGCCCGCAGCGAAGGCTGTCGATCTTTCGACGAGTCCCAACGAAGGGTGGCTGCAGCTGCTTCTGGCCATCCACTTGACGCAGAAGAGCTACGAGAAGGCGATTCCGATCTACGACCAGCTGATTCAGAATTTTCCCAAGAAGACTTATTGGATTCAACTTGCAACGCTTCATGGTGCGCTAGGAAATTACGAAGATTCCCTCGTGCCGTTGCAGCTCGCCTTCACCCAGGGCTACCTGACCGAAGACGCCGAAATTCGTAGGCTCGCCGAACTATTACTCTTTCTTGAACTTCCCATTCGCTCGGTCGAAGTCATGCAATCGGGTATCGACAAGGGAACTGGGACCCTCGACAGCAAGTACTACGAGCTCTTGAGTAACGGCCTGATTATGTCGCGGGAGTATGATCAGGCAGTTGCCCCGTTGACCCAAGCCGCAGAGCTTTCCGAAGGAGGCTCGATCTACCTCCGTCTCGCAGAGGTTCATATTCAGCGCGAGCGCTGGGAAGAAGCGAGCGAAGCATTGGCGAAGGCACTAGAAAAGGGTGATCTACCGAGCCCAGGTCAGGCCGAACTTTTGATGGGCATTTCGTACTACAGCCGAAAGCTTCCCGCGGACGCAATGCGCTGGTTCAACAAGGCATTGAAGTTCCCGGAGACGAAGGCCGAGGCCACAACTTGGCTAAGCCACATCGAGCGTGAGCTGCAGGCTGACGCCGAAGCCTGATCCGCCCCGCCCGCCGGCACACCACAAAGTTGCGGTTGTTTTGGGGTGAAGCGCCGCGGCCTCATGAAGCCGTGGTGAGGGTGTTTTGAACTAGTGCGACCGGGTTTCTGGTCGTGCCATGCCGCCCGTGAGTCGCGCCGCTTCGGCGTTGCTGAAAACCGCCAGTCGGGCGACTGCTTGAGTACGATCTTGATCCGTCATGGCTCGGGTTGCTACAGCGACGATGCCTCGGGAAAGCGCGTCAGTGGGTGCGAGAGCGTTTAACCTATTGCCAGCAAGACGAGCACGGCCCCAATCGTTTGTTCGCAGCAGAGACCACGTTAAGCGGCGTTGAGCAACTACTGCGTGGGGAATCTGCTCGAGTCTCTCCATGTCGATCGCGATCGCACGATCATAGACGCCGAGTGCCGCGTAAATCTCTGCGAGCATATTGAGCGCGCGGGATCGCTTCGAGGACGATCGGTCGTTTACCCAGTCAATTATTTTATCGAAATACGTGGGTACGAGGCCGTGGGCGATCGCCCATTCGGGGTGCGCGTCAATGACCGTAGCGGGCTCGAAACCACGTGCGGCGTCGAAGGGTAGACCTGCGGCACGATAGTAGGACGCAACGTTTTCTAGGTTGGCGCGTCCTGTTTGTGTGTCTCGCACGTACACGGCTGAACTCAAGTTGCGAAATATTTGGATCCAGCCGGGTGCACCTTCGAGGTGAGCTGTTGTGTGAAACCAAGGCCGTGTCGGGTTGCCTTGTCGTGGCAAGCGGATGCCCATAAAAACTTCCACGTTTTGGCGATCTAGAAGTTCAAGAAAAGTTTCGCCGTCGCGCGCGCCGCGACGCTCGCGAATTGGAAGATTCGAGTCGATCGCATCTCGGGTCACATTCAGGCTGCCATTGACGAAGGTCTTCAGCTCGGGCGCAAGCCAATAGCCGAGAAACCCGCCCATATAATATTCCGCGAAGAGGTTTCCCTGCAGCCCTGCGTCGCGCAAAAACCAGACCGTATGTGCGTGATACTTCTGACTGGGAAACCCGAGACTGTAGTCGCTCCATGAACGCGGTAACGCTCGCGAAACAGAGGGCCAGCTTCCGATCGTCGTATTCGCGGCCACGAGAACCACCAGCGCGGTGGCCAAGGCAATGCGCATGGCGGAGCCGCGGCGGTTCGCCATCGGTTGACGAGTTCGCGTCGACGTTGCAATGAACAGCAACGGGAAGACCGCCATCCAAACAAAGCGAACCGCAAACAGCATCGCGGCAATCGAGAGAGCCGAAAGGCCTAGTTCAACGAAGTTGAAGCCGGCTTCGCTGCGAGACCTATAGGCGGCACGAATTGTTTGCCCCGCTGCGGCCGCGCATCCCAAGAGCAATCCCCAGACAAGTATCCACACGATTGGATTCACTGCTGCGCCAACGATTGGAATCGAAAATAAATCGATCGATGACCATTCGTCACCAACGCGCGCAAGCGATGGTGTCTCGTCTCCGGCAATCACGTAGGCGAAGTGCGGTTCGAACCCAGCGGGGTTGATGCATGTCGCCAGCGAGCCCAAAATAAACGCCGCGGCAAGACGTCGAATGCGCGTCGAATAGAATTGTCTTTCCTCTTTCGGCTTGAGTGCTTCGCCCATGAGGACCCCGGCGAGACCGATACCCACAATCGCCGGACCCAACACGAATGCTGCGTGAACGTTCGCCCAAACACCGAGCAGTATGGTGGTGTACGCAACCTGTCGCATCGACGGCACACGCGAACGCGAGAACAGCCACTGATAAAGAAGCAGTGCAGCCAGGATCGTAAAGAGATGCGGACGCAACTGAATCAGCCGATAGGTGGCCAGGCAAATGAAGACGATGGTGCCTGTGCTTGCGATCGTGATAGACCGTGAGGCCTTTGCGAGCAGAGACCAAAACACCCCGAGGATTCCCAGGACGAGCAGAACATGGCTGATCCGCAAAGCGGTGAAGCCGCCCATGCGATCGAGTCCGTACAATACGACGTCCGCGAGCCAGGCCGCGGGGGCGGGGGGCGTAGGGGCGGCATAGAGCAAAGGGTCGGCGCTGAGGTTCGGACCTTGCTGTGCGTAGGCCTTGCCGTGAGCGAGGTGCCACCACGTGTCGTCGGTAAACAGCGGTTGCCCTACCGCTGCGACCAACATCGAAGTCAGTACGACCAAGCTTGCGACGTTTACGAAACTAGCCAGTCTGCCCATGCGGATTCCTGGCGGGAGGTGGTTTTGCGAGATCGTTCGGGTTTACAGCGGTTGCTTCGCCAGGTGCCACCTCTTTATTCGGGTGCGAAACGGACGCGAATTCCGATTGCCGTGCGATATGTGTACGGCTTGAGTTCGAACCTGAATGTTGCTTCTTCGTCGAATGAGTTCTTATCTTTTAATTTGACTTTGAGGTCGCCCATAAACTTATATACGCGAACGTTGGCGAACATCGAAACCAGCAGCGGGCCGCTGCGGCGGGTGTCCATTTCCAGCTCCATGCCGGCGCCCATGCCGTGATAGCGTTTCGTTTTTGACGCCGACAGAATAATGAGCCTATGGTCGTCAAACGTGCGCGGGTTTACGATGATCGCGGTGGCGCGCTTGATTAAGCCGGACACTTCGATTTCTTGCGTCAGGTATTCGAACGACGGCTTGACTCGAATGCGTCTTCCCCAGAGGTCCGCTGTAAACGCGATGCCTGCGCCGCCGGCGAATTGCCAGAGTTGAAGCCTGGATTTGAGAGTGCCGCCTTGACCACGAATAACCTGCTCGGAGTTGCCCGGACGTTGCTGAGGCGAGAACCCCACCTGGAAATCTTCAACGTCACCGTTCTTCGCGGTGCGGAACGTGTGAGGAAAAGATGCGATGACTTCACCGTGCACATACATCCGCGGGCGTGTGGGAATGTAGGGAATGCCAGGTGACATGAACTCAAGCGAGAGACTCGAGACCGGAGCAAATGGACGGCTGTTACCGGATGCAGACTGACGAATACGCCTGCTCGCAGGTGCCACTGGAACCCATGCGGGATCCTTGATTCCACCAGTCAGAAAACCGGCCGTCGTTTCTTGAATCATGAGTCCCATGTCGATCGAGACTGCCGGAACCCACCGGTCGAGTTCATCGACCGCTTCAGCGATTTGCTCTGGACCGTTCGGTTCGTCGTTGGCTGTAATCGGAGCGGCTACGACTAAGGCTTGAACTACTACAAACAGCGCCGTTGTGGCTCGAAGTCTCTTGACGGAAAATCGCATCGGGGCGAGGATGGCGGCTGCGGTACGACATTGCAAGAGCAAGAAGAACGTTGTGAGTTTAGTTGGTTTACACTGATCATGAGCAGCGAGGGTGATCGTTGGAAAACCACGAGCGAATGACCTTCATCGCCACTCTTTCCGGGAACTATTCCGAAAACACGATCGATGATCAGATCAAGAGATCTGACGCTCAATGAAAAGACCGGTTGTTACAATGCCACTGTCGCGAACACGCGACCGACACAATTGACCGGCGTAGTCGATCAGCACAACGTATCGTGCTGGGGCAGAACAGAGGGGCGATGGCGTCCTGGGGAAAACGTGCCGACAATTCACCGAATCAAACTTTACGAGCATGGACGAACTTCGCTTTTGAAAGCGACGCCGTTCGGCGCTGGGAGTGTAATGACTGGCCGCGCACTGGTGACGGCGGTGACACTCATTTTTATCTTCTTCGTTGGCGCGGCGGGGGCGCAAGATGCTGCGCCGATTGTGACGGACTCTCCCGCCGAACCCGTCGCTGCGCCAGTCACTGTCGAAGAAGCCAGTGCATCCGTAATCGCAGACGCGCCGACGACCGTTGCCGCCCCCAAAGCGACTGCACCGGTCGTTGAAGAGGAAGTGCCGACCGGGCCACCGCCGGGCGTCGAGGTCATGCAAGTGAAGGGGCGGGCGGTGAGCGGGATCGAGACCGACGTTCCCGAATCGATCACTCAGTTTGATTCAGACACGATCGCAGCACTCGGCGCAGGAAGCATCGCTGACCTTGCGAAGGTGACACCCAACGTCGAAATCCGAAGTGCCGGTGCAACAACGGCCGTTTTCTTTATTCGTGGTGTTGGTCTTTCAGACTTTAGTTCCAACGCTGCGGGCGCGGTGGCGGTGTACCAGGACAACGTTCCGTTGAACACGCCGGCGCTTCAGGTTGGGCAGCTTTACGACGTACTGACTGTGGATGTAAAGAGTGGACCGCAAGGCAGCGGCTTGTATCGCAATGCCTCAGCCGGCGCGATCATGACGTACACGCGGAAGCCGGAAGCCGAATATACGGCAAAGCTCACGTCGAGCACCGGGACGGTCTGGAGCCCAGATGCAATCGATGCATTCATGCGAGACACTTCGGGATACGTCAACATTCCGTTGATTGATGGCACGTTGGCGTCGCGCATGGCCTTTCGAATCACTCGCAACGACCCGTTTATGAGGAACGGATGTGGGAATGCGCCGGCATTCGAAGATCGAGCCTTTAGGCAGATAGGGCAGTCAAGTAAGCAAGTTTCAGTATGCGGGGAGGGCTCCATCTCGACGTTCGAGACGTCTCGTGTCCCGCCCGGTCTAAAGAGCAAGGTTGGCGACAAGAACGTGTGGGATGCGCGAGGTGGCCTCCGCTTTACACCTCCTGGTACTGACATGGACTGGTGGTTGAGCATCCACGGTGGACGTCTCGACCAGGATTCAACCCTTGGCCAAACCATGGGCACAGGCAACATCAACGGTACGTTCGGCGACATCACGCGTACTGGGTACATCGAGCCCGATCAGTTCGAAGAGTTCCAAGAGATCAAATTCAATTTCGCAAATGTCGATTCGGAAGAAGAGTTCCTGGCCATTGAAGATGCACCTTTCAAATTGGACGCGACTACCCGGGCGCGGGCAGAACTTGGTAAGCGGCTCGCGGAGACGCGTCCCCTTGACCGACGGCCCTATCGCGGTGACTACAACAAGGTAGGCCGGACGACTCGCGACACGTTCGGCGGGTTCTTGCGTGGTGAGATGCCCGTCAGCGATAGGATCGACTTGACTACGATCACGGCCTACGAATCGTACGAACGATTTCGAGACTCAGATCCAGACTTCACCCCCGATGTCCTCTTCGAAACGCTGACCGAAGATGATTCTCAGCAGTTCACTCAAGACGTGAAGTTCGACGGAAAGGCGGCAGAGGGCGCGATTCGCTGGAGCACGGGCGCGGCCTTTATTCAGGAAGAACTCAATAACCTGTCTCTCCTCGACGTCGACGCTGTTTTCGGCAACTCGATCCGCCGTGAATTTAAGCAAGAGACGACGGCAGTCATGATCTACACCGAGGCGGCTTTCGACTTCCTCGAAGACTTTACCCTTGAGATCGGCGTGCGTTACAACTATGAGACCAAGAGTTTCCGGATCGGCGAGTTTACCGCCTTTAGTCTTTCTGATGGTTTAAGATTTAACGAAGCGTCGAAGACTTGGCGTGAACCGACCGGCAAGGTCTCTCTGACGTATCATATCAACGACACGACCCAGATGTACATCAAGTACAGCCGAGGTTATAAGGTTGGTCACTTCAACTCCAACAACCGTAGCGAGGCCTCTTCTCCGGCGCGGGCCGAGTTTATCGATGCGTTCGAATGGGGATACAAGGGTGGCTGGTGGGACGGGCGCGTGCAGTCCCGAGGTGCGTTCTTCTATTACCGCTACAGCGACTATCAAGTGTTCGTTTTTCAGGACAACCCCGGCAATAATCCCCCGACACTTGTGATCCGAAATGCCGAGGCGGTGGAGCAGTATGGTCTCGAAGTAAGCCTGAATATCGAACCCCTGAAAGATTTCGTCCCAGACGAGATCGACGACCTTAAGATGATTTTTCGTTTTGGCTGGATCGAAAGCCAGTTTCTCAAGTTCACAAACGTCGTATTTCGAAACAATGCGCTTGGCCAAAGCTTTCCGCTCGCGATCGACTATGCAGGGAATCAGCTGATTAACTCACCTCAGTTCAAGGTGAGTGCCACCTTCGAATGGCCGTTTGACCTTGGGGAGTTTGGAACCTTGAAGCCGCGATACGACGTTGAGTGGTCGGACGATATCTTCTTCGACCCGAACGAAGGGCGCGGGTCGTTAGACATCGATGGCGAACCCATTCAGCCGAAGTACGCACTTGGACAAAAGGCTTGGTGGATTCACAATATTCGTCTGAGCTACGTGACCCCGGTAGGCAACGTTGAGGTATCCGGTTGGGTCCGAAACATCTTGGATCAGCGCGTGAAGACTTACGCGTTTGACGCGTCATTTTTCGGTCAAGCCGTGATCAACTTCGTCGGCCAACCGCGGACCGCGGGTGCGGACGTCACGATTACTTGGTGATAAGACCTGATCGCGAGTCTTCGACTTGACCGGTTGCAACCAAGTCGACCCAGCCAAACTGAGCGAGAGCCCAGTAAGCATTCAGCGAGCGTTCCGAAACAAAACGCGCCTCGTTTTACGGAATCTTGTATCCGAGTGCGCGCAATTGGTTGAGCTGCATCTCGTCCATTTCGATCGTCTCGGTACCGGTACCCCACGGTGGCGTCTGCGTTAGGTAGTGATCTATTTCGGCCTTGAGCTTCGCCGCGATGTCCGGCCGGGCTTCGATGATGTTTCGGAGCTCGGCTGCGTCACTTCCAGCATCGAAAAGTTGATCGCCTTCATTCTCTTGATCTGCCACCGGGGCGGTCACGTAGCGGTAGGTGCCTTGGGCGATCGAAACGGTTGCGGAGGGCTCTTTATCGCGCTGGCCCCAGTTTGCGTCTAGGTGTGCGAATGCAGGTCCGTCGCTTCGTTCCGTAAACTCTTCGCCTCGTGCTGCGGCGAGTATTTCGGGCTTTCGCGATATCCCGTCCACGCCTTCCATCGCCGGCAGTCCCATCAGGTCGAGCAGCGTCGGCCAGATATCAATGTTGGACGTCCGCTGGCTGAGTACCAAACCAGGCTCGATGCGGAACGGAAAGCTCAGAATAAATGGAACTTCGGTTGTCTCTTTGAAGACCCTGCGTGCATGGCCCTCGAGACCGCGCTCGGAAAAGGCTTCCCCATGATCCGAGCCGATCGCAATGATCGTGTTTTCGAGGTGTCCGTTGCGACGCAGTTTGTTGAGCAGTTCTTTGATGATGATGTTTTCGCGCAAGATCGAATTGTCGTAGACGTCGGAATAGCTGGTGCCGAACTTTGCCGAGTCGTCGTCATATAGATATTCATGTAGGTCCATTAGGTGGACGTACAGGAACCAACGTTCATCGCCATACACCCGAGTAAATTCGACGGCGGACGGGATAATCGAAACGTCGGTGCTGCGGTTCTTCATGGTGGGGTTTTCGTAACGTACGGAAGCGGGAATGCTGCCGCCGTTTGTCTTCGTATAAATATCGAACCCCTGATCGAAACCGAAATAGCCTTCGACCCAACCGTTGCGATACAAACCCACTGTCTGGAACCCGGCATCCTGCATGATTTCGGCGGGTAGTTTCGCCTCTTGCGAAAGCCTTTGGTCGAAACGTGTTACGCCGGAGCGTGAAGGGTTCAGCCCCGTCCACATCGATGCCATAGAACACTTGGTCCAGGACGACTGCGCCAGGTGGCGACTAAAGCGCACACCGCGCTCGGCGAGTTGGTCAAATGTCGGGCTTGTGTCGCGTTCGTAGCCGTAACTGCCCATGCGGTCGGAGCGGAGCGTGTCGATGAGAATGAACAGTACGTTCACGTCGTCTCGCTCCGCGAGGCGCTCGATGTCCTCCGCGGTTCCAATTGGGCGATCGTCCTGATCACCAATCTCGATCTCGTAGACTGAGGAGAGGTAGACGCCCCATCCCACGATCACGACTGCGATCGCGAGGATCCAAGGCCAACGCTGACTGAGGAGTGAATTTTTCATAGTGGGTACCGTAGCGAAGAGTCGAGTCGTTTTGTTGAGCCTGATCAAAGCCGAAAATGTGATTCCGTCGTTGTTTTACGAGATCGATCGTTACAGGGAACCGTGCTCGTCGGTAGAGGGGTGGGCTATGCTGACGCGTTATGAAAACGACTCCTGCGTCCATCAATTTTGACGATTCGGTCCTTGCACGACGGCAAACCCGTAGTTCGCGAATCCTACTGAACACACTCACGCCGCTATTGATCGCGCTCATCTCGGTTGGATGTAGCGACGACATAACACTTGAGGACGTGCGCGCCATGCAGGCCGCCGGTCAGATGAAGACGAGCTTACAACCCCTGCGCGACATGGTCGACGCGAAGACAGATGACCCCGAGGTGTACTTCCTTTACGGGCGGGCGCTGAGTATGACTAGCGGGTACGACGCCGCGCTTTGGCCGCTGCGCCGTGCAATGGAGAGCGAAGACTGGTTGTTGCCGGCAGGAATGCAATTCGCCAACAATGCGTTCGATACGGGCAACAACGAGACCGCAATCGACGTGCTCGACAAGGTGATCGAAGTGTCGCCAGAAAAAGTTAGCGCCATTGTTCTTCGGGCACGCGCTCGCATCGCCTCGCGAAAAAACATTGAACTCGCACTCGTTGACGCGGATCTCGCCCTCGAAATCGATCCCGATTCTACTGGGGCACAAATCGCTCGAATTCTCGCTTTGTTGTCCCTCGAAATGGTCGAGGAGGCAGGAGAAGCGCTCGAGGCGATCGAAGACTTTGCATTTGAAACCGCTCCCGACGAGCTGGACTCCGCGCGTTTCTGCGGCGTTCGCGCATCATTTGCGAGTGAAAAGGGCGAGACCGAAGTTGCCGACGAACGCTATACGCGATGCCTCGAACTCTTTCCCGGGGCTGATATTCTCGTTTCGAATGCCATCAAGTTTTACGACGGGGAGCGGGACAAAGATCGCGTGATTTCGATCCTCGAAACCGCCGTGAAAGATTCCCCCGACTCTCGCACCTTTCGCATTGGTCTCGCCAGGCGACTTTCTGGCGCACGCCGCGTCGATGATGCGCTCGAGGTCCTGCGGGCCGCCACGGGTTCTTCAAACCCCTCGATCGAGGCCAGCGCGTGGATGGATTTGGCGGGCTTTTTGATCGAATTCGATCGCATCGAAGAAGGGGGCGAAGCATTCGAAAAGGTTCTTGAAGCGGAGCCGAACCCGTCTCCCGAGTTGCTGTTTCGCTATGCGGACATTCTGTTGATCGGCGAGCGGTATGACGAAGCGCTCACTCTTGCCGAATCGATGAAAGTTCCCGCACACCAGTTCCTCATACGCGGGCGTGTTTATCTGGAGCGCAAAGAGTACGCCGAGGCGCTCGCCGAGCTCAGCGAAGGTTTGCAGGCATGGCCCGACAACGCGGTGGCCCGCTACTACGCGGCGTTGGCTGCAGAAGGCGTTGGCGACTATGAGCGCGCTATCGAAGAGTACCGCTATTCGATTCGCGCTGGAGCCAGTGAAACTGACGCCCGGCTTCGCCTCGGACGTCTGCACCATGCCGAGGGTGCGTTCCAACAAGCAATCGTGATTTTGCGACACGATTTAAGCAACAACCCAACCGACATTGACATGGCCGAGCTCGAGCTTGAGATCCTCGCCAGCCAGGGTAGGGCCGTCCTCGTGCCCAAACATCTCTTGTCGGTGATCAATCGACCTAAGGCGTGGCAGCGCGGGATCGCGGCTATTGCAAAGGGCTTGAAGCTAAAGGCTGGGCCCGCCAGTGCGCTCAAGTTCATCGAAGACACACAGGTCGACCTGACCGATGTCGCCAATAAGCTCTTACTGCGGGAATACGTGCGCTACCTGGCAGACGATGGTCGCGTTGGGGCAAGTATCACTGTCGCAGAGGCAAGTGTTACCGCGCATCCGGATGAAGCTGTCTTCCACGCGATTCTCGGGATGGCGTTGCTGCGCAGTTCCCAGGCGGACGACGAAACCGGAGCGGACGAATCCGCCGAAAATGTCGTCGCGAATCCCGCGAAGGCGAAGGCTGAATTCGACCGTGCGATCGAACTGGACGCGAACGAGCCGTTTGCGCTCGCGGGTGCGGGACTCGCGGCCCAAGTTGCAGACACAAAAGAAACGGCGCTCGACTACTACTTTCGTGCGGATGCCGCAGATCCAAGCGATTCCGCACCACTCCAACAAGCCATCGATATTCTACTTGCGCTGGGGCGCGCCGAAGAAGCGGAAGCCAATCTAGAAAAGGTCCTGGAGCGGAATTCGTTTTCCGGACCTGCCGCGCTCAAGCTTCTGGAACTGCGTGTGGCGCGGGGCGCCGGCGACGAACCGCGGTCCGTGGCGTTGGCGAACCTTGCGAAGCGTTTTGGGGGCAATGGACCGGCTGCAGCGAAGGTCCTGAAGACTCGAGGATCGAGCCGATCACCGAATTAGACACGCCGGATTCGCCGCACGAATTGTTGCTTGTTGCCGAAACCCGTACTTGTGGCTTTCCTGCGCCATCTGATTAGATTGTCTCACTAAAAGCGATCAGTGCCGCATTTTTTGTATGGTCGGACTTGGTGAGCGGAGTCGCTCGGATTTTTCTTGGGGTGTTCGCTTCACGTCGGGGTCGGACCAGTCTTCAAGCCGCTCCTTTGCAGCGTCTTCAGTGAGACCTGCTTGCATCTCAAGTACGTAGAGGATCCTTAGTCGCTGTCTTGTCGTGATCGCTTCAGTTCGAGCTTTTTCGGGGGGTGTCATCCCGCTCTCATTCTCGACCCAAGCTTTAGCTTCGGCAGGGTCTTTCACTTTCCAAGTCTTCGCGATCACCACTTGCGTGGCGATGCGCAAGTCTTCGCTTACGATTCTTTCGGTAAACCCGAGCGCGGTCTCGGGGTCGTCTAATTGCGACCGACGTGCGTACATTGCGACCGCTTCATCTTTCCACCGTTCGTGATGCTCGTCATTTGTGACCCACTCGTTGGCGGCTGCTCTGTCGTAGCGGAGCCAAAGTCGATAAGCCTCGCGTACCCCGGTGTCGCGGGCGTCGAGGTCATTGATTGTCCTTAGCCAGGCCAGCGTTGCGACCGGGTCCTTTTTGGCCCAGCGCATGGCGACCCGCTGCGGAAGACTGTTGATGTAGTAAGTGTTGTCATATCCTGAACAAAACTTGGCGGTTAACGCAGGGTCGATCAGAGCAGAATTCGACGCGACCCGTCGAATCACATTGAGCTTGAAGACTTTATCTTCTTCACTTATTTCGTCCGCCCATTCAAAAGCTGCGGCGATCCCCTCCCGCATGACTTTTCGGAGCGTGATACCGCGAAGCAACCTCTGTCGGTCCATCCCATGTCCGAGCAACTGGACATATTCCATGATTCCGGGCTTACCCGATTCGGCCCAACCCTCGATTGCCGACGATACGTACCCCCCTTTTGTCCCAGATGCCCCCTTGCCGCCCATCAGGGCGCGGGCCATTGCTGCATTGTGATCGTTGCGCGCCCACGAACGCAGCACGGCCAGGGGAACATTTGTGCCCGCGGTTCTGAAATCGGATTCTGCCCAATCCATGGCGGCATGCGGGTCAAAGCGAGCCCACCAGTCGGCCAGTAAAACCAGTTCGGTTTGACCCAATTCCATCCAAACAGTTTCGTAGATGGCGAGTACCTGCTGCGCAGACTCGGGGCCTAGCTGCTGCAGGAGGCCTGCGACACGTTCAATGCGAACCAGCATGTCTGATTCGACCAACGCGTTACGAATTTCGGCTTCGACCCCGCTGAATTTCCGATTTTCGGCCTCTGCGGTGCTCCGGTAGAGGTCTGGTGCTTCGCTCTCGCTTGCGGCTTCAGCCGGAATCGCGGCGATATTTATGGTGATTGCAAAGAATACAGTTGAGATTATTACGCAAGGGGTTTTCATAGCGCCGAAAGGTAGCGGACGACTTAATCATCGAAAACCAGGACTTATAAAATATGGAAGCAATGAATTGAAGCAACGAGACGGCCCGCAGAACCGTCCAGGTTTTCGGGTTTGGGTGGTTGTGAGGAAAATATTTTCCATTGTTGGGGGCCTGCATTGCCCAGTGTGAAATTGCTTCGGCTTCACCCTCGGGGTTTAAACCAATCGGTACGTTAAAAACCTTTGAATTACCGGCGACTTAAACCGATAGAGATGAGGCGGGTATTTCGAAGTAAGTCGGCACGAATGTTGCTCTATACTGGTCTGTAAGCGCGTGTTGGCAGCGATGTCGCTGATCCGCATTCGTTGTCATCATCATCACGATCACATTATTCCTTTTAAGGAGGTAGACATGATTGTCACAAGTAGCCTCAGGCTCATAGCCGGAGCTCTGTTAGTACTGAGCTTGGCCCTGGCAGGCACTGCGAACGCAAAGTCGTTCACGATGTCCGGCCAGTGGTATCAAAATCGCGGAGCGCTGGTTGATATTCCGATTAACGGCGGTCCAGAGCTTTGCTTTTCCGGCGATATTCAGAATGGCTGTGTAGGCGTTTTTAGGGCCAAAAACGGCGGCATCCCCGGTGCTGCTGTCATTACGCCGACCAATATTGGCCCGGCAGGGTTCGTGATTCCGCCGCACGCATTCGCTCAGGCACTTGGAGCCCAAACCGTTGCAGTTGCCATTGTTCCCACGGTTGTGCAGCTCGTGACGTCGTTTGTATTTGACGGCCCCGCGGACGCCACCCAGGCACTAAATGCAACTCCAACCTTCGCCGCTGGGGCTGAAGCGAAGTTCCGTAGGAACGCATGGTCGAAGGATCCTGGTCAGGCTGGTCGTGCTGCAGCGAACTTCGCATGGTGCCCCGGCGTTGGGGGTCCGAACTGTGCTTCTGGTCTCGCAGCAACTCCAACCGATGTGCAGGGTATTGTTACATACACCGGCGGCCCTAACTTGTTTGGTGGCACGATGGGGATGATCCTCTCCGGTACAGGCGCGACGTCGATTACTGGCGGCTCATTTCAAATCGGAACGACTACAGGAACGATGGCATCTCCTATCAGTACACCGCTCCTCGCCCATCTCCCGATCATGGGTGCTGGCACTAACCCTCAGGTTGGTGGTGTTGGCTACGCATTCAGGAATGTCGTGAATCTTGGTTCTGCTCCGTTTTTCCTCGGTTTCATGACGAGCACCGGTATGGGTGGCGGCCTCCTCACCAGCACCGGTCCGGCGGCTGGCTTCGCTATCGCAGGTGACACCAATGTCAACTGGGGCTTCCCGTGGACCACTGGCACGGTTTCAGTGATGAACACAGAGATGTCCGGCACTATGAATCAGTCCGGGACGCTGACTGCGATGGGCTCCGACAGCCGCAACGCAGCTGGCGGGGGTCGCATTACATTGGTTGCTGGTGGCACCTCGAACCGCGTTGTGTCGGGGATGGACTTCGAAGCTCTCGAAATCCTCGTTCTCGACTTCGCTGACATCGGTGCAGTTCCGTCGATGGGTCCTGCCGGTCTTGCGACCGTCGGCCTCTTGATGGCGCTTTCCGCCGGTTACGCAATCCGCGGACGGTTCGCTTCGAAGAAGTAGTCGAAAGCGATCCATCAAGTTAGACCCTTCTAGACCCTTCAAGGGCACGACCTCACGGTCGTGCCCTTGATTCGTTTTCGGGCATCGTGCGTACGAAACCGTGGCTATCGCTCACAAATACCGATCGTCACGGTGCCAACTGCAAGAATCTCTGCGATGGTTCGATCTCGTTGCGGCAGTCGGCCGCAAGAGGAGAAAACTCGTGCACCGTTCAACAAGTCAGGCGCAGCGCAGCTTGCTCATCGCGGCACTCGTCGCAATCATTACGTCGGCGGGACCCGCGCTCGGGGCGCAAAACGACAAAGCGCCTGTATCGGAAACCGAAAAGGCTTCCAAAGTCGATTGGTTCGACACCAGTGTCATCGCAGTTGACCTTGTCGTCCTGCGACCGCTTGGGGCGATTGCGACAGTCGGCGGGATGGCGATGTTTGTTGTATCGCTTCCGTTCGTTGCACCGACGGGCCATATCGAGGATACCTGGGACATTTTCGTGTTCAACCAATACGACGACACGTTCGTGCGTCCCATCGGCGAATAGAGCAGATAGACGAAATAGACAAATGAGTGGAGTGGAGTCGAGTCCAACCGACGCCGAAGTCGCAGGGTTTGATCTGCACTGATTTAGCGCAGCAGATGCGCACTCATCGTTGCACCAGTAAACTCGCGTAGACCCCGCTCGGCGCGCTAGCCACCCGGTGATGCTTGGTTAGCGGGTGAATAATCGCAACTTTACCTCTACCTTGCGGAGTAGGGCGGCGGTCTTTGGATCGTCAGTCGGAATCTTGCGCAGTTCACGTATCGCTTGTTTGATGAAGGCTTTCGCAGCGCCCTTCGAAAAAAATCGCTTGTCCAGGTACAGGAGCGAGTCTAGGGCAGCCAAATAGTCCTTTGCGACCGTATTGGCGCGATGTCGTAGGAGCACGGCTTCGAGGGGCAGCCGGTCCCACAGCGCACCATTGATAATCGTGAGCGCCTCACGGCCCAAAATTTCGTCTTTTGTTTCGATTCGCCATTCGGCGCGAAGGCTGGCGGCATAGCTCGACAAAGAGTGGGTTCGTCCAAGTTTGGCGAGCTCATCGTCGAGGCTCCGCAATGTGTCCCAGTCGGACTCGCCGATCGCACGCCAGCCCTGTGCGACTGCGGCCTCAGCGGGATACAGCGGCAGCGCGATGAGATCAGAGACTTCCACGCTTCCTTGGGTTAGGGCGTAACGCGACATCTGGATCCTGGCGCTTCGAACTTCCTCGTTCCGTGGGGCTTCGATGAGGGCTTCGTTCAGCTCAGTGCGCGCACTCTTGATTTTGCCGCTGTCGATGTAGTTATCCACTTGCGCAAGTTTCGCCGTGATGGGGTCCTTGATGTTCGAGGTGATGCGGTCAGCACGCATCTTGCCAAGCAGGCGCAACGTGTACGGGATGTTCAATTCGTTGATGTCGAGATCGAGGAGTGGGTCGTAGTCGGAAGTCAAGTACTGAATGCCCGTGCGCAGTGAGCGATCCAAGACGTTTGGCGAGCGAATTTGCAGGATGTTGTGGTCGTCGCGATTGATTTCGGCGCCCTTTGCGAGTTCCCGAACACCGCGTTCGTTCAAAAGCATTTTTGTGAGCACGTCTTCGCGCGCGAAGATGTCGAGGTCTCGCATCGCTGCCGGATTGGCGTCGATGGCTCGCTGGGCTGCAGCATCGGTCTCAAAGGGCGAATTTGAGGCCAAAAATAAGACGCCGTTATTGCCCGCGGGGTTGTAGACCTGAACGTGTTCATAGACTTCAAGAAGGGTCGCCAAGAGCGTGCGAAACAGGTCTTCGTCAACGAATGCGAGGCCAATCCATTGAACGAACACGCCATTGGGTTCAAGGTGGTCGCGGGCGAGTTCAAAGAATTCTTGGGTATAGAGATGAGACGCTCCCGCTGACCATGGATGCGAGGGCTGAGACACGATCGCGTCGAACCGGCGCGTCGTGAGCGTGAGCGAGTTTCGTGCATCGTTCAGGTGGAGCTTCACTCGGGGATCTTTGAGGGGATCTCGCCAACGTTGCTCGCCGAGGCTCGCATTCGCCGCGATCACTTCTGGCTCGATTTCAATCACGTCTACCTGCTTCACATTGGGCGGAATGGTCTCAAGGGCGACGCCGCCGCCGAAGCCGACGACGAGCATGGTCTCGGTATCTGGGCGTGCAATGCTGGGAAGCCCGCCCAGCCAGCGGGCGACTGCGGCCTGATTGTGGAGCACGCCGAGCGGCGAGATACGTCCTTCGGGGTTGCCGTTGGTGCGCAGGAACCAATGAGCGCCGGTCTCTAGGACCAGAACCGTCGCAGCACGTCCAACGCCTAGATAGGCGATCGGATCTTTCTCGTTTGCGTAGTTCGAGAGTGCAGAAAACCGCAGGATTCGCCACGGCTCTCCAGGAGGCGAAACCGCGAGCAGGACGATGCCAATGGCTGCGACGGCCTGGACGCGTTTCGCGTTCACATCGACCAGCGTGAGGGCCGTACCGAGCGCGAGAAGCAGATTCACGGCCACACATAAGGTCAAGGTGCCGGCGTATCCGAGCGCGGGAATGATGAAGAACCCCGCACCAATCGAGCCGACCACCGAGCCGAGGGTGTTGACCGCGTAGATCTTGGCGCTCGCGCTCCCGGCTTCGTTTTCGTCTCGTGCGAGGATCCGGACCGCGAACGGGAATGTCGCGCCAAGGAGAACGGCGGCCGGGAAAAGCGTGAACGTCGAAGCCGCCCAATCGACCAGCATCTTTGGCAAGTCACTATTCTTAAGGCTCGCCGTCAGTGCCGGGATCTCGTCCACTGCCAGCCAAGCGACGGCAGAAAGCAGGGCAATACCCAGCTGGGCGATCGCGAAGCCCATGGCGGCGCGGCTGCGGGTAGTGCCAAAGCGTGAGCCTACGGCCGCACCGAGCGCGATGCCCATGAGGAAGCTCGCAAGCATGGTTGAGAAGGCGTAGACGCTTCCACCGAGGAGGTGTTCCAGCAGCCGGGTCCAGAGCACCTCGTAGGTGAAGGAAATGAGTCCGGAGCCAAAGATAAGAGGCAAGATCCAGACTGCTTTGCCGAGTGGCTCAGGGTTGCTGGTGGCGGCTGGCGGAGTGTTGCCGAAATCGCCGCCGGCGCTGCGCGCCAGGGCCCAGGCGGCGAGAAAGACCAGGCCATTGACGGCAGCCGCGGCCCAGATCGTTTCACGCAGCCCGATTAGCGGCAGAAGCACGAAGGCCGCGAGCACGGTTCCGACAACCGCGCCCGCGGTATTGATTGAGTAGAGCAGCCCAATGCGCGAACTGAGTTGCTCATCGTTGTGGACCGAATGTCGCACCAGCAGGGGCAGGGTGGCGCCCATGAGCGCCGTCGGGATCATCAAAATGACGAATGAGCACGCCATGTAAAAGACCGCTGAGGACAAGCCTCCGGCTTCGGGCAGTTCGGTTTGCCCGCCAAACAATCCCACGTAGAGGGCTTGGGAAGCCTGGATCGCGAGCGGGACGCCCAGCGCGGTGATGCCTACGCCGAGCTCGAGCAAGCCGTAGGTGAGCAATGGACGCGTGATACGGTGAGCAAGGCGAGCGGCGACGGCCGCTCCCGCGGCCAGCCCGGCCATGTAAGCCGCAAGCACGGTCGCCACAGCGAGATTTGACGTGCCGAAGACGAAAGCGAATTCGCGCGTCCAGGCGGTCTGGTAGATCAGGCCCGCTAAGCCTGACAGAAAGAAACAGACCAAAAGCAAAAGGAATGGCACGTTGCGCTGCATGTCGACCTCTTAAGATGTTGCGGTAGGGTTGTCCGCGATCGAGGAAACCCGTGTAAATTTCGGCGCGCAACGACGGCATCTTGAGCGTGTCACTGTGAACCCCGCTGCCCGGCCGGAGCGTGAAAATGCTTTGCGATCGGTCAGTTCCGAGGTTTGTGTCTCTCCGTGACCCGCCGCAAACGTGCCGCGGGCCGTCGAAACACCGGTGCCCGGCCTACCAGAGCGCCATCGGTGACTTGGCTTTGGTGCCCCCGGAAGATCGCCTACTGGACGCGCCGCGACGACGTCGCCGGCGCATGCGGCTCTGGAGCTGCGTCCGACGGGCTGCGAGCCATTCTTCGCGGCTTGTCGGCCCACTCGCAGCGGACTTCAGAATCAAGTCCTTCTTTTCGCGAAGGCGGCAAAAGTCGGTGTACGCCTCGATCTCGTGCTTGAGCTCCTGAACTACGAGTTCGATCATGATCGCATCGTCGAGAAAGCCGATGCCGGGAATCGCGTCTGGAATCAAGTCCTTCGGGTCGGCGAAGTAGGAAAGGGCACGAACGACCCGCTCCCGATCTTTGCCGGTGAGGCGCCATTCGTCGTCGTTGACCATCTGGATCATGGCGCGGAGCTTGTCGGTCCGCTCGATCACAAATTCGGGAGCATCGACCGGTAGTTCGTCGAGTGCGTCGGTGGCCAAGTTGATCAGCTTCTCGGTCGGGATCGATGAAGTCCGCGTTTTGACCTCGCTAAGGGCCTTCCGGAAGTACTTCAAATCTTTGTCGCTGAGTTCGAACGTGACTTTAAGGGGCATGGCGGGCGCATCTCCATGGGGAATTTGTTGGGGGCGGAATTCCAAGCGCCTCGCTCGGTCCCGAGTTCCTCCGCAGCTTGCTAGGAACCGGGCCAGATTCTAACCAAGTGCCAAAGGTGAATCACCGCCGAATTGGTTTGATTCCAAATCGCCAACAGCGGCGGGTGTTAGTCAGGGGGATTGGGCTTCACGTACAGGAAACGTCGACCCAGATTGCGCGCCGGAGTTTCGATGAATTGCCACGAAAGCCAGGCCAGGGAAATCGTGACAAACGCCGACATTGCGACCTTGGGCCAGTAGGTCCACCCCACCGCGAGCCAGCGCACCACTCCCTTCGCGACAATCGGGTGAAATAGATAGATCGCGTAACTCATCATGCCCATTGAGACGACGACGCGATTTTCCAGCACCCAACCGATCGGTCCACGGAAGCCCACCGCAGCTCGGGCCACGACCCAGGTAAAGACCAGGGCGAGCGCGAACTCCTGCAGGGGCAAATTGACGTTGCGCCGGAACACCTCGCCAAACTCTCGCTCTCCCAGAATGGACGCGACGAGCAGCGGGAGCCCGATCCACAGGCACGCGCGCAGCAGCGGCTCCCGTATGCGTTCGCCTCGTTCGCCCCCTTCGCCGCGGAACAACACCGCGAGCAGAGCGCCCATGCCGAGGGTGTCGAGGCATGCGATGGGGTTGAAAGCGATGGTCATGTCCGCCCATCCGGCGGCAACACCTATGCCCCGAAAGACCGGCGCGGCGACGATGGCGGCTCCGATCGCAGGCACGAGTCCCTTGCGCGGGATGAACAAGATCACGAACGCCCACACGATGTAGAACTGCTCTTCGACCGCGAGAGACCAGAGGTGGGTGATCCCAGGCAGCCAGCGCCCGTCGAGAATCATGCCCACGTTACTGAGGTAGGGGAGATGCCAATACAGGGTTTCGCGCAAGGCGCCGAGGTCGAGGGCACTCCCGACGAACAGCACGAGGTAAAAGGCGGGCACCAGTCGAAGGACGCGGCGAACAAAAAAGTGACGAAGTGATAGCCCCGGGCTCTGGTTTCCTGCTTCGATCGCACGGCGCTGGTCGAGCAAGATGGCGGTAATGAGAAAGCCGCTCAAGACGAAGAAGAGCCGCACGCCGGCGACACCGAACGGAAACCAGGTGCGCCACCAGAAGACGCTGGGGACCCAGTGATGGATAACCGTGCAGAGCACCGCGAAGGCGCGCAGGCCGTCCAGTTGCGGGCGATATCCGGCGGTACGCTGTGCGATTTCAGTTACGACTCTTTCGGACATCCGCTCACTTACTTGCCAACAGGTGGGTGATGAAGGAGCGAGTCTAGCGTGCTGCGAATGTGTGGGCGTTGTTGTTCCAAGGAGTTGCTATAAAGAGAGAAGGCGAACACAGCCGACCTTTTGTTTTGGAGATTCAAGTTCTGGTGCCCTCTCATTCCGTTCTTCGACACCCTTTGTTTGCGGTGTTCATTGTCATGATTTTAATGGCCGGTTCGGCTTTTGCGCAGGACGTCTCTCAAGAGCGAGAGGGCCACGTCGTGATGGCGGGGAGTCAGGTCGCGATGGCCTACACTTTGAGCCAGGTGGATGGTCAGCCGCTCGACCGCTCCGAACCCGGCAACCCGGTCACCTTTCAGCAAGGCGAGAAGACTGTGATCGTCGGCCTGAACGAAGCGGTGCTGGGGATGAAGCTCGGCGAGCGTAAGCGCATCGTGATTCCTCCAGCCAAGGCGTATGGCGAAAAGGATCCGGAAGCGTTGCGACCGGTCCCGCTGTCCGAGCTGCCGGAGGGCGCCAGAGTGGCGGGGGCCGCGCTTGGAAGCGAAGACGCCCAGGGACGCCCGATGCTCATGCGCGTCGATCACGTCGAAGGGGACAATGCGATCGTAGACTTCAATCATCCCCTCGCAGGAAAGACCCTCGTCTTCGAGATCGAAATCGTCGCGATCCAGTAGTGGCGTGTGCCCGAAACCCTGCGAGGCCATCTTCCAGCAGGGCTAAAAAGGGCTTTTAGGGAGCCGCATCGACTATCGGCCTTCGAGCGCCGCCCGTAGCGACTCACTGTTCTGCTTGGCTCGCTTCACTTCTTCGATACCGAGCAACGTCATCCGGCATCGCTTGTCGAGGACCTGCTCGCGGTAGCTGTTCCTTTCGGTGAGTCGCTTCCAGTACGCGCCGAGCTCGGGACGTGATCCTCCTCCCCAAAAGTAACCGTGCCAGTCGGCTTCCGTGAGGCGGTCGAGGATCACCATCCAACTGACGTCTGCGAGGGTGAAACTTTCGCCGGTGATCCACGGGCCGCCGTGTTTGGCGAGTTGTTCGTCAAGCCGGTCCAGGTGTTCGCCCATGTGGGTGCGGCTACGCGCCAGCATTTTCATAACGGGATTGAGCTTTGGAAGGCCCTTGATCCCAAAGGCTTTGAGCAACAAAAAGATCACCGGCCGCTCTTTGTTCGGGTGGGCGCGGAGTCCTTTGAGAATCTCGCGGGTGGCGATGTGACTCACCATGGTGGCGAAGATCGGCACCGTAAGAGCGGGAACGCAATGCCCGGCTCGGGCCTCGGAGCCCTTGATCGGATCCCCCACCATCGAAGCGCAGTCGATCCAACGCTCGACTTCAGCGCGTAATTCGCTTGCTTCAGGGAGTAGCTCAGCGCCGCGATCTCCAGCATGCGCTGCGGCGTAAATGATTTCGTCATGGCTCTCGTATATCGGGTGACCCTTGTGAACAAGAACAGGGAGCAAGCCAGCAGGGTTCACTGCGAGGTAGTCCCGCCCGACATTTTCGTACGAACCCGTTTCGATCAGATGGACGTGGTGATCGCGATAGGGCAGCTCGAGCTCTGCCATGCATACGCGTAGCTTCTTCGAGCAGAGCGAAAAGCTGTTGTGATAGAGCTCCCACTCTTGTTTGTGATCAAGGGTGATTTGTTCTTGGTATCCGCAGAGTGTCATGGGGGCCTCGACTTGGAAGGCTGTCTGGGCGCAGCTAGATTTGTAAAACTAGACAATTGTCTAGGGTCTTGCCCGAGCCCTGCTGGCCTTTGGAAGTTCGCGCAGATTTGTTGTATTTATTTAGAAATACTTCGGAATTTCGATTTCTTACGAACCTTCCACGTTTTCCTTCGCGGCGGTCGTCTATCGTGGTCGTCCTGATGAGTGATCCAGCGCGCAATCTCGACCGAGGTCCGCGCCCCGATGCCGCGCAATCAACAGCGGCTTCGAGGCCGACTGAATTGGTTTGCCTCGCCGCGGTGATCGCAGTCTATCTGGGGCTGTCGTTCGCGAGCGCAGAACAGATGTCGGTCACGGTTGATTAATTCGGCCACCTCCCGTCCGGGCTCTATACGCTGCTCAGTGTAGTCCACCGATATGCGGCTTTGAATCCACCCCTCGCCAACGCGTTGTCGGCAATCCCCGTCGCATTGCTGGACCTCGACCGCGACGTTGCCCCGCCCGCAGCAAATGACGATGTCTTCTCGTTCTGGTCGGCGGGGGCGCAGTTTCT
>Ga0115003_10001182_pt1 | contig 23137 bp, 19 predicted proteins | sample ArcticOcean_MG_C_7_FD_88736 | JGI IMG/M metagenome (GOLD analysis project Ga0115003, IMG submission 88736) | Marine microbial communities from western Arctic Ocean - ArcticOcean_MG_CB11_88 | ecosystem: Environmental > Aquatic > Marine > Oceanic | place: Arctic Ocean: Canada Basin | collected... | reverse complement strand
TAGAATTTTTTCCCATAGCTCTCTTGCTTTTATAGATTTTCTACCTTTTGATTGCTTCTCATATTTTAAATAGAGTTTATCAAACTCATCTCCATGACAATCATATAAACCTGGACATTCATTTGGACACATTAAAGTCCATTCTTCATTGTTTTCGACCCTCTTCATAAATAAATCAGGCATCCACATTGCGTAAAATAAATCTCTAGCTCTCATCTCTTCTTTACCATGATTTTTTTTCAGGTCTAGGAAGTCATAAATATCAGCATGCCATGGCTCAATGTAAATCGCAAAAGATCCTTTTCGTTTTCCACCACCTTGATCTACATATCTAGCTGTGTCATTAAAAACTCTTAACATTGGAACAATACCATTGGACGTCCCATTAGTTCCAGAAATATAAGACCCTGTTGATCTTATATTGTGAATTGAAAGACCTATTCCACCAGCAGATTGAGAAATTTTTGCAGTTTGCTTTAACGTATCATAAATTCCATCAATACTATCATCTTGCATCGTTAATAAAAAACAAGATGACATTTGAGGTTTTGGAGTTCCTGCATTAAAAAGGGTTGGCGTAGCATGAGTAAAATATTTCTTAGACATCAACTCATATGTATCAATTACAGAATCGATATCATCTAAATGAATTCCAACAGAAACTCTCATTAACATGTGCTGAGGTCTCTCTACAATTTTTCCATTAATTTTTAGTAAGTAAGATCTCTCAAGAGTTTTGAATCCAAAATAATCATATGAAAAGTCTCTATTATATATAATTTTCGAATCTAGTAGTTCTGAGTTTTTCTTAATTACCTTCATTACATCATCAGCTAATAAAGCTGCTTTTTTTCCTGTAATTGGATTTACATATTCATGTAAATCTTTCATTGTATCTGAAAAAGACTTAAGAGTGTTTTTGTGTAAGTTTGAAATAGAAATTCTAGCTGCTAATGAAGCATAATCAGGATGAGTCGTAGTCATCGTTGCAGCAATTTCTGCAGCCAGATTATCTAGCTCTGAAGTTGTTACGCCGTCATACAAGCCTTCTATTACTCGCATTGCAACTCTTACCGGGTCAACCAAGTCATTAAAACCGTAGCAAAGCTTTTTAATTCTAGCGGTTATTTTATCGAACATAATGGGCTCTTTCTTCCCATCTCTTTTAATTACAAACATATCTATATCATTGTTATATCATTATTCAAAAAATTATTTAAATGATTATTTTAAAAATCGTCGTCAAGACCGAAGTTTGACTCTTCTTTTTTATCATTATTTAGAACACCTGCTTTCTGATATTCAGCAACTCTTTTTTCAAAGAAATTGGTTTTACCTTGCAGGTTTATCATATCCATAAAATCGAATGGATTTGTCACATTAAATTCTTTCTCACATTCAAATTGATCTAAAAGTCTGTCTGTAACAAACTCTAGATATTGAGTCATTAATTTAGAATTCATTCCAATAAGACTAACTGGTAATGATTCTGTGATAAATTCTCTCTCAATATTTAAGGCATCAAGTAATATTTCTCTAATTCTCTCCTTTGGAACCTTATTGATCATGTGGTTATTATGAAGATGAACTGCAAAATCACAATGCACACCTTCATCTCTTGAAATTAACTCATTTGAGAAAGTTAAACCCGGCATAAGTCCTCTTTTTTTAAGCCAAAAGATTGAACAAAATGAGCCTGAAAAGAATATGCCCTCAACTCCTGCAAATGCGATGAGTCTTTCGGCAAAAGAATCAGATTCAATCCATTTAAGTGCCCAATCAGCTTTCTTCTTAATTGCAGGAAAAGTTTCAATGGCTCTAAATAGTTTATCCTTTTCTTTATCATCCTTAACATATGTGTCTATAAGTAGTGAATATGTTTCTGAGTGAATATTTTCCATCATAATTTGAAATCCATAGAAAAATTTAGCTTCAGAATATTGAACTTCGTTTACAAAATTTTCTGCTAAATTTTCATTAACTATTCCATCAGAAGCTGCGAAGAATGCGAGTATATGTTTGATAAAATATCTTTCATCATCATTTAATTTTGCGCTCCAATCATTTAAGTCTTGATGGAGGTCAATTTCTTCAGCAGTCCAAAAGCTAGCTTCACATTTTTTATACCACTCCCAAATATCATGATGTTTAATTGGGAATATTACAAATCTGTCTTTATTTTCTTGTAAAAGTGGTTCTGGTTGCATATTATAAAATTTGATTTTTGATTAATTTGCTTTATTCAAATATTTAAAATTATAATGAAAATTGAAAGTGTATTTTCGAAACATTAACATAAAGTTTTTAACATTAAAAAAGGATAACTTTTTTTATATATTATTTATAAATTTAAAGTTTTAAAGTGGTAAAAATAATTCGGAAAATCCTAAATATCTGAGTTATAATTAGGCCTTAAAATGACGAACAAAATATATGCTATAGGTTTTTTTAACTTATGTTTGCAATTAGAAAATGAAAAACTTAGAAAAAATATTATTGTTTTTAACAATTTTGCTCGTAGTATTTAATTTAACACAATTAAATGTCTCCGATTTGATAGGAGATGAAAACAGAATTGCATTAATATGTTTTATTTTATCCTTGTGTGCTCTTATTCTTATTTTGATTTTAATGGTTTCCAAAAAAATAAAAGACAGGCACAGCAACTAGATCTCAATAAAATCAACATTTACACCAGACTTAATAAGAAACTCAATTCCTGATAGGTCTTTATACTTTTTAGAATACACAACCCTGCTTATTCCTGATTGAAAAATAAGCTTACTGCATTCTTTGCATGGTGATAATGTAATATAAAGTGTAGATCCTTTAGTTGATTGAGTAGATCCTGAGACTTTAGCAATTGCATTAGCCTCAGCATGAAGTACATACCATTTTGTATACCCATCCTCATCTTCACAAAAATTTTCAAATCCTGATGGAGTACCATTGTACCCATCTGATATAATCATTTTATCTTTAACAATTAATGACCCAACTTGTTTCCTTTTACAGTGAGAAAGTTTAGACCATTCTTCAGCCATCTTTAGATAAGCAATATCATATTTTAGTTGTTTATTCTTCAATCTAAAAGATTAATAATTGATTGCTAAATATAAGTTAATCTTAATTTATTTTTTCAGTTTCTTTATATATTTGTAAAAATTAAAAAAATGTATCCAGAAGAAATCGTAAAACCAATGAAACTTGAATTAACTGATTCAGGTTTTTCAGAACTTACTTCATCAGAAGATGTTAAATCAGCAATATCTAAAGAAGGGACCACTCTCATTGTTGTAAATTCAGTTTGTGGCTGTGCAGCTAGAAATGCCAGACCAGGAATAATCAAGTCATTATCAAATAATGCTAAACCTGATAATCTTTGTACAGTATTTGCAGGCTTCGACATTGAAGCAACAAATACGGCTAGAGAAGAAATGCTTCCTTTCCCACCCTCATCTCCATCTATAGCTTTATTTAAAGATGGTGAATTAGTTCATATGGTTGAAAGACATCATATTGAAGGCAGAGAAGCTGATCTTATTTCTCAAAACCTTATGCAGGCTTATGACGAATTTTGCTAATTACTTTGGCAGGGAAATAGTAAAATCAGTACCCTTGTTGTTTTTAGATTTATAGGAAATTTTTCCTCTGTGTGAGGTAATAATACTTCTAACAATTCCAAGTCCTAATCCCATTCCATCTGACTTAGTTGTAAATTTTGGCTCAAATATTTTTTCTCTATTTTTCTTTGAAACACCAAGTCCATTGTCGGATACTACTATCTTGATTTTTTTAGAAGATTCTGTGATTTTTACTTGAATATTTGACTCCCTATCATATGGTATTGATTGAATACTATTTTTAATTAAGTTAGTCATTACCCTAATCCATTGCTCTTTGTCTAATTTTACAAATATATTTTCATTTGAAGTTTCAAGAGTAATATTGTTTTGCTCAAAAATTTCAACTACTTTTTTAGTAGCCTCTACTATATCTGTTTTTTCAAGTTGTGTTTTTGGAAGTGTAGCAAAATCAGAGAATGAAGTGGCAACATTACTCATGGTGTCTATTTGCTCAATTAAAATTTCACAGAAGTCATTAAGCTTAAGTTTTTCATCTTCAGATTTGAGACCACTGTTTTTTTGAAAACTTTGAACAGTTAACCTCATTGGTGTTAATGGATTTTTGATTTCATGTGCTACCTGTTTGGCCATTTCTTGCCACGCCTGTTCTCTTTCAGTCTTTGCTAATCTTTCCGCACTATCTTCTAGATCATCAATCATTTTGTTATATGAATTGACTAAACTATCAATTTCTTTAGTTGCATTATTTAAATAAATCTTTTCATTTTTTTTCAATAAACCTGTTTGCCCAATTTTTACTCTTATTGTTTCAATTGACCTTGTAACAAACCTTGAAATAAAATATGCAAGAACAATAGTTACTACCAACATAATAAAGTATATCTGGTATAGTGTTGATAAAAACACATTTAATTCACTTTCAGCAAATGATACATCTTGGAAGTAAGGGAAAAATAATATTGCATATTTTTCACCAGCATCATTTTTCAAAACACTATAGGAGGCTTGAAATTTTCCAACATCTGTTAGATTTTCAGAGGTAAATTTACCTTCATCATTAGTCACCAACATGTTTACAAAATCTTTATCAAGAGAGTAATTATTTGAAATAATATCTAAAGGGAGATAGGAATAAAAAAGAGGTGTCCCTTGAATTGTAAAAATTGAGTATTCAACACTGTGAATCTTTGTGATTTCATCAAAATCATTATCGTAATTTTCCCAAACATTATAATTATTAGAAAGATTGTACTTATTTACTATATAGTTAATCTGCCTCTTTAATTGATTTTCTTTTCTCTCTTGCCTGTAAGAATTATACTGATCAGATTCTGTTCTATATTGATAATATGTTGAACCTAGAATAAGAAGTATTGCGGTGAAAACTAGAAATATCATTGAGATAAAAATTCTTAATCTCAATGACATTTTATTTTTAAACATAATCACTTATCTCTTTATAAAGTAAATATATTAAAGTTTTGGCCAATAAATTAAACTGGAAAATTAAATACAAAAGGAATTAGTTTAGAAAACTATATAATTAGTAAACTAATAAAGCGCTATGTGTGATTTGTTAAGAATTAAAAGATAGAACTATCCCTTAACAACGTGATCTCCACAAATATTGTTAGCTTCAACTTCGATATTATGTTTTGTACACAATAATGACTCTGTCATATTTGTACAATTTATACATGTATTAACTGTTTGTATCATTTCAATTATTTATTACGAAATTATAATAAATAACTTTTAGAATGATTATAAATTACTCATTTACAGTAATTTATAATGAGTATAAATAAGGCTATTGATTGTTTTCTGTAAAAAAATTACTGCATCTTTTGTCAAACTCAAGAAGATCATTTTTGTTGAAATCAATAAAAATTTCATTTTTATTTTTGATTGGGTCTGAATTATAAAAGTACATCTCATCACCATTTAAGCTTCCTTTTATTTTATATTCTTTTCCAACAAAAGATATTTTGTCAATTATAAACTTGTATTCTGACTTTTCGACAATACTAATTTTTTCAGGCCTAACATAAAACTCCTTTCCATCAATTTGTATTTTGTTTAAATCCCCAAGAATTTTTGCACAGTAACAATTTACAGGATTACAATACATCTCTTCAGGTTGGTCATACTGCTGAACAATCCCAGCTTTAAAAACAAGGATTTTATCTGATATATCAAACGTATCTTTAATATCATGTGTAACAAGAATAGTAGTTGTGTTGGTTTTTTTTAAAATTTTATAAACTTCACTTTGGATTTTTGATTTGATACTTGAATCTAGATTACTAAAAGGCTCATCCATTAAAAGAAGGTCTGGCTCTCTAATGAGAGCTCTAGTAATACAAACTCTTTGCTGTTCACCTCCAGATAATTCATGTGGATATCTATTTAAAAGATTAGTCAAGCCTGTTAACCCTATATAGTAATCTAAATTAATCTCATATTTTTCATCAAGATTTATCTTCAGATTTTCAATAACATTAAGATGAGGGAACAATGGATAATCTTGAAAAATAAACCCAATTTTTCTTAAGTTGGGTTTCACAGAAGTATCCTTATCGTTTAATACTCTATCATTAAGAGAGATTTTACCTGAGTTTATATCCTCTAAACCTGCCAGACACTTAAGAAAAGTTGTTTTTCCAGAACCACTTTCACCAATAAATGAGACAAAATCACCCTTATTTACAGTAAAGTTTAGATCCTTAATTAAAGGATTTTCTTTATTGTAAAATTTCACAAGATTTTGAATGTTAAGATACATCTATACTTTTATTTATGATTTTTCTCAAAAATATTAATAAAATAGCACCTAATAAAATAATTATTAATGAGTATATGGAAGATTTTGCAATCATTTCCTCAATTGCATATTCATAAGTCTTAACAGCTAGGGTATCAAAGTTGAAAGGTCTAAGAATTAAAGTTATTGGTAGCTCTTTAATAATATCAACAAAGCAAAGAATAAAAGCAATGTAAATTGATGTTTTATTTATAGGTAAATGAATTTTTTTAAATAGTTTAAAGTTATTCATACCTAGATTTTTTCCTGTATCATCAAATGAATCTGGGTGCTTATCAAAGCTAGATCTAAGTGGTGAAATACCGACAGCCATATATCTCATTACATATGCATAAATCAGAATAACCACTGAGCCAAATACAATTGATACTCCAATCATTTTTGAAATAAAAGCTAAAAAGATAATTAAAGACAAAGCTATCACAGCTCCAGGGAGAGCATATGTAAGGGATACTATCTCACTAAAGAAAAAAACAGTTTTACTTTTTGATATTTTTTTAATGAATTGAAAAAATATAGCTATGGAAACTATAATAATAGAAGAAATAAAGGCTAAAAAAAACGAATTAAATGATAACAACAATAACTCTTCAAAATCAATGATATTAATTGTCTTAAGAACATTATTAATTATATAGATTACTGGCACAAAAAATCCTAATACAAAAGGGAATAAACATATTATATAAATGTATATATAAGATAATCTGCTTGTAGAATAATTACCTGAAACACTATCATTAGATTTATAATTATATCTGTATTTTGATGTTGAGTATCTTTCAAGAATAAAAAATATAGATACTATTAAAAGAAGACAAACGGCTAATATTGATGCAGTATTTACATCTTCCATCGAGTACCAGGATCTAAAAATTCCACTAGTAAAAGTGTTAACTCCAAAGTATTTTACCGCACCATACTCATTAAGTACTTCCATGACTATTAAAAAGAGTCCAGAAAATATAGATACTCTGGATATAGGAATTATAATTTTGAAAAAAGTTTGAAATTGAGACATGCCTAGATTTTTGGCGATGTTAATATAGTTTGAACCTAGAAGAGAAAAAGAGATTCTACATGCAGTATATAAATATGGATAAAGAACTAGAGCCATTAAAAAAGCTAAAATTTCAATTTGAAGATAATCTACATTTACATATTCATAAATATTAGGATAGAAGTTTCTAATATAACTTTGAAAAGGTCCAGTATAACTTAACAGGTCACTATAAGTGAATGCCATAATATATGATGGTATTGCTAGTGGAAGAAAAAGAACTAAGTCAAAAAATTTTTTACCTGTAAACTTCCTTGTAGATATCAGCCAGGCAGGGAATATACCTAGAATTAAAGAAAAAAAAACTGTTAAAAAAACAAGATATAATGTGTTTAATGAGTATCCTAAAAGAAGATTATTCCATAGGTATGTAAAATTATCAAAACTTAAACCAATTACACTATATAGAAGATAGACAAGAGGTAAAATTAAAAATAATGAAATAAGTGATGCTGATATCTTAACATTCATACATATGAAGCATTAGGTTTTATTTCCAACCTGCAGCGTCAAATATACGAATTGCATCATTCCTTTTAATACCAAGCATGTTTAGATCAAGAGTATCTTTTTTGAAACTTCCCCAATCACTTACTATTTTGTTTAGCATTATATCAGGTTTTACAGAATATTCATATGTGTTATTTACATATGTTTCTTGAGCTTCATCTGTTGTTAAGTATCTGATAAGCTTCAAAGCATTAGATTTATTAGGAGAGTTTTTTGCTAATGCAATTCCTGAAACATTTACATGAGACCCTCTCTGTCCTTCGCCTTGATTTGGGAAGAAGACAGAAACTGATTTACCTGCATTAATTTCCTCTTTATTTTCGGATGAAAGAAGTAGACCTATATAATAAGAATTAACAATAGCTACATCTCCTTGGCCAGCTGCAATTGCTTTAACTTGATCACGATCATTTCCTTTTGGATCCCTTGCAAAGTTAGAGACAACAGCTTTTGTCCATGATTTAGTTGCCTCATCCCCAAGATTTGCAACTAATGATGATAAAAGCGCCTGGTTATATGAATTAGAAGAAGATCTTACTAATAATCTTCCTCTCCATTTATCATTCGCTAAATCTTCATATGTACTAAGCTCTCCTTTTTGAACTCTCTCGTTACTATGAACTAAAATTCTAGACCTGTAAGTTACAGGAATCCAGAATCCGTTTTTATCTAATAAACTTTCTGTAATTCCATCTGTTAAGGATTCATCTTGATACTTTTGAAGAAGACCCATATTTGAAGCTTGCCACAGTTTACCAACATCAACAGTAATAAATAAATCAGCTGGGCTATTATCTCCCTCATTTTGCATTCTTTGAATTAATTCATCTGCATTAGATTTAATAACATTGACTTTGATTCCTGTTGATTTCTCAAAATTATCGTACTGCATTTGGTCTACATCATAATGTCTTTGACTGTAAATGTTTACTACTTGTTCTGTTTGGTTTTCAGCACAACCTATCATGAAGACTGCAAAAAGAGATAATATTTTTTTCATCATTAAATATTTAAAGCACAATATTATAAAAAAATAAACCTTATTTAGAATAATTCTAAATTAATTTTTATATTAGCCAAAAGTTATTTAGAACGGTTCTAAATTAGAAATCAGTTATTAATAATTAACCATAACCATTTAGAACCGTTTTTTTAAAAAATAACATGAAAAAAATCTTAACGTTATTAACTATAATATCTAGTTTAATTCTAAATTCTCAAAACAATTCACTTGATAAAGAAAAGGACACTATTATCAATCTTGATGAAGTAATGATTAAAGCAAATACAATTCTTGGTAACAAGTTTGTAGCAAGAAATAGAACAGGCGCTGCCTATTATCTTTCAACAGATGAGTTAGCAGATTTTAACTACACTGACATAAATAGAGCATTGAACAAAATAGCAGGTATTAATTTTTATGAGGAGGATGGATTTGGTTTACGTCCTAACATAAGTATTAGGGGTACATCTCCAGAAAGAAGTTCAAAAATTGCAATAATGGAAGATGGAATTTTAATTTCTCCCGCACCTTACAGTGCATCATCTGCATATTATTTTCCATCAGTTGCAAGAATGCAAGCAGTTGAGGTTTTGAAAGGTAGTAGTCAAATTCAATATGGACCGTATACAACTGGTGGAGCAATAAATTTTGTTTCTACTGAAATACCAAAATCATTTCAAGGTAAAATTTCAAGTAGTTATGGAAGCTTTAATACAGGTCAAACTTATTCAAAAATAGGAAGCAGCAATGAAGATTTTGGATATATGATTGAATATTTAAATTATAACTCTAATGGATTTAAAAAATTAGGTGAAAATTTAAATACTGGTTTTGATATTAATGAAATAACTTCAAAAGTTAAATTTAATTCATCAAAAAATGCAAAAATTAATCAAAGTCTAGAGTTGAAATTTCACTATTATGATGAAGTATCTAATGAAACATATCTCGGCTTAAGTGATTCAGACTTTAAAAAAACTCCTTTTCTAAGATACATTGGATCTGGAAAAGATAAAATGGATGCAGAACATATTCAATATATGATAACACACGAGATTAAAATTTCTGAAAAATTTAATATAACCTCAATTCTATATCATAACGGATTTAAAAGAAATTGGTATAAACTTGATGATATAGTTCATGATGGTGAATCACAAAAAATTTCTAAAGTTATTGCAAATCCAGATTTATATCCTGGGCACATTGCATTTGTTAAAGGTGAACTCACTGAAGCTAATAATTTCTTAAAAGTGAAAGCTAATAATCGTGAATATACTTCAAGAGGGATCCAAACAAAAATAGACTATCATTGGTATGGAGAAAATAATTCTTTTAATGATTTAGAAATAGGGTTTAGACTTCATTATGATGAAGAAGACAGATTTCAATGGGAAGATATTTACACAATGAATTACGGACTAATTTCTTTGGATAAATATGGTGAAAAAGGTTCGCAGGGTAATAGGATTAGTTCAGCAAATTCCTTTGCTTCCTATGTAATGTATAAATACAAACACAAAGGTTTAACAATAACACCTGGGATAAGATATGAATCCATAAAATTAGAGAGGAATGATTATGGTAAATCCAATCCATCGAGAAATAAAAGTGATTTATCATTTAGAGAAAACAAGGTATCTGTGTTAATTCCAGGTGTTGGACTAAATTATAATCTTAATAATAAGATTTCAATATTTGGAGGAATTCATAAAGGGTATTCACCTCCGGGGAACTCAGAAGGACAAAAAGCTGAAGAAAGCTTAAATACTGAACTTGGAGCTAGACTTTCAATTAACAATGTTAACTCTGAAATAATTTTCTTTCAAAATAATTACTCTAATTTACTAGGAAATGACTTGGCAGCTACAGGTGGATTTGGTGAACTTGACCCATTTAATGCAGGGGAAGCTTTAGTAAATGGTTTTGAATTTCTTTTAAGAAATAATCTGATTGAGAATGATAAGATTAAAATCCCTCTTTCTTTATCATATACTCTAACAAATGCAAAATTTTTATCTGACTTTGGTAGTACTCAGGATATTTGGGGAGAGGTTAGAGATGGTGATAGAATTCCATATATTCCGCAACATCAATTTAATTCTTCATTCAGTTTACAAACTAAAAATTATGAAATCAATATTAGCGGAAACTACAATGGAAAATTCTCAACAATTGCAAATGGTTCCTCTAAAATACCTTCGTATTTAATATTTGATCTCTCATTCAGATATAATCTTCGATCAGATTTGATATTTAGATCTAAAATTATTAATCTATTTGATAAAAATTATTCAGTTTCAAGAGCACCAGCAGGTTTAAGACCTGGCCACCCTTTTGGAATTTATGCTGGATTTGAGTATAAGTTTTAATTAATTATTAAAATTATTTTTGCTTTATTTGAACTATAAATGAAACAAAAAAAAGAAATAATTATATATGATGGCATCTGTGTTCTATGTAACTTTTTTATTAAATGGATTCTAGGTAAAGATCAAGATTTAAATTTCAAAGTAACAAATCTACAGAGCAATTTTACTAAAACTCATTATCCAGAAGTAACCAAGGTAGATTCTGTAGCAGTGATTTTAAGCAACGGGGCCATACTCCAAAAGAGTAAGGCTGTTTATTACATTTTAATGAAAGTAAAGACTCTAAGAATAGTCAGAGTCTTAATTTTTTTAACACCAACATTCTTGTCAAACTTAATTTATGATTTCGTTGCCAAAACAAGATATTTATTTTTTGGAAAGTATAAAATGTGCCCTGTATTAGATGTATTTAAAGACAGGTTTCTAGCTTAATTTTAACCGAGAACTTTTTTTGATATTTTTTTAACTATTTTTTAACAAGTTCAATAAATATAGTGAACTTAAAACTATATTTTTAGAACCTTATATGTTATTATATTCCCTTTTATGATATTACATTTGCAATTGATAAAAAATAATTTTGAAGAATTTTGTTTGCTTTATTTTAGTTTTTTTATGCATTTGTGCAAATCAAACTTTATTGTCCCAAAAAATTAATGATTCAATTTCAACAAAAATATTAGATGAAGTTATTGTTTCTGCAACCAAGACTTTAAGGCAATTATCTACCCTTCCTCTTCCAGCAAAACTTATCTCAAAAGAAGAAATTATAAAAAGCAATTCGAGTAGATTAAGTGATATTTTGGATGATCAAATAGGCATCTTTGTAGTTCCAGACTTTGGAGGTGGAAATGGAATTCAAATGCAAGGGCTGGACTCTGAATATACTCTAGTTTTAATTGATGGTTTTCCAATTATTGGAAGACAATCTGGGACTCTTGATCTTGAGAGAATTGCCCTAGGTAACATTGAAAAAATTGAAATAATTAAAGGAAGTTCGTCAGGTTTGTATGGAACTGATGCGATTGGTGGTGTAATAAATCTCATCACAAAAAAAACTAACGAGGTTGTTTCTTTAGAATCTAGCTATAAAATTTCTTCATTTAACACGAATGATTGGTCAATAAACATTGGTTCATCTTTAAAGAAAGGTCATAGTATAAATGCTTTTTTTAACACACTAAACAGTGATGGATACGATCTTAATGACATTGAGTTTCTCAATACTGTTGAACCATATAAAAACTATACAGGGTTTATTCGTTATAATTATGAGAATGAAAATTTATCTGTTTTCTCCTCATATAGAATTTATCATGAAGATCAAGAATTCAAAATAAATAAAAACATCTATGGAGATAATGCTATAAATGAATCTAGTTTTAACACTTCAATAAATTATAAAGCAAATGATAAATTGTCATTAGTGATAGATAATTATCATACAAAATATAAAAATGAAGAAGCCCTAGAATCATATTCCCTTGATTATGATGAATCATTTTTTAATCAATCTTTATACAAAGCTGAACTTAGGTCTATTTATGAAATTAATCAAAAAAATAAATTAATTCTAGGTATTGGCTATAGCGAAGAATCACTTAAAAGAAATAATTTTTTTCAAGACAAAGTGTCTCAAAATTCTAATAATTATTTTGTTCAGTATGAAGGATTTATACTTGAAAATACTAACTATATTTTTGGTGCTAGATATGATCAATATGACGAATATGATTCCGAGTTTAGTCCAAGATTTGCATTAAGAACTCAACTTAGCAATAATTTATCTTCAAAATTTTCAATTGGGAAAGGATTTAAAACACCTGATTTCAGACAATTATATTTTAATTTTTCAAATTCCAACTCTGGATATTCAGTAGTTGGATTTAATGCAGCAAAACAAATAATTAATGATCTCTTATCTCAGGGTCAAATCTCTAATTTAATAATTACCGAAAGTCAATTTGAAGGCCAGCTAGAACCCGAGACTTCAGTTAGCTATAACCTTGGTTTAAATTTTAAAATAAATACTAATATTAGTTTTGACATAAATCTGTTTAAAAATCAAATAAAAAATTTAATTGATTATAAAATAATTGCAACAAAAATTAATGGACAAAATATTTTTAGCTACTATAATTTAGACAGAGCTTACACTCAAGGTATTGAGTTTAATTCAACATTCAAGTTAAATAATAATCTAAGTTTAAATACTGGATATCAATACCTAGATTCAAAAGAAAATGATGTAAAGAAAAGAATAAAATCAGGAGAAGTATATGCAAGAGTAAACACTGTATCTTCTTCTTTTAAAATTAAAACAGATGATTATTTTGGTTTATTTAATAGGTCAAAACATAACATCAATACTAAAATTACTTTTATTAAGGATGATTTTCAAATTTACTTTAAAACTAAATATAGAAGTAAGTATGGGCTAATCGACAGTAATGGAAATGACATTTTAGACAATTATGATGAATTTGTTAAAGGTAACTTCATCTCTGACATATCAGTCTCGAAAAAAATAAAAAGTCTCAATATAACTCTAGGTTTAGATAATATATTTAATTATAAAGACCCCAAGAATGTTCCAAATAACCCTGGCAGAGTTTTATATTCAAAAATTACAATAACTATTTAAACAACAATTAACCAAATCTTAAATTATGAGAAAAATAACTATTTATTTAACTATATTTTTATTAATCTTTTCATCATGTAGTAAAGAAGATGAAATTCAGCTTTTAGATATTGTATCTGAAAAGTTTGAAAATCTTTACGCGCCTCAAAATGGTGGGGTAAATCAGAGGACTGGCCAGTATGAACCAGTATCTGGTGAATTCACAAAATTTAATTTTTCAACTGGACAAATTACGACAAGTGATACCGATTGGGACGTAGCATTTAGAGCTACTACAATTATAGTTAATGGTGGTGTATCACTTGAAACAATTGATGAACCAACAAGAACAGGTAATAGCGCAGTCTATATAGCAAACGGAACAATGTCATCTGTCACTGATGTTGACTTAATGTCTTTAACTCAAGATTCTTCCAACGGATATGCAGTTCCAACTGGTGGTGGAAATGGATGGTATACTTATCAAGGACCTCCTGTAAATTTAATTTCTCCGACGCCTGGAAAAATTTTAGTTTTCAGGACAAATGATGGGAAATATGCTAAAATGGAAATCTTAAGTTATTATAAAGATGCTCCAGAAAATCCAGATGCATATACTGATGAAACTCCATATTATACTTTCAACTTTGTTTATCAACCAAATGAAGGAGTAACAAGTTTCTAAACCAATTTATAAATCAAAAGTATATCTACTTTATAAGTAGGTATACTTTTTTTTAACTAATTTGAACTTAAATATTTTTTAGGGGTAATTCCAAATTTTTTCTTAAAAACATTTATAAAATGACTACTTGAAGAATATCCTAAATGAGTTGATACTTCATTAACATTAAAACTCCTACTAGATAACATCTTACTAGCAGTATTCATTTTATAATCAGTTAGGAATCCAAAAACAGTATTACCATAGATTTGTTTAAATCCAGTTTTTAAATTTTTTAAGGGGATTTCAACTTCAGTTGATAATTCTTTTAAACTAGGAGGGTTTTCAAAATTTTTAATAATTATTTCTTTTGCCATTTTTATTTTAACAACATTTTTTTCATCAGCTAAAAATGGGCATTGTTCAATATTCAAATCATTTGATTCATTAAAATAAATTCCTAGTAATTCGAAAATCTTACCTTTTAAGTAAAGGTTTTTTACATTTTCACTAAGCTTCTCATTAATTATCTGATTAAGAATAATGCTTATTTGAGGTGATATAATATTTTCCTTATAATACTTTTTATCTGAATTTTCTTGAGATAAAAATGAGATATCATCAGTTAATTCTGAAAACAAACCATGAAATTTTTTAATAGTAATTAAGAGACTTAAATATCTTGTATTTTTTTGGAAGGTTGCATCAATAGGGAGGTTAGTAGAAGGGTTAAATAAAATAAGTGAATTATTCTCTTTAAGGTCTAATGTATACGATCCATTATTATACCTAAATGAAATTTTACCCTCTAAACAAAAATGAAATTGTATGAAATTAATATCAGTACTAAACAATATATCTTCAGAATCTTTCTCAAAATTTGAATAGGTATTAATTAAAATATCATTGTCTATCTTAAAGGTATTCATATCTGTTATTAATATAAGACAAATATAAAATTGTTAAATAACATATAGAATTAATTTGATTAAATTAGCATTTATGGATGTTGGCTCTATATTAATAGTACTTCCTTTATTGATTATATTTTCATATCTGTTTGATATATTCGCTAGAAGAACGAAATTTCCATCTGTTATACTATTAGTGTTTACGGGAATAGTAGCAAGGGGGGTATCATCATATTATGGATATTCAAACTTTGATTTTTTGGATAGTCTAGTTCCAGTTCTAGGTACTATAGGTCTTATTTTAATTGTTCTTGAAGCTGCTCTTGAATTAGAAATAAAAAAAGAAAAAACATCAATTATAATAAAAGGGTTTTTAGCTGCTTTCTTTATACTTCTCATAAATATAATACTTGTAAGTCTTTTCTTTGGAGAAGTAATTGGCCTCTCTTATCCAACATCAGTTATTTATGCAATCCCATTATCGATAATAAGTAGTGCAGTTGCTATTCCTTCTGCAAACGGATTATTAACAAAGAATAAAGAATTTATAGTTTACGAATCAACATTCTCAGATATATTGGGAATTATGATATTTTACTATTCACTAGGACAAGCAGAAAAAGGTGAACCTCTAATAGGTTTAGAGCCAATATTTACATTAATTGGTCAAATATTTTTGATAATTATAATTTCAATTGCTATAACATATCTTCTATTTCAACTTATCCAAAGAATTGAACATCATGTAAAGTTCTTTCTAATACTTGCACTTTTAATATTATCGTATGAAATAGGAAAAGAATTCTTAAAGCTTCCATCTTTAGTTTTAATTTTTATTTTTGGAATATTTCTTTCAAACTTTTCAGATCTTATACCTGATAGTTTAAAAAAATACATAAAAACTGATAAAGTTGGAAAATCAGATCTTCATGAATTTCATCTATTAACGGCAGAGTCAACCTTTTTAGTAAAGACATTTTTCTTTTTATTCTTTGGCTTCTCTATTCCACTTGAAAGTTTTATAGAGTTTGAACCATATATAATTGGAGCAACAGTTCTACTTATAATGTATGGGGTAAGATATTTTTATTTAGCACTTGTGATGCCAGATGATGACTCAAAACCACTTTTATATTTTTCTCCAAGAGGTTTAATTACAATACTTTTATTTTTGAGTATATCTGATTATGATATCCAAAAAAGTAATATAGTTGATGAAAAAGTTCTGTTAGTAATAATTATTGCCTCAATGCTTATTATGATTCAAGGATCAATTAACCGAAAAAAGAAAGAAGATCCAGAATTAGGACATCAACAAACTTTTACTGAAATTGTTGATTCACAGATTGATAAGAAATGAAAAAAATAAAGATCATAGGAATCACTATTGCAATAATGTTTTCTATAATCTATGCATTAAATCTAGAATACTTTATTAAAGGTGCTCGAATAGTATATTTAAATGGTCAGACAACAGTCTTTATTGATGATTTAAAATATTTTGATTATGAAACCATCAAAGCCCCTGATGAAAAGTCTCCTTGGAATGAAAGAGAAAATATAATTGATACTTTCTCAAATGAATTTGAGGAATTAAATAAGGAGTTTGGAACCGTTGCATATATTGTAATCCACAAGGATACAATTATTGCTGAAAAATATTATAAAGGATATTCATCTAATTCATCTTCAAATTCTTTTTCTATGGCAAAAACTCTTGTTTCAGCAATGATGGGTAAAGCTCTAGAGTTAGGATATATAAACAGTCTTAATGATAAAGTTATAGATTATATACCCGAGCTTAAGGGAGAGTTTGCGAATGATGTTAGAGTAATTGATCTAGCTAGTATGACGTCCGGATTAGACTGGGATGAGGGTACTTCTGATCCATTTAGCCCTGTTGCTAAACAGTATTTTGTTTCAGATGTTGAAGAACTAATGTTAAATCAGCCAATTATTGAAAAACCTGGTGAGAGAAATCATTACTCTAGTGGTAACACTCAACTTTTATCAATTTTAATTGAAAGAGCTTCTGGAATTAAAATTGATAAATTTTTTGAGAATGAAATTTGGTCCAAAATTAACCCAGATAATGATGCTTACTGGCAGGTTGATAGCAAAAAGAAAGGAAATATAAAATCTTTTTGTTGTTTTCACTCAAATGCACGCGATTTTTCTAGGTTAGGAAAGCTTTATTTAAATTATGGCAACTGGAATGGAAATCAGATTATCGATTCTACCTTTGTAAAATCGTCTATGAAGCCATTCCTTGATAATTTTGATGGATATGGAATAGGTCTTTGGTTAAAAAAACATAAAGATTTAAATATTTCATTGATGAGTGGTCATCAAGGTCAATACGTAATTATGATTCCTGAAAAAGAATTAATCATTACAAGATTAGGGGAGAGAGATATTGATCTTGGAGGTCCTGGTGTTTCAGGTGATGTTCTATCGTATATTGATGAAGCCCTTAAACTAATTGAAAATTAAATCTTGAGTTTTAATTTAACTGGACAGTGATCAGAATGAAATACATCCTGAAGTATTGAAGCATCTTCAATTTTATTTAACAAGGATTTTGATACAATATTATAATCTATCCTCCATCCTTTATTATTAGCTCTAGAGTTAGCTCTATAGCTCCACCAACTGTATTGATGAGGTGACTTATTTATTACTCTAAATGAATCTATGAATTTATCCCCAATGAATGAATCTAACCATTCTCTTTCTTCAGATAAAAATCCTGAGACATTTTTATTTCTTACTGGATCATGAATGTCTATTGCATTGTGACAAATATTATAGTCTCCACAAATAACTAGATTTTCAATTTTGTTACTTAAAGAGTATATATATTCTTTAAAATCATCCATAAAACGAAATTTAAAATCAAGTCTATCAGTGTTAGTGCCAGATGGAAGATATAAGCTCATAATAGATACTTTATCAAAATCTAACCTTATAATTCTTCCTTCAAAATCCATGTAATCAATACCTGATCCATATTCAATATGATTAGGTTTTATTTTTGAAAAAATTGCAACACCACTGTATCCTTTTTTTTGAGCAGAAAACCAATATGAATGATAACCTAAATTCTCTATTAGATCAAATTCAACTTGATCCTTGTTTGCCTTTGTTTCTTGGATACATATAACATCAGGAGATTCACTTTTAAGCCAATCAACGAGTCCTTTTCTCATTGCTGCTCTTATTCCATTTACATTATAAGTAATTATATTCAATTGTCTAGCTTTTTTAATAAGCTTTTTAGAGTTAGTTCAGAGTCAACTATAGTTTTTAATTCCGATAGTTTAATTCGTCTTTGTTTCATTGAATCTCTATCTCTAATAGTAAAAGTATCATCTTCAATAGTTTGATGATCAACAGTTATACAGTAGGGAGTTCCTATTGCATCCTGCCTTCTATATCTTCTTCCTATTGCATCTTTTTCATCATAAATAATATTGGTGTCATAAACAAAATCTCTCATGATCTTCCTAGTATATTCTGGCAACCCATCTTTTTTTAATAAAGGTAAAAACGCTAATTTATTTGGTGCTAGTTGCCTAGGAATGCTCATTACAGTTCTTGAAGATCCATCCTCTAAAATTTCAGTTTTAAGTGAATTTGAAAGTATAGCCAAAAACATTCTATCTAGTCCGATAGAAGTTTCTACAACATAAGGTGTATAATTCTTATCTAATGCTGGATCAAAATATTGTATTTTTTTTCCAGATAATTTTTCATGGCTTTTAAGATCAAAATCTGTTCTGGAATGAATTCCTTCAAGTTCTCTAAATCCAAATGGAAAAAGAAATTCTATATCACATGCAGCATCTGCATAATGAGCAAGCTTATCATGATCATGATATCTAAAAGAATTAGAATTTATTCCTAAATTCAAATGCCAATCAAGTCTCTTTTTTTTCCATTGATTAAAATAGTCTTCTTGAGTACCAGGCTGAATAAAGAACTGCATTTCCATTTGTTCAAATTCCCTCATTCTAAAAATAAACTGACGAGCCACAATTTCATTTCTGAATGCTTTACCAGTTTGAGCAATACCAAATGGTATTTTCATTCTAGAGGTTTTTTGAACGCTTAAGTAATTTAAAAAAATTCCCTGGGCAGTTTCAGGTCTCAAGTATAAATCCATACTAGAATCCTCAGATGCTCCAAGTTTTGTATTAAACATAAGGTTGAACTGTCTTACTTCCGTCCAATTACATGTACCCGAAACAGGACATTTAATTTCTAAATCATCAATTATTTTTTTTACTGCTATCAAGTCATCATTCTCAAAAGCCAAAATCATTTTACCTTTTACATCTTCAATAGATTTAGTAATCTCTAATACTCTTGGGTTAGTTTCTTTAAACTGTTTCTCATCAAATTTTTCTTTAAATCTTTTTTCAGCTTTTGAAATCTCTTTTTGAATTTTTGAATTTAATTTTTCTATGTATTCCTCAATTAAGACATCAGCTCTATATCTTTTTTTTGAATCTTTATTGTCAATTAAAGGATCATTGAAAGCATCTACATGACCAGAAGCTACCCATGTTTTTGGATGCATAAATATAGCAGAGTCAATACCAACTATATTTTCATTTAGCTGAATCATTGACTTCCACCAGTATTCTCTAATATTATTTTTCAGTAAGGCTCCATTATGAGCATAGTCATAAATAGCATTTAGACCTTCATATATTTCACTTGATGGAAATATAAAGCCATATTCTTTCGAGTGTGATACTATTTTTTTTAGAGCTTCTTTGTCCATTAGTATATTGTAAAAATAGTTCTTTTTACTATTTTAAATACGTTAATTTGTAATTGAATTAATACAATGAGAAATTTAATATACACTGTTTTATCAATAGTGATAATTAATGGTTGTGCAAAGCGTGGTTCGCCAAGTGGTGGTCCAGTTGATAGCATTGCACCTGTTCTTATAAATGCTAGTCCTAAACTAAATTCAATAAACTTTGACTCTGAAGAAATTAAACTGACTTTTGATGAGTTTGTTAAATTAGACAAAGTAGGAGATCAATTAATTATTTCTCCACCTTTGGAAAAGACATCTTATGAAGTTAAGCCCTTGAGTGGTGTAACTAAAAAAGTTTTTTTAAAATTTCTAGATAGTCTTGAATCAGAAACAACTTACACAATAAATTTCGGGAATAGCATTAAAGACAATAATGAAGGAAACCCTCTGACTTTTTTTAATTATACATTTTCGACAGGAGAGACTATTGATTCATTATATGTAAAAGGAAATATATCTGATGCCTATGATTTCGAAACTGATAATTATATTTCACTTCATCTATATAGAATTGATTCTATTTTTAAAGATTCTGTAATCTTTAATGATCGTCCAACATATATTGCTAATTCATTAGATTCAACCTCTTATCAATTTCAAAATATTAAAGAAGGTAAATATTTAATTATAGCCTTAAAAGATGTTGATAATAATTACTTTTTTGATCCATTTTTTGATAAGATTGGATTCGTTGACTCATTAATTACTCTTCCAAGAGATTCAATTATTGATTTTAGATTATTCAAAGAAGAGACAGCTTTAATATGGGATAAACCTCATTTTATAAATAGTGAAAAAATTGGATTTGGGTATTATGGAAAACTTGATTTAAAAAATATAGAAATTGAGTCATCTATACCTGACAGTGTTCGGTATGCATTTACAAAAGAATATGAAAAAGACACACTTAATTTTTGGCTTTCGAGAAATAGTTTTGATTCTTTAAATTTTAATTTGACAGAAAAAGATACTATTAAGCTTGTTACTATTAAATTTGACAGAGCCAGAGATACATTAATCGATTCATTAAGTATAAGTCCGAAAACAACTAATGTAATTCACCTCAAGGAAACATTTAAACTTTCATCAAACATACCTTTAAAAAATATTAAAGATTCTTTAATTACTATAAGGGATATTGATTCTTTAGTAGTTCCTTTTACAACTTCAATTAATGATAATTTAGATGAAATAGATATAAAATTTGAAGTTTCTCCTTCTGATAATTATAGGATTTTTATTTTGCCTGAATCTATAAGAGACATAAGAGGTGTAGTTAATGACACCTTAGAATATAGCGTTGTTAGCCAATCAATAGAAGACTATGGAAATGTCTATTTAGATATAATTAGAAATAATGAGTCTAAATTTATTCTTCATATGATAAATTCTAATGGTGATATAATTAGAGAATTTAATAATGTATCTGAAAATTCTACATATAATTTTGAATATATAAGACCTGGAAAATATACCTTTAGATTAATTGAAGATTCAAATAATAATAATATCTGGGATACTGGGAATTACCTTAGAAAAGTTCAGCCTGAACCTGTTTATTATTTTTCAAATGAAATTGAAGTAAGAGCAAACTGGGATCTAAATGAAATTTTTGATCTTAATCAAACTCAAATAATTAAAGATTCTATAAATTAAAAAAAATGAAAAAATTTTTATCACTCTTAACTATTATATTCTTTATAAATGTTAATGCACAAAACTCATACTTTCCAAGTAAAGGAAATTGGGAGACTAAATCTCCTGAATTTTTTAAATATGACTCAAAAAAACTAAGTAAGGCAATTGATTTTGTAATTAAAACTCAAAATAATGGAGATAAGGATTTAAGAGTTGAAATATTAAAGGGATTTTCATCCGAACCTTATCATAGTATTAAAGGCCCAACTAAAAAAAGGGGTGCAACAAATGGGCTAATTATTAAAGATGGATATATAATAGCGTCATGGGGTGACACCAAAAGAGTTGATATGACTTTTAGCGTTACAAAAAGCTATCTTTCAGCAGTTGCTGGAGTTGCTGTTGATGAAAAATTAATTAAATCAGAGAACGATTTAGTATCTGATTATTTATGGGATAAAACTTTTGATGGTAATATGAATAGTAAAATTTCATGGGAACATCTTCTAAACCAATCATCTGATTGGTTTGGAAATCTTTTTGGTATTAATCACTGGGAGGATAGGCCAGATAATAGTAAGACCTTAGATGATTGGAGATCAGAAGCTCAAAGAGAGCCTGGAACTTATTATAAATATAATGACGTAAGAGTTAACGTTTTATCATACTCTCTTCTTAATATATTTAGAAAACCCTTACCGACAGTTCTTAAAAACTATATAATGGATCCAATTGGAGCATCTGATACTTGGAGATGGTATGGATATGAAAAATCTTGGATAAATCTTGATGGTTTAATGGTACAATCTGTTTCAGGAGGAGGGCATAACGGTGGAGGAGTATTCATTAATTCTGAAGACCATGCTAGGTTTGGACTCCTATATTTAAATAATGGAATGTGGGGTGATAAAAGAATTATATCTGAAGACTGGATAAAAAAATCAATTACTCCATCACAAACTAATCCTGAATATGGATATATGTGGTGGATTAATTCTGAACAAGGTGAAGACTATTTAAGAACAGATTGGAAAAATGTACCAACTAACATATACTATGGATCTGGATTCGGTGGAAATTATATAGTTGTAATTCCTGATGAAAATATAGT
>Ga0115003_10001181_pt1 | contig 23151 bp, 18 predicted proteins | sample ArcticOcean_MG_C_7_FD_88736 | JGI IMG/M metagenome (GOLD analysis project Ga0115003, IMG submission 88736) | Marine microbial communities from western Arctic Ocean - ArcticOcean_MG_CB11_88 | ecosystem: Environmental > Aquatic > Marine > Oceanic | place: Arctic Ocean: Canada Basin | collected... | reverse complement strand
AACAGGTAAGTGTAATTCTTTTACAACTACGTCATCTTCTGCAGCCTCTAATAAATCTTTAGGTGTAATAGAAACTAAAGCTGTAAGTGTAGATTTCTTAGATTCCATCTTCGCCAAACGAGCTTCTATCTTAACACGCTTATTAGCATTCAATTCTTCAGACATTTGAACATGCGCTTTTGCTATGTTATTATCTAATCCAGCCATTTGCTTAGCATAAGCAGATTCAGAAATAACACCTACAGTGTTTAAACCTCCTATAAAACGAACATTTGCAGCACCTAAATTATTATCGGCACCTGCATAACGAGCAGTCCAATCGAATTGCTTCCCATAAAGCTCAACAACCACTGCATCGTCTAAATCTGAACGATCCATTATTTTAGACCATGTTTGTAAACCGTAAACGATTAACACTGTTAATACCACAGCTGGAACTATAGTCCAAATAATCTCTGCTTTATCGTTATGAGAAATAAAGGTAGCTGTACGATCTTTACGTCCTCTGTATTTATACGAAAGGAAGAATAAAATAGGTTGTGTAATAAGGAAAACAATAATGATTACACCCATTGAAATATTCATCAATAAATCTATTTCTACACCGTGTTCTGAAGCTGAAATAGGTAATAAAAGATGATTCCATTTTGCCGTCATCACGAAGAAGGAAGCCATAAACAAAATACCAAAGGTTAATAAAAGCTTCCCTTGAGTATCGTTGTCTTTATCCGTAATATCAGATTCCTTTACACCTTTAATCTTATTGGCAAGTTCAAAGATCTTAACCACTTGGGCTATTGCAATTACTGCAACAACTATCGCTACTATGATTAATAATTCAGTCATGGTTGTGTTTTAAAATGTTGCTTATTAAATTATATGTGGAAGTTTTTACTTTCTTCTAACATAGGGTGGTTCTTAGGTGTAAGTTCCATACTCGCTAGTTTCTTAGTAACAACACTAATAAATAGACCTCCTAAACCAAGGAAAGTTCCAATTTCAACAAATCCTAAATGCCAGTGCCCACCAACAGTACCGGGCATAATCATTACGAAGAAATCTAAGTAGTGACCAATAAGAATGATAGAACCGATTGTGATTACAAATCCAGATACACGTTTAGCATCTCTAGAAATTAACATTAGAATAGGCACAACGAAGTTAAGAACTACAGCAGTCATAAATGGCACACTGTATTCGTCGAAACGAGCATTGTAATAGGTTACTTCTTCTGGGATGTTGGCATACCAAATAAGCATAAATTGAGAGAACCATAAGTAAGTCCAGAAGATACTAAAGGCAAACATAAACTTAGCAACATCGTGCATGTGATTTTCGTTTACGTGCTCTAACTGACCTTTACTTTTTAGGTGAACTACTACCATAGATAAAACTACGAATACAGTTACCATCATACCAGCAAATACATACCATCCAAATAAGGTAGAGAACCAGTGTGTGTCAATAGACATAATCCAGTCCCAAGCCATCATTGAAGATGTAACTGCAAAGAACACGATGAATATAGCTGCAACTTTAACACTCTTGTTATAGTATTCTAATCCACCATGTTCGTCTTCTTGTAAAGAAAGGCTAATTAATTTTTTAAGTCCAAAGTACCAACCTGCTAAATAAATAACAGCTCTAAGCATAAAGAAACCGAAGTTTAAATAAGCTTCCTTACCTGCAATAATAGCATCGTAATTCGCACTTTCAGGATCCATTATCCCAATAGCCATCCAGTGGTATGTATGGTTACCAAATAGGTGGAGTCCACCAGTAATAAAGATAACAAACAATACAGCACCTACATATGGAAGGAATGAACCAATAGCCATAAGAACTCTTTTAAGAACTACCGTCCAACCTACTTCAGCTACATACTGTAATGCAAGGAAGAAAATAGAAACTAAAGAAACTCCTAAGAAGAAGATTGCAGCAACTAATAAACTAGACCAAGGTCTTTGTGCTTTAGCGTGTAAAGCATGTGTAGTTGTATGAATAACGTGTTCTACATCGTGTGCTTCAAGCATTTCTTCGGCAGAAAAGTGTAAGTGAAACACTTCTTCAAGCTTGTGAAATAAAGGAGCATAATGAGCTTCTACTGCGTGATCATGAACACCATGAGCTTCCACTGCATGAGAATCGTGTGCTTCTGTATGGTAAGCAGCATCTAGGTGTAAATCGTGTGCTATAGTTTCAACTTGGTGTGCAATTTCTTCATCTGTATGATGACCTGCTCCTTGAATAAAACCATAACCTAGGGCAACAACTCCAATTAGCATAAGCGCTAAAGAGATGAGCTTCGTATTTTTAGTAACCGTATACATTGTTCTCTTTCTGTTAGGTTAGTTAGATCCTTGTTGTAATTCGTGTACGTACTGTACAATCTTCCAACGTTCTTTTTGTGTTAACTGAGAAGCATGAGGCCCCATAGCATTTAAACCAAAAGTAATAGTGTGAAAAATTTGTCCATCGTTCATTTCGTTCATGGTAGAACCAGAACGACGTGGTGCAATAGCATCAGCATAATCAGGGACAGCACCGTAAACTGGGTGTTTAATTGATCCTTTCCCATCTCCTTTAGCACCGTGACAGTGTGTGCAGAAGATTCCGTACAATTCTTTTCCTTCAGCTAATGTTTTAGCATCTAAACTTAAAGGATTAGACAATTCTTTACCAGCACGTAAAAAGTCTTCTAGTGTATTATCGTATTCAAAAGGAGTAAATCCTCTAGGAATAGTTCCTTCTACTGATAACTGTGCAGTAATTCCGTTTTCGAAAACTGGGTTTTCTGAATATGTTTCGTAAGATGCAGAACGGTACATGTTCGGCATATATTCGAAGCCTGGATGGTCTCCTTCAGCACCACAAGACTGCAACATAAATGAGGCAGCAAATGTTGCTAGTGTAAGAGACACGATCTTTGTTACTTTTTTCATTGTATAGATCTATTTAGGCGATTTGTTCTTCTTTAATTTCTTGAGCTCCTGTTTCCTTCATTAAGGCAATAAGATCAGCTTCATTTCCATGAGCTTCGATCTCCATAAGGAACTTATCATCTGTAGTACGTGGATCAGGACTTGTTTCTGAAGAACCAGGATACAATTTACAACGCATTAGATAAGTAATTACCATAAGGTGAGCTGCAAAAAACACTGTTAATTCGAATGCAATAGGTACAAATGCTGGCAAGTTTTGTAGTAGCGAAAAGTTTGGTTTCCCACCAATTATCTGTGGCCAATCTTGAATCATCATATACCACATCATCAACAATCCTAAAGACAAGCCTATACAACCGTATATGAATGAAGCAATAGCTAATCTTGATGGTTTTAATCCTAAAGCGTGGTCTAGACCGTGAATAGGAAATGGTGAGTACACCTCATCGACATGAATACCCTTAGCGCGGATATCTTTTACCGCTTGTAGGATTACATCGTCATCATCGTAAACTCCGTAAATTACTTTCTTACTCATTGCGTTTATTTTTTATTCTGAGAACCAGATGATTTCACAATAGTTTTCAACTCGGCTTGAGCGATAACAGGGAATGTACGAGCATACAAAAGGAACAACACGAAGAAGAATCCAATTGTACCTACAAAAATACCAATATCAACAAAAGTTGGAGAGAACATTGTCCAAGAAGATGGCAAATAATCTCTGTGTAGAGAAGTAACAATAATTACAAAACGCTCGAACCACATACCAATATTTACAACAATAGAGATAAAGAAGGTAAATGCGATACTGGTACGAAGTTTCTTAAACCACATAAACTGTGGTGAGATTACGTTACAGGTCATCATGGACCAATATGCCCACCAATAAGGACCCGTTGCTCTGTTTAAGAAGGCATACTGTTCGAACTCAACACCCGAATACCAAGCGATAAATAACTCAGTAATATAAGCAACCCCTACAATTGAACCTGTAACCATAATTACAATGTTCATATATTCGATGTGCTTAATAGTTATGTACGCTTCCATGTTTACCACTTTACGCATTACCAAAAGTAATGTTTGTACCATAGCAAATCCTGAGAAGATTGCTCCAGCAACGAAGTAAGGAGGGAAAATAGTGGTGTGCCAGCCAGGAATAATTGAAGTAGCAAAATCCATTGATACAATAGTGTGTACAGAAAGTACTAGCGGAGTTGCTAAACCTGCAAGAACCAAAGATAACTCTTCGAAACGTTGCCAGTGTTTTGCTTTTCCAGACCATCCAAAAGAAAGAATTGTATAGATTTTCTTTGCCATTGGCTTAACAGCTCTATCACGAATCATGGCAAAATCTGGGATTAAGCCCATATACCAGAACACTAATGAAACTGTTAAGTAAGTAGAAATTGCGAATACATCCCAAAGTAGTGGTGAGTTAAAGTTTACCCATAAAGAACCAAAGTTGTTTGGTAATGGTAAAACGAAATAAGCCAACCAAGGTCTTCCCATGTGGAAGATTGGGAATAAACCAGCTTGAACAACGGCAAAAATTGTCATTGCTTCAGCAGAACGGTTAATTGACAAGCGCCATTTCTGACGGAATAATAATAATACAGCTGAAATTAATGTACCAGCATGACCAATACCTACCCACCATACAAAGTTGGTGATATCCCAAGCCCAACCAACGGTCTTGTTAAGTCCCCATACACCGATACCAGTACCAGCAGTATAAGCTAAACATCCAGCACCCCACATAAATGCGAGTAATGCAGCGATAAATAAAGCCCACCAGTATTTGTTTGCTTTACCTTCTATAGGACGAGCCACATCCTCAGTGATGTCATGTAAGGTCTTATCTTGGAGAATAAGAGGCTCTCTAATTGGAGATTCGTAATGCATGTTTATCTAATTAAATATTATTCTCAGTTACGTTGCGCACTTTTGTTTGATACCAAACAGATGGTTGAGTATTTAACTCTTCCAATAAGTGGTATGCTCTAGGATCTTTAGAAGCAGTAAACACTTTAGATTCTTCGTTAAGAACATCTCCAAAGGTTAAAGCACCAGTATCACAAGCTATAGAACAAGCAGTTTGAGCTTCATCTGCACGGAGTTTACGTCCGTCTTTCTTAGCATCTAACTTCACTTTTTGTAGCATGTGTACACACATAGAACATTTCTCCATAACCCCACGAGAACGTACTACTACGTCTGGGTTAAGAACCATCTTACCTAAGTCATCATTCAAGTAGAAATCGAAGTCTTCATTATCTGCATAATTAAACCAGTTAAATCGACGTACTTTATAAGGACAGTTGTTTGCACAGTAACGAGTACCTACACAACGGTTATAAGTCATATGGTTTAGTCCTTCTCTAGAGTGAGAAGTTGCAGCTACTGGACAAACCGTCTCACAAGGAGCGTGGTTACAGTGCTGACACATTACCGGCTGGAATACAACTTTTAAAGTTTCAGAGGTAGAAGCAACTTCCATTGCTAAGAATTTATCTATAGTAGATACATCATCTTCCTCAGCAGATTCCGCAGTCATATCGCTCGAGTAGTAACGGTCGATACGCAACCAGTGCATATCTCTAGAGTTACGAATCTCTTGTTTCCCAACTACAGGTACATTATTTTCAGAATGACAAGCTATTACACAGGCACCACATCCAGTACAACTGTTTAGGTCGATAGATAAGTTCCACCAGTGTACATCACGGTCGTGTTCTTCCCATAGGGTTACTTTTTCTGGAGCTTTAGGGCCTTTATGCGTAGCTAACATCATTTGCTCATTACCCGAAGTAGGATCGTTTAAGAAAGCTTCTAAAGTAGTTTCTTTAACAATTCTATCTCTACCCATCATCGTGTGATGTAATTGAGTAGAAGCAAATTCGTGAACTGCATCTTCAACCTTTACTAGTGTAGCAACAGAATGTGCTGTATTAAAGTTATTAGCGAAAACGAAAGCATTAACACCAATACCATCTCCAGCTTTACCAACACCATTACGTCCGTAACCAACAGCTAAACCAAGTGTTTTGTAAGCTTGACCAGGTTGAATTAAAACAGGTACTTTAAGAGTAACTCCGTTTACAGTAAGATCGGCAACATCACCGTTTAAAGCTCCGTTAGATACATTTTCGTTTTCGAAACCTAATTCCTTCGCATAACGCGGAGAAATAGTTAAGTAGTTATCCCAGGTATTCTTAGTAATTGGATCAGGTAATTCTTGCAACCAAGGGTTGTTAGCGAATTCACCAGAACCGATACCCGTTTTAGAATACAATACTAAGTCTATTGAATCTCCAGACAATTTAGCTAAAGCAGCAGCAGCTGAAGAAATAGAACCTTTATAAGAAACAGTCTTCTCAGAGTCGCTAGTCATAAACACACCGTCGTGAAGAGCAGTGTTCCATGAAGTAGAACCTAAGATATTATTGTTCCAGTAATTTTTAACGTAAGAATAGAAATCAGCTCCTAAACCAGTCCAAGTCATTAAAGAAGATTGCGCCTGACGAGTATTGAATAAAGGGTTGATAGTAGGTTGAACTAATGCGTTTATTCCTGTATAAGGATTTGCATCACCCCAACTCTCTAGGTAATTATGGTCTGGACAAACAAAGCTCATCACAGCAGCAGTTTCATCTTTCTTTTCTGCAAAAGAAACAGACAAATCAACTTTAGCTAAAGCAGAAGCAAACTCACTTCCCTGTGCTAAGTTGTAAACTGGGTTTACGTTATAAGCTATTACAGCACCAACTTTACCAGCATTCATATCGCTAATTAAAGTACTTACATCTGCATCGATACCTTGTTTAAGGTTAGAACGCTTTGTAAAGTCTATAGTAGAATCATTATTACTTAATAAGTCGTTAATAGCATTAACAACTAAGTGCGTATTTTTATCATTCCCTCCAGCAACAACTAAAGACTTCCCTTTGGCTTTCCAAAGATCGTTCGCTGCTTTTTGAATTTGAGTGCTATAATCTGAAGTAGCAACGTTTACCGTTGAAGCTCCAGCTTTAGTAGCAATAAGGTTGTATAAATTTACAAGAGCTAATCCCATTTCAGAAGCCTTAACGGGTGTTCTGTAATCAGCATTTGCACCTGTCATCGATAAGTTCGATTCGAATTGGAAGTGACGAGACATGGTGGCAGCTTTTGGATTACGCTTTGTGGCATAATCTTTACCATGGCCAGTATCTAACCAATCTCCTAAAAAGTCAGCAGCAAAAGAAACTACTACATCAGCCTTATCGAAGTGATAAGTAGGAAGTGTTCTAGTACCATAACTTTCTAAGTTAGCATCAAGCATAGCAGATGCAGAAAGCACATCGTAAGAGATGTGTTTTGCATTGTATTTAGAAGCGAATTCTTTTATAACTGCTTTTGTAGAAGGAGAAATGATAGTAGAACTTAAAAGAACTACTTGTTTCCCTGCCTCTTTAGCAGCATTTAATCCTTTTACAATAGAAGCATCAATGGTAGACCATGAAGCCTCTTCACCATTTGCTAAAGGAGTATGTAAACGAGCAGAATCGTACAGGTTCAATACAGAAGCTTGAACACGCGCGTTGATACCTCCTTTATCACAAAGATCGTTTGTCTTTAAAAAGATAGGACGACCCTCGCGGTTTTTAATTAATAAACTAGCAAAGTCGTTTCCATCGTAAAAACTAGAAGCATACCAGTTTGCTTCACCAGCAATGGTTTCTTCGGGCTTAACCACGAAAGGAATTACTTTTTGTATAGGTGCTTCACAGGCAGCTAAAGAAGCTGCTGCAGTACTAAAGCCTAAAAACTTCAGGAAGTCACGACGAGAAGTTGAAGACTCTGATAATTTCTCATCATCACCTAAAAAAGCTTCTGTAGGCAATTGCTCAGCGAATTCATCTTTTTGGAACTTCTCCAATTCTGGATTGTTTACCAATTCACCTAAGCCTTGGAAATATGTTTTCTTTGTAGCCATCTTAATTATTTCCTTTTCTAAATTAGTAGTGACATTTACCACATTCCAAACCACCTATCATATCTACAGTGATATCTTCACCATGATATTTTTCAACCCAATTTTCATTTAGGTCGTGGTAATAAGGATTGTCTGTATCTACCTTAGTTTCCTTGTGACAGTCAATACACCAAGCCATTGTTAATGGAGCATATTGTTCAACCACATCCATCTCTTCTACGGGTCCGTGACAAGTTTGACATTCTATACCTGCAACATTTACGTGTTGAGAGTGATTGTAATAAGCTAAATCTGGTAAATTATGTATGCGAACCCATTCAATTGGCTTCTGTTCATAATTCTCAATATAAGTTCTAGTCTCTGGATCAAAACCAATAGCTTCGTAAATTTTAGCGATTTCTGTAGTTCCAGTTTCAGTACCACTGCTGATATATGTATGACAGTTCATACATACATTTGCAGAAGGAACACCAGCACTTTTACTATGACGAGCACCTGAGTGACAGTAATTACAGTCGACCCCATTTTCACCAGCGTGAATTTTGTGAGAGAATGCAATAGGTTGTTCTGGTTGGTAACCTTGCTGAACACCTACAGTTAGTAAACCATCCCAAACTACTTTACCTCCGTATAACATTGTAAATATTACAAAGAATACAATAAATATTGGGTTTGCTTTTAACCATGAACCTGCACCACTTAATAAGCTTACGGATTTCTCACCCTTAGCCTCCTTAAGTACATTCTTAACTTTAACCAATACTAACAAAGTGAGTAATAGTAATGCCAAAGCAATTCCCATTAATCCTTTTGAAGTAGAAAAAGCTTCAGAATTTGAACCGTCAGAAGCAGAAACACTTGATTCAGGAACAGCCTCTTTCGGCCCTTCCTGAATATAAGCCAAGATATTGTCAATATCATCGTTAGAAAACTGCGGAAATGCAGTCATCTGTGTTTTGTTGTACTTTTCGAATGCTTCAATGGCTTGTTCATCTCCACTAGCAATTAGCTCAGAAGAGTTCTTAATCCACGAATACAACCATTCGGTTGAATACTTTTCGTTAATGTGTCCAGCCAGACCAGGTCCAATTAGCTTTTTACTCTCGTCTCCTAAATAGTGACAAGAAGCACAATTGCTTGAAAATAAACCTTCTCCAAGTTCTGCATTTTGTGCAGTGGATACGTTAATAGATGTGATGAATAGCAAAGCAAATAAGGCTAGAACCTTACTGCTAAATAGCTTACCGTTTTTACTTGTCATAATTCTATGCGCTCTCTAAATTAAGTAGCTTTGTTTTCTGGACTGCAAAAATAACATATTCATTTTTTAGTAGAAACTACAAAAGCACAAAAAGAGCAGTTTATATTGGTTCTAAATTAACCTATATTAACTTTAGTAGAATTCTCTTATATTTGCCTCAAAGAAAAAAAGATGAAAATAAGAACTTTACTGATCGGAACATTCATACTCTCCTTAAATGCGACAGCTCAAGAATGGGAGTATAACGAAGATACGGACAGTACTAAATTAGAGGCTTCTATAAATTACATCAACACTTTAAAAGTGGATGATTTATTAGATAAAAAAAGAAGAATTGAAAAAAACTCTAAAAAAGTAAAGGTCTTTAGGATTCAAATATACTCTGGGAGTAGAATTGGATCGAATGAAGCCCAATCAAAGTTCAAAAGTAAGTTTCCATTGACTAGTGTTGAGACAAGCTATGAACAGCCTTATTTTAAAACTAAGGTTGCAGCATACAGGACTAAACTTGATGCACACAGAGCTTTAATTAAAATTAAGAATTCGTTTAGAGATGCTTTTATATTTGAAGAAAAGATCGCACTAGAAAAACTATAAACTTATTAGATCAAAAAAAAGAGCTACAAATTGCAGCTCTTTTTTTTGATCTATATAGAAGAGAATTATAAGGTTCTCTTAATTTCAACTTCTTCGTAACCTTCGATAATATCGCCGATTTTAATATCGTTAAATTTCTCGATGTTAAGACCACATTCGTACCCTTTACCAACTTCTTTAACGTCATCCTTAAAGCGTTTAAGAGATCCTAAACCACCTGTGTAAACAACCACACCATCACGGATAAGTCTCACATTGGTGTTTCTATTGATTTTACCATCTAATACGTAACAACCAGCAATTGTACCCACCTTGGTAACTTTAAAGGTTTCACGAACTTCAATGTTACAAACGATTTCCTCTTTAGTTAATGGAGACAACATACCTTCCATAGCCTCTTTCACTTCGTTTATTGCATCGTAGATGATAGAGTACAGACGTACATCAATTTCTTCTTTCTCTGCTAATTTACGAGCTGATACAGATGGACGTACTTGGAATCCAATTACAATTGCATCTGAAGCAGTAGCTAATAAGATATCAGATTCTGAAATCTGCCCAACCGCTTTATGAATAATATTAACTTGTATAGAGTCGGTAGATAGTTTCTGTAATGAATCAGATAGTGCTTCAATAGAACCATCCACATCCCCTTTAAGGATAATATTCAATTCTTGGAAATCACCAAGAGCTAAACGTCTACCAATTTCATCAAGAGTAAGATGCTTCTGAGTACGAATACTTTGTTCTCTTTGTAGCTGTGTACGCTTTAATGCAACAGACTTCGCTTCACGCTCATCAGACATTACATTAAATTTGTCACCTGCTTGAGGTGCACCACTAAGACCTAAAATACTAACGGGAGCAGAAGGTCCTGCAGTAACAACATTTAATCCTCGCTCATTAAACATTGCCTTTACTTTACCAGTATGTTGTCCAGCTAAAAGGAAATCTCCAACAGATAAAGTACCCGATTGAACCAACATGGTTGTTACAAAACCTTTACCCTTATCAAGTGAGGCTTCGATAATTGACCCTTTTGCAGCTTTATCTGGATTTGCCGTAAGCTCTAACATTTCAGACTCAAGCAATACTTTCTCTAATAATTCTTCTACACCTTGACCGTGCTTAGCAGATACATCGTGAGATTGATATTTACCACCCCAATCTTCTACAAGAAGATCCATTGCAGCTAATTGTTCCTTAATTTTCTCAGGATTAGCGTTTGGTTTATCAACTTTATTTATAGCAAAAACAATAGGCACTTCGGCAGCTTGCGCATGCGAAATAGCTTCTTTTGTTTGTGGCATAATATCATCATCTGCTGCAATAACAATAATAACAATATCTGTTACTTGAGCACCACGAGCACGCATTGCCGTAAAGGCTTCGTGACCTGGAGTATCGATAAAGGTAATACGCTTACCTGTTTTCAATTCTACCTCGTAAGCTCCAATATGTTGTGTAATACCACCAGCTTCACCAGCAATAACATTCTCTCTACGAACATAATCCAATAAAGATGTTTTACCATGATCTACGTGTCCCATTACAGTAACGATAGGCGATCTAGCTAGTAAATCTTCTGGCTTATCTTCTACTTCTTCAATAGACTCTTGTACTTCTGCACTTACAAACTCTACGTCGAAACCGAATTCATCGGCAACGATAGAAAGAGTTTCTGCATCTAAACGTTGGTTCATGGTTACCATGATACCTAACATCATACAAGAAGAGATAATTTGAACCACCTCAACATCCATCATGATAGCAAGTTCATTAACAGTAACAAATTCTGTTACTTTAATAGTCTTACTTTCTTCATCAGCTCGTTCCTGATCCATAGAATCTTTCTCTCTACGTACATCACGCTTCGATTTTCTATGTCTAGATCCTTTAGACTTACCTTTACCGGTAAGTTTATCTAAAGTTTCCGCAATTTTCTTTTGGATTTCTTCAGCTGTAGGCTCTGCTTTTACAACCTTAGGCTTTTTACCACGAGCAGGAGCTCTACTACCACCTCTTTGACCAGGCTTAACAGGGCGACCTGTACCACCACCACCAGCAGGGCTATTATTTATACGCTTACGCTTTTTCTTATTGTCTTTGTCGCCAGAAGGGTTACTTGAAGAAGCAACTTTCTTTTTCTTAGGCTTCGCAAACTTACTTAAATCAATTACTTGACCTGTTAGTTTAGGACCTGAAAGAGTTTTAGATTTTGCTCTTAAAATTTCTGGTTCAGCAGCTTTCGCAGGCTTTTCTGGAACAGCTTCTACTTTTGAAGGTCTGTTAAGTTTTTCAACTTTTATTTCCTTAACGTTGTCAGGCTTAATTGGTTTGTTAACGTCAATTTTCCCAATCTGTTTAGGTCCAGATAAAGCTCCTTTAGCTTTAACTACCTCTATGGGTTTAAAAACCTTCTTAGGTGAAGCTTTAGGCGCTTCTGTATGAGAAGGTTTTTCTTTCTTAGGCTTATTAGGCTTAGGTTCTGGTTCTGTCTTAGTAGGCTTTATAATCGGCACTACTTTTGGAACAGATTGCTTAGATTCCGATTTAGCTTCTGCTTTAGGCTGTGTTGCTTTGGTTGCAGGCGCTACAACATCCTTAACAGGTGCTTTCTCTTTAGCTATCTTTTCTTCTTTTGCGACCGGTTTTGCTTTAGGTTCAATATCAATTTTACCTACAGTTTTGGGTCCTGTAAAATCAGCTTTTGCTTTAATCACTTCTCTCGCCAATGCTTTTTTAGCAGCGGCGGCCTTAACGGCATCTTTCTCATCCTTACGGGCTTGAGAGATTTCTTCAGAGCGTTTGTGTTGTTCTACATCCGCACTAAACTCTTGCTTTAATATAGCGTAGGAGTCTAGAGTGATTTTGGTATTCGGACGACCGTCGATTTTCACACCTTTGGTGGCTAGATGATCTACGATGTTCGCAATACCTACGTTTAATTCTTTTGCAACCTTACTTAATCTCATGCTTGCTATTTAGATTGTAGCGTTTTGTTCTGACGGACTCGTACTAATTATTAATCTTCAAATTCAGATTTCAAAATAGATTGAATCTCATTAACGGTTTCTTCTTCTAAGTCTGTACGCTTAACCAATTCGGAAGCCGAAAGTTCTAAAACAGACTTGGCAGTATCGCAGCCAATATTCTTTAATTCTTTAATAATCCAGTCATCTATTTCATCAACAAACTCAGTTAATGCAACATCTTCAGAATCATCAATATCTCTATACACATCAATTTCGTAACCCGTAATAGAACCAGCCAAACGAATGTTTGTACCGCCTCTACCGATAGCTAAAGAAACTTGGTCTGGCTTTAAATAAACCTCTGCTCTATTATTATCTTCATCTACTGTGATGGAAGATACTTTAGCTGGGCTTAAGGCACGGGTAATAAATAATGATATATTACTTGTGTAGTTGATTACATCAATATTCTCGTTCCCCAACTCTCTTACAATTCCGTGAATACGAGATCCTTTCATACCTACACAGGCACCTACAGGGTCGATACGTTCGTCGTAAGACTCCACGGCAACTTTAGCCTTTTCACCAGGGATACGTTCAATTTTCTTAACGATAATTAAACCATCCGCTACTTCAGGGATTTCTTGCTCGAACAAACGTTCTAGGAACTTAGGAGAAGTACGAGACAATACAATTCTAGGTTTTGTACCTTTTAATTGTACTTCTTTTACAATTCCACGTACTGTATCTCCTTTTCTAAAGAAGTCAGAACGTATTTGTTGGTCTTTTGGAAGAATTACTTCATTGTCCATATCATCAATAATAATAACCTCACGGTTACGAATATGATGTACTTCACCTGAAATAATCTCACCTACCAATTCTTTATACTTATTATAAAGATCTGTATTATCGTGTTCTTGAATACGTCCAATTAAATTTTGACGCATCGACAAGATTGCACGACGACCAAAATCAATTAAATGAACTTCTTCAGAAACCTCTTCATCAACTTCAAAATCTGGTTCGATTTTAATAGCGCTAGAATATTCAATTTCTGCGTTATCATCTTCTACCGCACCGTCTTTTACAACAATCCGATTTCTCCAGATTTCTAAATCTCCTTTATCAGGGTTTACGATAATATCGAAATTCTCATCAGAACCATATTTCTTTATGATCATGTTTCTGAATACATCTTCGATGATTCCCATTAAAGTTACACGGTCGATATTTTTATCGTCCTTAAACTCTGCAAATGAATCTATAAGAGCTAAATTCTCCATTTCACCTTACTTAAAATGTGATTAACACTATTGTTTGTTTAATATCTCGGTATTCTATAACACGGTTATTTACAACCGTTACTTTCCCCTTTCCTGTAGGTTTAGGCTCTCTAGACTTCCACTCTAAAGTGATAGCCTCGTCAGTAGCAGAAACCATTTTCGCCTCAATAACCTCATCAGTATTTAGAGTAACGCTCACTTTACGCCCAACATTTTTGTTGTACTGACGTAAAACTAAAGGCTCTCCAATCCCTGAAGAAGCGACTGTTAAAGAAAAATCTTCTTCTTCTCTATCCAAATTAAGCTCTATCGCACGACTTACTATTCTGCAATCGGCTAAAGTTAAACCCGTATCGCTATCTAAAAGCACATTGATGTTATTGCCCGAACTTACTGTTAACTTCACTACAAAGATCTCAGTTCCAGCAATACCATCCTCAATTAATTCTTTTACTTTTTCTTTCAATATACTAAGTATAAAAAGAGGGGACTTTACGTCCCCTCTTATCTTTCACCATAAATACGGTGCAAATATACATATTTTTTCTATTCCTTAACGTATAACAAGTCTTTTATAGGCTTGATTAGTTTCAGAGCTTACTTTAACTATATATACACCTGTAAACAGTTCAGATAAATTGAAATACTCTACTTGATTTCCAACAGCAGAAACAATTCTACTGCTTACTTTTTGACCTTGTACATTAAAGAATTCTATTGTTACTTCTTCTTTTTCTGCAGTAGCATAAGCTACATAACAACTAGAATTAGTTGGATTAGGATAAAGGGATAATGTACTTTGAATTTTATTTTCAAACACATTAAGAGGTGTAGCGTATACATAGATATTATCTAAATATATCCAATAGTTATTCTCATCGTTATAGTGTCTAAAAGCAATATATACTTCTTGCCCTGCGTAAGCACTTAAATCGATAGTTCTTTGAGTATACTCATCGCCTGGAACAGTCTCTTCAAAAATCACAAATTCACCTTCATCTATTAAAGAATCCTCATGCGATTCGTATACAAGAACAGCATAATTATCTAAGTAAGTAGCATCTTTAGCTTTCACAAAATAAGAAAGTGTTGTATTCTCTTCGATAAGTAATTTAGGCAATCTCAATAAATTATCTGGATCTAAAGGACCAAGATTATCTATATACGAACTAGAACCAACAGCTCTTAAACTATTATACGAAGCATCTTCATCACTTAAATGCGACCAAATAGAACCATCTTCATCTCTGTCCATGTTTTCCCAGCAATTAGTCAAAAAGGCATCCTCTTCAAAATCTTCATAAAATGGTAAACCAACAGGAACACAACTTGTATTTTCCTCACACAAGCCATCATCTATTGTAGCATCCATATTATAATTTAATGCATCATCATCCATACAACCAGCAATCTCATCTTGACCTTGAACAAATAGCATTGTTAAATCATCAATATAAAACAAACGAGTTTGCTCTTCTGGAGTCAGCGATTTAAATTGTATTCCTCCTAAAGCTATCGAACCATCCTCTATTAACCTATCTTGATAGATAAATGGCCAAACAAAAGACTGCACACCGTTAATAGATATATCTGCAACGCCATTATCTATATCCACTAAATGCTTTACTTCGAACCATTCTCCTAACGGAACGGTAAATAAATGTGCGTTTTCTTCTCCAACATTCAAATAAGCAGTACCATCACTCGAAGCATAAAATTCCATTGCTGGAATCACCTCTGCACTATCACAAGACATTTCGTGAATTAATCTATAGTATGCCGAACCCTCTTCTGGAACGAACATAGAAAAACTAAACTCGTAAGCACCATAAGTCATATTACCTAAAGATTTATATACATCTGAAGGACCATGGTAAATAAGCATTGAATTAGTTCCACTTTGAGCGTATAACTGAGATACTTGTGCTAAGTTTTCAACTTCACATAAAGCTTCCCAGTCTTCAGACTGAGGTGCAATTTCGTTAAAAGGCGTATATAATTCAAAATCATCTGAAGTATATACTTGACCAATAAAACCAACCGTAAAGCTAGTTGTGTATTCTTGTTGCTCATCGCTAGAGTCTGTAATAATTAACTGATAATCGCCAGGCATCACAGAAGTCATTTCTAAATCAGTACCGATAATATTACCATCACTATCTAACCAAGTTACCGTTAATGGATACAAACCACCATGAATATCTACAGACACTTCACCAGTAGAATGCCCCATTCCGGTAGCAGAACTAACAGATAAGTCAATACTAAGTGGTGGAACACACTGTTCTTCTTTATCGATTCCTGCAGCTGCTAAAACACCATAATATCCTCCACCAGTTACGGTATAAGTAGTATCCAAAGGACTAATAGTAACAATTGTAGGTACCCCGGTAATTCCGTATGAATTGTGCGCTTCGTTACCATTACCATCGTTACCACTTACCATAGGTAAGCCATGAATATCAGGCATAAACTCTAGCTCAAAATCTATACAAGCTTGCGTATCTGAACCTGTATCGATAGAAATGAAAATCACATCGTTGTAATTACAGCCAAAATCAACAAAACCTTTACCAAAAGCAGGAGCTCCAGCTTGACAAGGACCACACCATGTACCGAAGAAATCTACGACTACATACTTACCTTGACCTAAATATTCATACAATTCGTGTGTTTCCCCTAAAATGTCTGTGACAATAAAATTGGGGGCTGGAATAGGATCTTGTGCTTTTACTATTGTAGCGAAGGCAAAAACAAGAACAAGTAGAGTGTAGAGTTTTTTCATGATTTTCTTTTTAAGACGGGTAAATATACAAAAACTATTAAGTTCAATGAGTTACAGCAAAAATCTTACCAAAAAAAAGAAGCGATCTGCACTATACAGAACGCTTCTAACATCGAGGGGCAATTTTATATAATTCCCCATATTTACCTAAACACCAAATATTTATAACACTTAAAGATAGCTAATTAATTTTTATTGCACAAAAAAAGTCACTTAAATTAATAAGTGACTTTTTAGTTGTCCCACTAGGGCTCGAACCTAGACTCTTCTGTACCAAAAACAGACGTGTTGCCAGTTACACCATGGGACAAATGCGGTGCAAATTTATTTATTTATTTTAAATTAACACAACAAAAGATTAAAAATATATCAGAAAACTTCACATTAAGGTTTTAATAGATTTTAACTCAATTATCTACTTCAAAAAAAAGAACACAAATTATTTTTTATACATTCGCATGAGTTTGAATACAATTGAATAAATCGAAAGAAATGCAGTACAAAAAAATCAATAATTTACTAGGTTGGCTTGCTTTCACCATTGCTTTAAGCACGTACATTTTAACCTTAGAACCTACTACAAGCTTCTGGGATTGTGGAGAATACATCGCAACAGCCTTTAAACTTCAAGTAGGACACCCACCCGGAGCACCTACATTTTTACTGTTAGGGAACTTCTTTTCTAATTTCGCTTTTGGCGACGTTACTAAGGTGGCTTATATGATTAATTTAATGTCGGCAGTATGTTCTGCCCTCACTATTTTATTTTTATTTTGGACCATTACAGCTTTTGCAAAGCGAATTTTAGGTAAAATTGAATCTCAAGGACAGATAATCTCAATTATGGGAGCTGGATTGGTAGGCTGTTTGGCTTACACTTTTTCAGATTCATTTTGGTTTTCGGCTATTGAAGGAGAAGTTTACGGAATGTCGTCGTTTTTTACAGCGGTTGTGTTTTGGGCTGCCTTAAAATGGGATGAAGAATATGACCTTATTGGAGATGCTGCCAACAGATGGTTACTACTAATAACCTACTTAGTTGGTTTATCTATTGGGGTGCATATGCTTAACTTACTAGCCATCCCTGCAGTTGTGTACATGTATTACTTCAAAAAGCATAAGACTACACGAAAAGGGTTTATAGTTACTGGAATTGTTTCTGTAGCGATTTTAGGCTTTATTTTCTTCGGATTAATACCTCAAATTGTAAAATGGTTAGGTATTGTAGAACGTACTTTCGTAAACAGTATCGGATTACCATTTAATAGCGGTACAATTTTCTTTATCGGTTTATTGGTAGCTGCAATTTATTACGGGCTCAAAAAAGCCAAAGAAGCAAACCGAAATCTAATTCACACGGCAATTTTAGGAATCACATTTATCCTTATTGGTTATTCTTCTTTTGCTGTATTGGTAATTCGTTCGAATGCAAACACTCCAATTGACGAAAACAACCCTGAAGAAGCCGTTGGATTATTAGCCTACTTAAATCGTGAACAATACGGCTCTACACCTTTAGTGCATGGACAATATTTTACTGCAGGTTTAGACAAAAGAAATCCGTACAGCGATGGAACACCCGTTTATGTAAAAGATGAAGAAGCTGGGAAATACGTAGTTTCTGATCCTAGAAAAAATCACAGTCCAAACTTCGAGAAATAACACTCTGGTTTATTCCCAAGAATGTGGAGTAGAGAAGGAAGGCACGTAAAAGCTTATAAAGATTGGGGAAATATTACAGGTAGAAAAGGAAAGAAACCAAGCTTTGGCGAAAACCTATCCTATTTCTTCAACTACCAAATTAACCATATGTACTTTAGGTATTTCATGTGGAATTTTGCCGGAAAACAAAACGATATGCAAAGTCATGGTTCTATTACAGAAGGACAATGGCTAAGTGGAATTACCTTTTTTGATGAATGGCGTTTAGGCCCTCAAGACAATCTTCCAAGTGGACAGGAAAACAACCCTGGAAGGAATCACTTTTATATGCTTCCTTTTATATTGGGTATGATTGGTTTATACTATCATTACAAAAAGAGCAAAAAAGATGCTTGGATTGTAAACTTACTGTTCATCTTTACTGGGTTTGCAATTGTTGTTTACTTAAATCAGTATCCATATCAGCCAAGAGAAAGAGATTATGCTTATGTAGGCTCTTTTTATGCTTTTGCTATTTGGATTGGATTAGGAGTACTCGCAATAATAGAAAAACTGAGAGCTTATGCTCCAGAAAAAATTACAGCCCTAGCAACTTCAGCTTTATGCTTAGTAGCAGTTCCTGGTATTATGGCATCCGAAGGATGGGACGATCACAACAGATCGGATAGATATACAGCACGTGATTTTGCGAAGGCATATCTAGATTCTTGTGAGCCAGACGCTATACTCTTTACAATGGGAGACAACGATACATTCCCACTTTGGTATGTACAAGAAGTTGAAGGTTATAGAACCGATGTGAGAATTGTAAACCTAAGTTTATTAAATACCGATTGGTATATAGACCAAATGAAACGCGATGCGTACGAAGGAAAAGGAGTTCCGTTTACAATGCCTCATAAACTATATAGACAAGGAACTAGAGATGTCGCTATTTTCCAAGATGCAGGTATTTCGGACCAGCGTTGGGACGTATCGAGAATGAACGACTGGATACAAAGTGATGGACCTAGAACGAAAGTTCAAATGGGAAAAGAATATGTTTACTTCCCAACTAAAAAACTTCGTATTCCTGTAAACAAAGAAAAAGTCCTTGCTAATGGAACTGTGTCTCCAGAAGATGCGCATTTAATTCTTCCAAGTATAAATTGGAATCTAAATGTGAATCAGATGGAAAAGAAACACATGATGATAATAGATTTGATAGACACCAACAATTGGGATCGTCCAATCTACTTCTCTATTACCATTGGGAACAGTGCTCATTCGTTTGCTTATTTATGGGATTACTTCCAACTAGATGGGTTGGCTTATCGTTTTGTTCCTATTAAAACTAAATCTGCCGCCGGTAAAATTGGTCGAGTAGAAAGCGATGTGCTTTACACCAGTTTAATGGAGAAATTCGAATATGGAAACATGAATGGTGAAAATGTGTATATGGATGAAACGAACCTAAGGTTGGTGATGAATATCCGTAATAACTTCTCTAGACTAGCTGATAAATTAATTAGCGAAGGTGATACTTTAAGAGCCGTTAAGGTTTTAGATAAGTGTATTAACTTAATGCCGCACGAGAAAGTTGAATACAATTTCTTTATGCTTCCTATAGCAGAGAGCTTCTACGCATGTAACGAAACAGAAAAAGCCAGAACGATAATTTCTATCATGCAGAACATGTTTGAAGAGAAACTAACCTACTACGCACAATTTGAAGACGAAGACAAAGGAGCTGTTCAAAATGACATTCAACGATCCTTATCGCTCTACAATAGTATTGTAAGGGTAGTTATGGCAAACGACACAGATGCATACGCTGAAGAGATTGCAAATGACTTTCAGACTAGAATGAAATCTTCTAATTTTAGATAAATATAAATGCACTGGAAACAGTGCTTTTTTTTATGAAGTACCTCTACAAAACACCGCAATTACTTAAATGGTATTATCCCAGTTTAATCTGGGATTTTACCACTGCGGAAAAATGTGTCTATCTCACTTTTGACGATGGGCCCACCAAAGAATATACCCTTTGGATTTTAGAGGAGTTAGAGAAATACAATGCAAAAGCAACCTTCTTTTGCATTGGTAATAATGTAGAAAATTACCCTAAAGAATTTGAGGAAATTGTACAGCAGGGACATTCTGTTGGGAATCACACCTACAACCATATGAACGGTTGGAACAATAGCCTACTCTCTTATATGAGAGATGTAAGAAAGTGTGAAACGGTCTTTAATTCCACCTTATTTAGACCACCACATGGACGGATGAGTAATAAACAAAGAGCTGTCCTAAGTAAAGAGTTCAAAGTTATTATGTGGGATGTTTTGAGTGGTGATTTCGATACGAGTCTTTCTGGAGAAGAGTGTGCAGAAGCAGTTATAGATCATACCACAAATGGCTCAATCATTGTTTTTCACGATAGTAAAAAAGCAGCTGAACGATTAAAAAATGCGCTGCCTATAGTCTTAGAAACACTTACTGCACAGGGCTATACCTTTAAAGCTATAGAATAATCTCAAACCCCAATTTTCCAAATCCCTTTTTCCAAAAAGGCTTCAATAGTTTGGCGTTTGGCTTTGTTTAATAAATTGGAATGAGAGGTATTTGTTTTCTTAGAATAGTCATTTAAGGTAACTACCTGTTTACCTTCTAAATAAGCTAAGCGTTTGTGGTAAGAATTCGTGATTGCTTTACCTACAATTCCTTCCATAATAGTGGTTTTCCCGTTGGTATTAAACTCAGTAAAGGCATCGTAATACAAGGCTCTATCTATAAACTTTATATTAATGGGCACGTAAGCATCTCTTATAAGAAAGAAATTATTTAGAATCCTACCTATTCTACCATTCCCATCCACAAAAGGATGAATCTGTTCGAAGGTTAAATGTAATTTAGCAATTCGTTTTACAATATGTACATCATCATTTAGCTGGTATTCTATAAGCATATCTGTTAATGCCTGTGCAATTTTAATGGGGTCTGCTGCTATATGGCTCCCTACTCGAACCCATTCCTTAGGATTACGAAATCTTCCAGCAATCTCATCTCTTATATTTGAAAGCAACATTTTGTGTAAACGCAAAATCATTTCAAAATTTAAATCTCTTTCTTGAGCTACTTTGGATATATAAGCAACAACACGTGCAAGATTTTTAGTTTCAAAAAGTTCTCTTTCGCTTATAAATCGATCTAAATCTATTTGTAATAATATCTTTTCCGTTTCTTCTAAACTAATAGTACTATTCTCTATTGCATTAGAATTAAATACCTGCTCAGAAACTTCCGTCTCACTAATTAATTGCAATAGCGACTCTTTTCCTGTAGCTATTTTTAGGTATCGTTCGCGAAGTTCCTTTATCGTTTTATAAATCTGTATTGTTTTTGCCATGAACAAATATAGCATATTTTAACGATTATAGTTCCATAATCGTTAAAATAAGTGTTATTACTTGAAATTTACACGACTTACAGCTGAATACAATGAATAAAAGGAAGTGTATGTACTACCTAAACGCCTTCAATGCTTTTATCAATTGAGCTTTAGGCACTACACCCGACTGTCTCCAAAGAAGGCTTTCCTCTTTATAAATCATAAGTGTAGGAACACTACGCACATTTAGTTTTTGCGCGAGGATAGGATTTTTATCAATATCAATTTTAATAATCTTCACCTCCTCACCCATTTCCTTAGCCACCTGGTTTAGAATTGGAGCTACTGTTTTACAAGGGCCACACCACTCTGCAAAGAAATCTATTAAAACGGGTTTCTTACTTGCTACAATCGATCTGAAATCTGCCATGTTTATTTTATATAATCTTTAATAATATCGAATGCAAAGCCACCCATAAGAGCGCCGTATAAAGCACTACGCCACCAAACTGAAGTAATGGCGCAAGTACCCGAAGCACAACCAACCAAGCGCCAATATAAATAACCAGCAATGGCTCCAACAAGAACACCTAATGCAATCATCCACTTAGTTTTTAACCAGTTCATAGTCTTCCATTTCCCAAGAATTTATCCCACCTTTTAAATGCACTAAATTAGTAAAGCCCAATTCGGTTTCTAAGATATGTAAAGCTTGAGCAGAACGTTTTCCACTTGCGCAATACAAAGCCATACACAGAGCCGTATCCATAAATCGGAATCTATGCTCAAAGGTTTCACTATATAAATCTATAGTAGCCGCACCTATAATATGTCCATCCATAAATTCATCTGGCGTTCTAACATCTACAATAATACATTCATTCCCCTCAACTAGACTTTTAAATTCTAATGTAGAAATAGCATTTTCATCTACGCTAGTACAAGCTGAAATAAACAACAGTACAAAACTAAAAAACCAAATGCTTAACGATTTTCTCTTACCCATAACACATCTTTTAATGTAATTTCTTTTTCTACTTTATTTACCTCCTGTAAAAGATAGTTTACAACTTGTACCACCTCTTGGTCTGTAATTTTAACTGGAGGCATTAAACCCTTATAAATAGCTCCATTAACGGTAATTTCTTCATTCTGTCCGAACAAAATATTGTGAATCGCTCTTTTAGGATCTTCTAAAAAATAATCAGAATCTTTAAGTGGAGGAAAAATCCCTTTCACACCCATTGCATCTTGCTGGTGACAGGTGACACAATGTTTAGCATAAATTT
>Ga0115003_10001171_pt1 | contig 23251 bp, 22 predicted proteins | sample ArcticOcean_MG_C_7_FD_88736 | JGI IMG/M metagenome (GOLD analysis project Ga0115003, IMG submission 88736) | Marine microbial communities from western Arctic Ocean - ArcticOcean_MG_CB11_88 | ecosystem: Environmental > Aquatic > Marine > Oceanic | place: Arctic Ocean: Canada Basin | collected... | reverse complement strand
ATAAGTCATACTGCTGCATATCTTACGGGGAATATTATGCCACTTGATATCCAAAATCTGTGCCTTCTTAGGCAAGAATTTCACAAATTCCCTGAATTAGGATTTAAGGAAGACTTAACAAAGATTAGGGTTGCTAAATTTCTACGAAAACTTGGCCTTGAGGTTCATGAGGGAATAGGAGTTATAGGTGTTCTTAAAGTAGGTAAAAGCAATCGTGCTATTGGTTTGCGCGCTGATATGGATGCTTTGCCAATTGCAGAATTAAGTACTCATAATTATGCTTCACAATCTGATGGAGTTATGCACGCATGTGGACATGATGGTCATATAACTATGCTTTTGGGTGCTGCGCAAAAGCTTGCAGAAGATCCAGGATTTGATGGAACAGTAATATTTATTTTTCAACCAAACGAAGAACATGGACTTGGTGCTCAGGCGATGTTGGAAGAAGGGATATTTGATAAGTTTCCTGTTGAAGAAATTTATGGAATTCATAATTTACCAGGTGCACCACTGGGACAAGTATCAACACGTGTTGGACTTATTTGCTCAAGTGAAAGCCTATTTGAAATTGAAATTATTGGTAAAAGTGGACATTCATCTATGCCGTATTTAGGCAAAGATGCTATTATCATTGGAGCTGAAATTATTCAGGCCTTGCAAACCATAGTTTCTCGCAAATTGTTACCAGGCAATGGTTGTGTTGTTTCGGTTACTGAATTTGTTAGTGATGGGCAACGTAATGTTTTATCAGGGCACGCAATACTGAAGGGTGATGTTCGAACACGCTCATATGAAGATAGGGCACTTATTAAAGGTTTTATGCGACAAATTTCTAAAGGTATTGGTAGTGCTCATGGTGTAAAAATAAAATTTACATTTAACACTGAATTTTCTGAAACTATAAATGCTAAAACGCCAACAGAGGCTGTAATACGGTGCTCTAAAAAACTTGGTGTAAATGTTATTCCAGAGAGAGAACCTATGAGCTTTTCAGAGGATTTTGCACATTTTAGTAATGTTATTCCAGGCTGTTTTTTCCTTTTAGGTAATGGGGAAACTGGAGCCAATAGTCAGCCACTTCATTCTGCAAATTATGATTTTAATGATGACTTATTGCCAATAGGTGTATCCCTATGGTCCACATTAGTACGAGATCGTTTGCCAGAATATAAAAGTTAGAGAGAATTCTTATGTTTAAAAGTCGCATGCAAGAATTTCGCAGTGAATTGATTAAAGCTAATATTAATGTGGCCCTTATTACAGATGAAGATAATGTATATTATTTAACTGGGTATTATGACTATTTGCATATGGAATTTGGTCGTCCTACCATTTTAGTTGTACCCAAAGATGCAGAGACATTTCTTATAACGCCATCTATTGATTTGAACTCTGCATTAGCGAATGCTGATGTTGATCAAATCTTTGAATGGAATGATGGAATGGGCCAAGAATGGCGCCAAGAGCTTCCTCGATCATTAAGCCAAAAGTATCAAGTTGGAATTGAAGTTAATCATATCCCCTTCGTAGTAAGGAATTATCTAAATAACCATATTAAACAAGATAATATAAAAAACATAACGCCAATTCTTACCGAAATGCGGATGATTAAATCTTCTCAAGAATTACAAATGGCGCGTCATGCTGGGCAGGTTGCAAATGCAATGATGGAAGCGGGTAGGGCTAATATTGCTGATAATGTTCCAGAGTTTGAGGTTGCGATTGCAACTTCCCAAGCTGGTACTCGTAAAGCTGCAGAGCTTTTAAAATCACATTATAATGATAAGGATATGTCTCCAAATACTCATTTTTTACAAATAATGGCTTCGGGAGAAGCTATCATTAAGACACACCACCGCGCATCTACCAGAATTATGCGTAACGGAGAGCCAGTATTTTTATGTTTCTGTGGAATGACAAACTTTCACCGATTTAAATTAGGTTTTGACAGAACCTTTTGGATTAAAAATATTGGAGATAAATCGCAAGAAGCCGTATATGAAGTTGCTGTTGCCAGTCAAAAGGCAGCATTAGATGCTCTAAAGCCAGGTGTAACTGCTGAAAGCATTCATGCTGAGTATGCTGAAGTAATTCAGGGAGCTGGATATGAGTATCCATTTCGCTGTGGCCGGGCTACCGGTTTTAGTTTCTTGGAGTCACCACAATTAGTTACTGGCGATAAAACAATTATTCAACCTGGAATGGTGTTAGCAATTGATGGCTCAGTTTCAACTGAGACATTTAGAGCTCAAGTGGGTGACAGTGTTATAATCACTGAAGATGGTTATGAACTTTTAACAAATCACCCAAAAGCTTTGTCAGATATTATTTTATAGCAATACTAATATTCAGAATAATAAAATACTCATAATAAAACTCAAATTTTTATAATGTTAAATATAAATATATTTATCTATTTTTTTAATAATAACTTTAATTATTGAAGGTTACTACAGCTCCAGCCAGCACAAAAACAAGAGCAACTCGCGAAAGTGATGTTATTGGTTTCATAAAATTTGCATTTGGTGGGGTTTTGTTTTTTGAGGATTTATAAATATGTAAGTTGGCTAATATTGATAGAATTAATAATGCGGATGCGCCAGTTAGTTTAATAATAAAAGCTGTTCCTAGATCTGCGCCAGGATAAATTACGCCAACTAGCCTTAATCCGCTAAGCCATAATACGACGAGAGATCCAAGTCCTAGAAACCCAAGTATTTGCATTGACCGGCCAACAAGTGGCGACGGAGCTTGCTTAGCTTTTGCATGAACTGATTGAATGACTGCTCCACCAACTCCAACACCGCCTGCAATAAAAATTGCTAAAAAATGTAAAAATTTTAATGTGTATATTTCCATAAAATCCTCATAATATAATGTGAAATATATTCTTAAAGATAAGAATAATTCACTGATTACTTTAATTTATTAAGTGTTTTATAACTTTATTATTTGAAAAATAATAGCTGTCTATTCTTAAACCATCATCATATTCTAAACCATCAATAATATATTGTTATTAATTACCATATCAAAATTTCCAAGGCTATAATTTGCTTTACGTATAAACTTTAATTATTTTATGAAAAAATACTGTATAATTTAGATGGTAAAATTATGTATTCAGTACTCGCTCTCACAATCGCTATCGAGTAGAATATTATAGGAATAGTTTTTAAGATAAGGATAAAAAAATATGAAACTTGAATTTCATCATATTAATTTTGTGTCTGAAAATGTCGATCGCCTCCATACTTTTTATACTAATATTTTAGGTTTAAATGATATGCCAGTTGAGATGTTTCCAAGGCCTAATGAAACAAAAAATAGTGGTTATAGTGGAAAAATTAAATTTGCCACTGATGGCCAGATGCAGATGCACCTTGCTGAGCGTAATTTAGCAGTAGGATTTAAACATGGTGAGGTCATTAACCCTGTTGAAAGAGGCCATATTGCGTTTAAAACTGATGATATTGAAGCTTTTAAATTAATATTAGAAAAACATGATATACTTTATTCTGACTATGGAACTGCATTTGCTGAAGAGTGGCATCAAGTATTTTTTCATGATCCAGAGGGCAACATAATTGAGGTCCACCAATCAGTACTTAAAAGTTGATCCTTGTCATTACATAAGGCTTAATATTTTAGGGAGTTATTTGATTAATTGAATTAAATAATTCGCAATCATCAAATCAAGATGAGCGCCACCACCGTTTTTAAATATGGTAATTTCACTCTCTGAGCCTCTTGCAGTTTGCCCTAAACTGATTAAATCGTAAAAATCACCTTTTATATCTTTTTCATCAATAACACCGGCTGCAATAGGGATCATTAATTCACCTATATGATTTATAGTCGTATCCCGACTGTCGACGTAAATTGTTCCTGAAGTAATAAGATCGTCATCCACTTCTCGCATGTCAGCTGTGAATGCGCCAATTAGATCTATGTGTGTACCAGGGCTTACCCAGTCACCCATCAAAATAGGTTCATGCGCCATTGTTGCCGTGCTTATTATATCTGCTTTTGAAGCAAATACTTCTAAGTCATTTGCTGTAATTAATTCGAATTGAGTGTGGCCAATTTTATCAACTAAACTTTTCGCTTGCTCAGGTCTTCGTGCCCAAATTGCTATTTGCTCTATTTCTGGAAAGGTTGATGAGTAAGCACGTACAAGGCTTTCTGCAACTGTTCCTGCACCTAAGATTAGCAATCGTTTACTTTTAGGACGTGCCAACAATTGTGCACCCAAGATTGAGTCACTTGCCGTTTTGACTTCTGTTATCAAACGGCTGTCTATAATTGCCTTTAATTCCCCACTTTTGGGTTCATAAACCATCATAGCTCCTTGGACAGTTGGTAAACCTCTCTTGGGATTATCTGCTATTACTGTGACTGCCTTAACGCCGTAACCTAATCCTTCGATGTATGCTGCTCTGTTTAAAAGTATAGCTGTTTTAGGTCCTAAAAAAATATCTGCAATTTCTGCCTTTGGAAAAAAATGCCCTTCACGTAATGCATCAACAGCTTTCTGCCATGATAATAAATTTATAGTATCATCATATCCTATATGAATTGTTGCCATTTTTGCTTCCACTCTATCATTTTAAAAAATGTGACGTTTGTACTCAATGCAGTCAAGGTTAAATAAAATCATAATATATTAAAGGTAATTAAAGAATTGAGCCTTTGTAATTGCGTAGCAACATAAATAATTGTTAAAATTATGTGTAATAATCTTTTAAAATAGAAGCATTTATTATTTAATGCTTTTAAATTGTCTAAACCTTAAAATATTAATTAATAACAATTCAATTATCAGTGAGTTTTATAAATGCGTACTTCAAAAGTTATACATGTTGTTTCATGCCATGCAGAAGGTGAAGTAGGTGACGTTATTATTGGAGGGGTAACTCCACCTCCAGGAAGCACTATTTGGGAACAGCGAAAGTGGATTTCTGAAGATAATAATTTGCGAAATTTTATTTTAAATGAGCCGCGAGGTGGTGTATTTAGACATGTTAATCTACTGGTTCCCCCTAAAAATCCAAAGGCTGACGCCGCATTTATTATAATGGAGCCAGAGGATACTCCACCAATGTCTGGTTCCAATTCAATTTGTGTATCTACAGTCTTACTTGATACTGGAATTATTCCAATGCACGAGCCAATTACCGAAATGGTATTAGAAGCTCCTGGAGGTCTTATCAATGTACGGGCTCACTGTTCAGATGGCAAAGCACAACGTATTGAAATTGAAAACCTTTCATCTTTTGCTGGACTATTAGATGCATCCATAGAAGTTGATGGCTTTGGTACTCTTATTGTAGATACAGCTTTTGGGGGTGACAGTTTTGTCGTGGTTGACCCAATTTTATTAGGAATGTCTCTTGTTCCAGATGAAGCAAGGGATTTAGCAGAACTTGGTGTAAAAATTACTAACGCAGCAAATGAACAACTAGATTTCAAACATCCTCTTCAACCAGATTGGCATCATCATTCATTTTGCCTATTTGCAGGTGAGCTGAATAAAGATGAGTTAGGGCTTCGCGCAAAGTCCGTAGTAGCTATTAAACCAGGTAAGCTTGATCGCTCCCCAACGGGCACAGCAGTTTCAGCGCGAATGGCTTTACTTCATGCTCGCGGAGAGATGAGGAATGGGGAACAGTTAACGGGTGTTTCTATCATTGGCTCAGAATTTTATGGTAAAATTATTGGAACGACACAAGTAGGACACATTCCAGCCATTAGACCTCAAATCAGTGGCAGAGGGTGGATAACTGGAACTCATCAACATATGCTTGATCCAAGCGATCCTTGGCCAGAAGGTTACCGGGTTTCTGATACTTGGCCTTGCTATAAATAATGTAAACATAAGTCATAAAATTAATGCTTATATTTACAATATTATATTTATTAAGACATTACTAAGTCGCCCGCATTTGATTACGGGCGGTTTAGTTATTTTTTTCTACGTTTAAGAACAGCATTTTTACCCCTGGCTGCTTTTGTTTTATCAGACTTTGGACGATCAGACTTAGGTTTTTCCAATTTTGATCGCTCGTTACTAGGTTTCTCTGATCGGGGTTTGTCATCTTTTGGATTAGGTCGTGCACGACTTTTTAGTTTAGATTGTTTCCCACCATCTTTTGACCATGTTGGTTTGCCTTTGTTACGATCAATGGGCTTGGCAGCTTTTTTATCTCTAGCTTGTAGTGCTACAACACCACCTTCAGGTCGCGTTTCGGGATTTTTATTTGGATTTGGTTCTGAGCGGCGCTTACGTGGTTCATCGTCCCATGGGTCACGATCATTTCTACTTGTGTCGCTATCCCATTTTTTCTTTGATTTAAAAGGTGTCCCGCTTTTATCTGAACGATCAAATTTTTCACGAGGAGATGCTTTGATGTTTGGGGCCTTGTTCAATTGCTTAAGCCAAGCACCCGGCTCTATCTCTTTGTTTGATCCAATAGCTTTTAGAAAACCATCAACACTGGACTTTAGAATTTCAACAAAGGTTTCAGTGTCTTGGATACGGATTGCACCAATATCATCTCGAGAAAGGTTGCCCGCTTTACAGACCATTGGCAACATGCGGCGTGGATTTGCATCTGCTTCACGACCACCACTTATGGAAAACCAAACTGTTGGTCCAAATTCACCACGTGGCTTTGGTGCGCCTTGTGCACCTGAGGGCGCTAACTCTTCAGGGGCTGATTGATTTTCGACGTATACACGAAAAAAAGCAGTTGCTAATTGTTCAGCACTAAAGGTTTCCATTAGTTTATCAATACTTCCACGTTCAGCAGGTGAAGGTAAAGTTGCCCAAGTGCTGTCTGAGAGTAAGCGTTCCTGGTCTTTTTCGATTATCTGTTGTGCAGAAGGAGCATCTTGCCATGTTGCTGTTACTTTGCCCATTTGCAATAATCGCTCTGCTTTTTTACGGAAGCGGCTCGGAACTATCATTGCTGAAACACCTTGGCGGCCTGCGCGGCCTGTACGACCTGATCGGTGCAACATGGTCTCATGGTTCTGTGGTAGTTCAGCATGAACTACTAAATCAAGATTTGGCAAATCAATGCCTCGAGCAGCAACATCGGTGGCAACACATACTCGTGCTCTACCATCACGCATTGCTTGTAATGCATGTGTGCGCTCAGATTGCGATAATTCGCCAGAGAGGGCTACGACAGAAAACCCACGGTTTGATAAACGTGCAGTTAAGCGGTTAACCATGGCACGAGTATTGCAAAATACGAGAGCATTAGGAGCTTCATAGTATCGAAGTGCATTGATGATTGCATTCTCACCATCACGTGGAGATACATTCATAGCAATATAGCTAATGTCAGCATGCTGTGTAGATTCTGAAACTGTAGTAATACGGATGGCATCTTTTTGGTAACTTTTTGCTAAATTAGCAATTGATCGAGGTACCGTTGCAGAAAACATTAAAGTTCGACGTGTTTCTGGAGCTTGAGATAAAATGAATTCTAAGTCTTCACGAAAGCCTAAATCTAGCATTTCATCAGCTTCATCTAAAATTACTGCTTTAACTTGAGATAAGTCTATTGATCCACGTTGAATATGATCTCGTAATCGGCCTGGTGTTGCAACAACAATGTGGGAACCACGATCTAATGAACGGCGCTCATCTCGCATATCCATGCCACCTACGCATGAGGCCATAGTTGCACCGGCTATTGCATAGAGCCAGGTTAATTCACGCTTAACTTGCATGGCCAATTCGCGAGTAGGAGCAATAACAAGTGCTAATGGAGCACCCGGACGATCAAATTTTCCCGTATCATTTAATATGGTCGGCGCAATGGCTAAGCCAAAACCAACGGTTTTACCTGAACCTGTTTGAGCTGAGACCAATAAGTCAGAAGCTTCAAGTTCTGGTTTATTTACTTCCTCTTGTACGGGCGTTAGTGTTTCATAGCCTTGTTTTGCCAAGGCATCAGCAAGTGTTTTTATCACAATTTTAATTTCTTATCAGGGCTGGGCTCCATGGCAAATACCAGTGGGAAGAACGCAGCAGGTTATCATTCATGCTTGGCGAACCCCAAATGCCGCCAATAGGCAAGAATGCAATAACCCAAAAACTGCATCACAACGCCTTTGAGGGCGCGATAGGGGGTATTGATGGGAATGTATAGGGTTAAACGCATACTAGGAATAAAACCTTTGTTCTTGTGTTTCATTTTAAGAAACGAGATACCGTTGGTACCTTAATTTTTTTCATATTTTTGGATTTTACTATGTTTGAATTATATGTCACAGCTTTTATAACTCTATTCTTGGTAATTGACCCGGTTGGATTAATGCCAATGTTTGTCTCTTTGACACAAGATAATAGTCAAAACCGTACTAAAATTGCAGTCCGATCTTGTATGGTAGCTGTTGGTATTTTGTTGCTATTTGGAGCTTTTGGTGAAAAATTACTAAGCTTTATTGGAATTGGAATGCCTGCATTTAGAATTTCAGGTGGATTATTACTATTTTTAACAGCCGTCGAAATGTTATTTAATAAGCGTAGTCAGCGTCGTGAAGAGCAATCTGAAACAGAGATGCATGATGATCCATCTGTTTTCCCTCTGGCAACACCACTAATTGCGGGGCCGGGATCGATGGCTTCTATGATCCTTCTTGCGGGTGATGCGGTTGCGGGCTTTACTTCTACATTGGTTCTTATGGCAGCTATGATAAGTGTCGTTGGCTTAACTTTTATATTCTTTATGTTAGGTGGCACGTTTGAGCGCTTATTAGGCAAAACCGGTATTAATGTAATTACACGCTTAATGGGAATGTTATTAGCGGCTCTGTCTGTTCAGTTTGTGGTGGATGGTTTGAATGGCTTAGGTGTCATAGGTTAAAGCAAATTATGAAGTTTTTACTAAATACTATTTTATGAAGTAACAGTTTTCATTATACATCCAACTACAAAAGCTGGATGTCCAATTCATAAGAGCGATATTGATGTAAATGCTACAGAAATACTTTTTATCTGATAGAAGCTTTTTTTCAACTCATGCTTAAGTAGATATTATACTTTTCCCTCAAGGTTTTGTCTAAGATTGAGTCAAAGGCTACTTCAGATGGCTTTGAAAGAATATCTTCTTTGATTTTGGTAGCTTTTTGTATCAAGTTTGGTTTGCTGTTTTCTACCCATTCTTTTGGACTGGTTCGATCTCCAAGGCGTGGATAGACGTGATCTGATTGCATTCGGCCCAATGTTTGGTCAGTACCTAAATAATGCCCTGGACCATTTAAGCAAACATCAGCAATTTGATCTAATGCTAATGTTTCGTCATTAACTTCAATTCCACGCACGCAGCGCATAGATTGACCAATTAAATCGTCCCCAAGAATTAAAGATTCATGACAAAACCCTAATAGAGATGCATGCATCCCCGCAGCTTCATAAATCATATTAAGTCCTGATAGGCCTGCCATTACACTTGAACACATCTGCTCCCAACCCGCTTGCATGTCTGGCATCTTTGAATCTGAAGCTCCTGCTGCCGCTCCTCCTGGTATCCCATAAAATTTATGCATTTGTGAACATCCAGCAGTCAAAAGAGCCTGTTCACCAGACCCAACACTCATTGACCCAGTTCTTAAGTCCAAACCAAAGGGCCAAGTGCCAAATATAGCTGGATGGCCAGGAACCATGGCATTTACGTAGACTATTCCCGCTAAACACTCTGCAACTGCTTGTGCTATAGCTCCTGCAATAGTGGAGGGTGCTGTTGCACCTGCCATACCAGCGGAAAGTAAAAGTACAGGCATTCCACCACGAATACATGCTTCCATTACTTCACAAGCTTCAGTTGCAAATTTCATTGGTGGAACTACGAAACAATTTGAATTAGAAATAAAGGGACGATCCCTAAATGCAGCTTCCCCGCCCGCTATGTCATAAATAAGTTCAAACAGGCCTGGTATAAAAGATGGTTCCGTAAAGCTACTACCTATATGTTTTGTTGTACCTGAAGTTGCACCATAGATTGTATTCATATCCATTTCAAAGTTATTAGGAATATCACGGCAGACCATGGGTCTTTGAAAAAAATGAATATTATCAAGTTGTTGAGTAATCTTAGCTGCATCATGAAGATCTTGAAGTACACATTCACGGTAATTATTTCCATCAACATCGACTAAATTAACTGCGGCTCCAGCAGTTCCATAATGAACGCGATTTCCACCAATATCTAAATCATTTTTTCCATCTCTAGAATGTAGAGTTATAGATTTAGCAGCTTTTGCAAGCATGTCTTCAACCAATGCGCGAGGAAAGCGTATTCTGCCATCATCACCTAAAATAGCACCTGCTTTTGTTAAAATTTCCACACCACTAGGTGGCGCATCTGCTAACCCAATCTGCTCGAGTGCATCCAATGCTGTATGATGAATGCGTATAACATCTGAATCTGATAATGGTTTGTAAGTGCCACCTTCCATTCCAGGCCTAATTGGCCTAATTTCATCAGATAATTTTGATGATCTTAAGGCTTGTCTGGCTGTGCGACCGCCAGAACGGCGTGTAACATTTGACATATTGAATTCCTTTTGAAAATTAAAACATTTGGTTTCAACGGAAAAAAGGTGATCCTCTTGCTGCAAGCCCGCGAGACGCACCAATGGTGCGTAAGATCAAGCAGGTCATCCAATCTAAATCAATCATAATTATATATTGAGTTAGATTTTAGATTCTGTAAAGAATTTTTTTATATGATTATCAATTTTATGTATGATATGAATCATCAGCTAAATGCGATTAGTAGGCTAGCTCACCGAAGGTATTGAGCGATGTTCCATAGAATTATAATTGCAGCTAGAGCAATGTGCTTCTATGAGCTCTTTACCTCTCTCTTTACCAGTGCGACTCTTTTTGATTGTGCGTTTACGATGTAATTGACGGCGATTACAGTTTGGGCAGCGGCGTAAACCAACTAAAATGTCTCTCATTCGGGTTTCAAAGGATAAAAAAGTAATTATACCTAAAAAAACAAATAGCATATATTTATCCTCTATAGTGCGCCAAAATGTTGTACGTTTTATTGCAGTTACTAAAGATGTAGTTTCTAATGTTTTTGGATCTGTGATGTCATAGGTAGGCTGTAATCGATTAATAGTTTCATACACGCCTGCCTCGATACCTTTAGAGAGATGATTGCCTTTGAAATATGGTATAAAGTGGTTTTGAATAACCAAACCCATTCGTTTATCGTAAATAGCACCATAACTTGAACCAACTTCAATGCGCATTTCACCGTCAAAGTGTGATATTAAAATTAGTACCCCATCATTTCGGGCAGAAACTCCAATCTTCCATTTATTAAATAGGCCACCTGTGAATTCTTCTATAGAATTAAACTGTCCATAATCAAAACGGGTTTCTATCGTCACTACTGTCATTTCTAGATCCAGTGTTTGACGCAACTTCACTAATTTTTCTGTTATGCGGGCTTCAGTTTCTGGATCTAATAAATTTGCGTAATCACTAATGTATGGTGTTATTGGAATAGGAAAGGTTTTTGCGAAAGCATTTGTGCCTAAAATTAAAAATAAAGTAATAAAAAGATTTTTAACTGATAGCATTACATTGCCTGATGTTTGTTTCTAATAACCTAATTAAAGCTTAAGTAACGCAGTATCAATAAACTTAAAATTAGTTATATCATATAAAATTAAATTATTTTAATTCAAATGGTTGTGCTAAACAATTAATGTTAATAATAATAGGTTTTTTGTAAATAAGCTGCAAATAATGTTTTACTTTCACTGAATATGGCGGTTGTGATGCTGTATGGCTAATCAATAGATTCTTCATAATTGATTTTTTATATTTGTTATTTTTAACTACTTTTAAGATAAAATCGTCAATTTTAGAGATTTTAGCATATAATTTGTTATATTATTGCCTGTTTATATACAACGCCATCTATTTTTTATTTTCATTAGTAAATCAAAGTGTTAGTTCTGTGTTGAAATGGTGAGGTTACTATGACGATAAAATTATATAATGTGAAAAACCGCACAAAAGAAGTTTTCAGGCCTATCGATCCTAAAAATGTGCGCATGTATGTTTGTGGCCCTACAGTTTATGATCGCGCACATATTGGAAACGCGCGTCCTGTAGTCGTATTTGATACACTATATCGCGTTTTGCAACATGCTTATGGGGTAGATCACGTAAGTTATGCCCGAAACTTTACAGATGTTGATGATAAAATTAATACCAAGTCTGTTGAAACAGGTCGATCTATTCGTGACATTACCAATGAAACTATTGGTTGGTATTTGGAAGATATGAATGAATTGGGAGCCTTAGAGCCAGATTTTGCTCCTCGCGCTACTGAATACATAGCTGAAATGATAACTATGATAGAAGAGTTGATTGAAAAGGGGCATGCATATGCCGCTCAGGGCCATGCGTTGTTTAATGTTCACTCATACGATGCTTATGGAGCATTCTCAGGAAGATCTGTGGATGATATGATAGCTGGTGCACGTGTGGAAATAGCGCCTTATAAACAGAACCCAATGGATTTTGTGTTATGGAAGCCATCTAACGATCAACAACCCGGTTGGGATAGCCCTTGGGGGTATGGCCGACCTGGTTGGCACATAGAATGTTCGGCAATGTCGAGGGCGCTGTTTGGCGATAAATTTGATATTCATGGTGGTGGAATTGATTTACAATTCCCACATCATGAGAATGAAATAGCGCAAAGTTGCGCATGTTGTGGAGATGATACTTTTGCTAATGTCTGGATGCATAATGAGATGTTACAGGTAGAAGGTAAAAAAATGTCTAAATCTTTAGGAAATTTTTTTTCGGTAAGGGAGCTCCTAGATCAAGGTTATTCGGGGGAAGTGATACGATTTGTTTATCTTAGCACACATTATTCTAAGCCTATGGATTGGACTAACAAAAAAGCAGAAGAAGCTGCTACAATATTACGTAAATGGCGAATGATAACTGATGATGTGATCTCATCTAATAGTGTTTCGCCTACAATTATTAATGCTTTAGAGGATGATCTAAATACGGCTGGCGCCATTACAGCATTACATAATCTGGCAAAACGTGGCGATGCAGCCCTGCTTAAATCTTCTGCGGCACTCCTAGGACTTCTTGGAGATGACATGGGTAATTGGGTAAAGGTAATTGACTTTGACTTATCGGCTTTAGAGGAAATGATATCAACTGAGAGAGACAAGGCAATGAAAAATAATGATTTTTCAAAAGTTGATTACTTGAAACGCACCTTTGTTTCTGCGGGACTTGATGTGCAAATGAGTAAAAAAGATATTACCTTAATCGCTGGGCCAAAATTTAACAGCTCTTTGTTGGAGGGTTTGTTATGAGCCTTGAAAAAATATATTTATACGATACAACTTTACGCGATGGGCAACAAACCCAAGGTGTAAACTTTACTGTTGAAGACAAAATCAGCATTTCAAAGGCTCTAGATGACTTGGGTATTGATTATGTAGAAGGTGGATGGCCTGGTGCAAACCCTACTGATAGTGATTTTTTTAATAGTGCTCCAAAACTTAAGGCAACTTTCACAGCGTTTGGTATGACCAAGCGTGCTGGTCGCTCAGCTGAAAACGATGATGTCTTGGCCGCAGTTTTAAATGCTAATACGCCAGGAGTGTGTTTGGTTGGAAAAACGCATGATTTTCACGTTATCAAAGCTCTAGGAATTACTCTTGAGGAAAATTTAAATAATATTTCAGAAAGTATTAAGCATATCGTAGCTCAGGGTCGTGAAGCTTTGTTCGATTGTGAACATTTTTTCGATGGCTTTCGAGAAAACCCCCAGTATGCATTGGCTACAGCAAAAGCTGCATACGATGCAGGTGCTCGTTGGGTTGTCTTATGTGATACCAATGGAGGTGCTTTGCCGGCACAAATCCAATTGGCCACAACAGCAATTATTAATTATGGCGTCCCAGGAGATCATATTGGTATTCATACACATAATGATACTGAGCATGCAGTTGCTAACTCGCTTGCAGCTGTAGATGCGGGTGCACGACAAATTCAAGGTACTTTAAATGGTTTAGGTGAACGCTGTGGGAATGCTAATTTAGTCACACTACTTCCAACGTTATTACTTAAGGAACCCTATGCGAGCCTTTATGTGACTGGTGTCCATGTTAATAAATTAGCTGGCCTGACAAGCCTTTCACGCATGCTAGATGATGTCTTAAATAGAGTATCGGATAAATGGGCGGCTTATGTAGGAGCATCAGCGTTTGCACATAAGGCCGGTCTGCACGCATCTGCCATTTTGAAAGATCCGTTAACGTATGAGCATATAGATCCCTCCGTTGTAGGTAATGAGCGGATTATTCCAATGTCTAATCAAGCAGGACAATCAAATTTACGAAAACGTTTGATGGATGCGGGGCTTACCATAGACAAAGGTGATGGACGTCTAAATGAAATTTTAAATACTATAAAAGAACGTGAAGACCGTGGGTATGCTTACGATAGCGCCCAGGCATCATTTGAATTGATTGCGCGTAATATTTTGGGTCAATTACCTATATTTTTTGAAATAAAACGCTATCGCGTAACAGTTGAACGCCGCAAAAATAAATATGGTAAAATGGTTTCTTTATCTGAAGCTGTGGTAGTTGCTAAAATTGGTAAACATAAGGTTTTATCTGTATCTGAAAGTATGGATCCTGAATGTGGTGATCAAGGGCCTGTAAATGCCTTAACGCGAGCTTTAGCTAAAGATTTAGGCCCATACCAAGCATGTATCGATGATATGCACTTAGTAGACTATAAAGTCCGGATCACTGGGAGTGGTACTGATGCTGTAACGCGCGTTATAATTGATAGTCAAGATGGACAAGGACGACGATGGTCTACGGTTGGAGTTTCTGCCAATATCGTTGATGCAAGCTTTGAAGCTTTACTTGATGCTATCAATTGGAAATTAATTCGTGATAGAATGAAACCTGAGTAATGGAATTTAATGAAGATATTGCAAACTGTGCAGATTTAGTAAGGCGTGGTGATCCAGATCGTTTTCTAGCAATTATGAGTGCACCTGTGACAAAGCGGGGGGCATTATTTATTATTTATGCATTTAATTTGGAAGTAGTCCGCGCACCTTGGGTGACACAAGAGCCGATTATTTCAGAAATGCGATTACAATGGTGGTTAGATTCTATCGAAGAAATTTATGAAGGTAAAACAATACGGCGGCACCAAGTCGTAACGCCTTTAGCTGAACTAATATGTACCCAAGACTTACCCCGTGATTTATTTGATAACTTAATTAAAGCAAGGCGATGGGATATTTATAAAGAACCCCATGCACATGCGTTTGCCTTTGAAGATTATATTATGTCCACTTCAGGCAATTTGATTGCACTAGCCTGTTTGTCAATTGGAATGCCAATATCCGATATTAAAAATGCTAAAGAGTATGGGTTTGGAGACGGAATAGCTCGTTTATTTGTTGCAATTCCAACTTTGGAAAGTATGCAACGATATCCATTAATTGATGGTCGTGCAGAAGCTATTTCTGCGTTAGCTAATAGTTCGCTTATTAGAATGAATAATGTTTCATTTTCAGATAGTTCTGGAACATATGCGCTTCGGACAGCATGGTTGGCTAAGAAAACTTTGAAGTTGGTGGCTAAAGAACCTATGCAAGTTGCAAATGGCATAAGTAGTTCAACAGAATTTTATAAAAAAATCTTACTCTTGGCTAAAACTTTCAGCAAAACATTTTGATTTTTTAATGATTAATTTAATATATTAACATTAAATATTTTTTTGTTTTGAGATCCATACCAATGATCCACCTGCTAAAATTAAAAATGGCAGCATTGCTATGTTAACTGAAGTCCAGCCTTCGAGTGAAGTGCCTCCAGAGCAATTCATCAAACTGCCTGATGCGAGTGATGCTATGGTAACAAAGCCAAATACAAAAAAATCATTCATACCTTGAACAGAACCACGCTCGTTAGGTTCATGAGCTAGTGCCAACATAGTTGTTGCTCCAATAAAACCAAAGTTCCAGCCAATGCCTAAAAGTATTAATCCAATGTAGAAATTTACTAGTTCGACGCCTGCAATATTTGAAATGCCTGCACCTCCTAGTATTATAAGCCCTATTGATACAATCCTAGGAGCTCCATATCGAGCAATAAGATGGCCAGTAAAAAAACTTGGAATAAACATGCCAAGAACATGCATCATAACTATATCGGCTGCATTTGATTGACTGTATCCACATCCAACTACAGCAAGTGGAGTTGATGTCATAACAAGGTTCATTAACGCGTAAGATACCATGGCGCATATTATTGATACTAATATTTTGGGTGATTGTAAGAGTTTTAGCCTTGAACGCCCTAAATGATTGGTTTCAGATAACTTTTCGGTTAAAGGGATCTTCAAAAATAAAAATAACAATGATCCTATAAGATTTATGGCAACCACAGATAAATACACCCCCATAAATGGGACAACATAAGAATCAGATGTAAGTTTTACTAATTGGGGGCCAACTATTGCTGGGATGAGGCCTGCAGCCATTAGATAGGATATAGCTTTGGGACGAAATTCCTCGGAGGCCGTATCAATAGCAGCAAAACGTAAGAATGCCTGTGCTGACATATAAATACCAGTAAAGTATGACGCTAAGAGAAAAAGTGGAAAAGAGCTAATAAACAAAGCATATGCTCCAAGCAAACCTCCAACAGCACCACCTAAAGTCCCAATTATAAATCCAAGTCTACGACCATAATTCTGCATAAGGCTAGATAGCCAAGGGGCTGTTGTCATAGAGCCAAAGACGATTAAAGATATTGGTAATGTAGCCCAACATATGTTTGTATAAAACGACTGACCAGCTAACCCCGCAACTATAAATAGCATTGGCATTTGTGCTCCCAAAACAGCTTGGGCAGCAATCATAATAGTTAAATTGCGTTTGGTGAGGGTATCATCAGCTATCAATTGGTCTGCCTATCAATTATATGAGCAAAGCTGCCTGATGATGTGCCTTGTACCAGTCCCATATTTGGAAGTTTTGACCCCTCGGCGTCAGTTGCTTGGAATAAAGGATCTCCATCGGCTCGCAATGTAGTTGCGTAATGAAACTCATGGCCTGTTAATGGTATGGACCACAGCCTATTTGGAGTTAACATGCGATATCCCAAGTTTAATTTTCGATTAGCAAAGCTTGTTTCTAGGCTCAATAAGCCAAGCATTTCATGGCGTGAACCATTAGCATCAACTAATCCTTCGCCCATAGCCATGTAGCCCCCACATTCACCATAAACAGATGGGGCGGATTTCATAGCTTTTTTGAAAATATCTGCGTTTGCTAATTTTTCTGCATGAAGTTCTGGATAACCACCCGGTAAGAATATTAAGTCAGCTAATTTTGGTGCTTGATTTTCAAGTGGTGAGAAAAAAGAAATTTCGGCACCCATATTATGCCATCTTTTTAATAAATGTGGATATGAAAAGGAAAATGCAGCATCTTTAGCTATTGCTATTGACTGTGCCGGAGGAGGGAGCATTTTTGGAATTGATGATGGTTGATTAATATCACTCATCAATGAGAGTAATTGATTAATGTCAACTGCTTCAGATAACATATTTGCTGCTGTATCTAAAAAAGTCTCTAATTGCTCGAGTTCTTGTGCTTGTACTAGGCCAAGGTGCCGTGAAGGTGTTTCCAAGTTAGTTTGACGATATACTGAGCCCAATATTGGAATTCCTAAGGGTTTTAGAGCAGTGCATAGCATTCTATTATGTCGTTGGCTGGCTACCTTATTTAAAATAAGTCCTGCTATTTTGATGTCAGGGGCTAATTGGCTAAATCCTAAGGCAACAGCAGCTACTGATTGTGCCTGAGAGGCAACATCCAATACCAGAACTATTGGTAAACCAAGAATTCGAGCTAGATCAGCTGTCGATCCTTTGCCATCAGGGAGGGCGCCATCAAACAACCCCATGGCGCCTTCAATAATTAATGGCAATGCCCCGCTTGCTAGCATACGAATACTGTCAGGTGACATTGCCCACGCATCTAAATTGAAACACTCAGTACCAGATGCAGCAGCATGAAAACGGGGATCTATATAATCAGGTCCACTTTTTGCGGACCTTACAGGAATGCCTGCATGTTTTAACGCACGAAGAAGGCCTAATGTTATTGTAGTTTTGCCACTTGCTGAACTTGGAGCAGATAAAATTATGCCACGTGGAACGATCATGAAGCTTCTGCAGGACGGCCTCTGCCAAGTGGATCTGTGTTGCGAGGGGCATTCCCTAATACCATACTTTGCCAATCTAGTGCTTGTCGCATAAGTACAGATTTGCCAATACAAATAATTGCTGGAGGTGCCATTCCTGCTGCTTTAAGATCAACTTCAATTTTACCAAGTGTGGTTTCTAAAACTTTTTGATTAGCTGTTGTTGCACTAGTTACAATGGCAACCGGTTCATCTGCAGCACGTCCCGCTTTAAGAAGTTCAGCTGTAATACGGCCAACGTGTTTTATTCCCATATAAATAACTAACACTTGTGATCCGTCTGAAATAGCTTTCCAATTTAGAGAGGAGGGGCTCTCGCCACTTTGGTCATGTCCTGTTACAAAAGTTACTGACTGATTTACATCTCGGTGCGTCACGGGAATGCCTGCATATGCCAACCCACCAATACCTGCCGATATGCCAGGAATGATGCGAATTGGAATTCCATGCTGGACTAATGTTTGAGCCTCTTCTCCGCCACGCCCAAATACGAATGGATCGCCACCTTTTAAGCGCAAAACCTTTTTCCCTTTTTTGGCTAATTCGACTAGATGAAGGGAAATGTCACGTTGTTTAGCTGATGGCTTACCCCCACGCTTTCCAGCATAAATTAATTCAGCAGTTGAATTAGCCCAATCTAAAATTTCAGGCCCGACAAGAGCGTCGTATACAATAACATCTGCTTGTCGAAGGGCATTTAAAGCATGAAGGGTTAACAGCCCTGGATCTCCAGGGCCTGCACCACATAACCATACCCAACCGGGCAACAAGATAGGCCAATCATGTGGCGGAAGAGGATTCGTATTTACCATAAGTTGAATATGGATCAGATAAGCCAGAATAGCGAGGGGATCCGCGACGTAATAGACTAGATTTTCGCCATGTTGTATATCGGCGTTGGCCTAATGGAAAAAGCTTTCTATAGTAAGATTAGATGAGTAGAAAACCAAATCATGATTTACGCCGAGGTTGGACCACAGGCGCTTGTGCAACCGCAGCAACCAAGGCTGCGTTAGATGCTCTGTGGGGAAATGGTTTTGCACGCGATATAACTATAACTTTACCAAAAGGTGAGACACCTACATTCCCTTTAGCGCATATAGATCAGGGAGATACTTGGGCTGAAGTAGGGATTACCAAAGATGCAGGTGATGACCCAGATGTTACACACGGAGCTTTGATTATTGTAAGGGTAAGTAAAAACGATAATGGAGTTGTGTTTAAAGCAGGAGATGGTGTTGGAATCGTTACTAAAGCAGGATTGCCCATAGGAGTTGGTGAGCCTGCAATTAATCCAGTACCGCGACAATTAATGACTGATGTCGTTAAAGATCAGGCATTAAGGTATGGTTTTAAACCAAATGTAGATATCATTATTTCTATTCCTAATGGCGCAGAAATTACATTAAATACTTGGAACGGGCGTCTTGGAATAGTTGGTGGATTATCTATCTTGGGCACGACAGGAATAGTTCGTCCTTTTAGTTGTGCAGCTTGGATTGCTTCCATCCATCGCGGAGTAGATGTAGCTAGGGCTAATAACATTCCTCATGTTGCAGGCTGCACAGGTGCAACTTCTGAAAAAGTAGTTCAGGAGCTATATGGTTTAGCCGATCATGCTATGCTTGATATGGGAGATTTTTCTGGAGGATTATTGAAGTATGCTGCTAAAAATCCAGTACCCCGAATAACAATTGGAGGAGGAATTGGCAAAATGGTTAAGCTTGCACAAGGAGCAGTCGATTTGCATTCTTCTAGATCTCAAGTTGATTTTGAAAAACTTAATGCTTGGTCGGGAGTAGATATTCGTGACGCTAATACGGCATTAGAAGCTGTAGAACGTGCTGGTGATGATCTGGCTGTTCGAGTTGCATATGAGGCTCGGCTAAATATTATAAAGAGCTTAAAAGGTGCTAAAACTGTTGTTGATACTGTAGTTATTGACCGCGCTGGGCGCATTTTAGGTAGATCTAAATGACTGGGCTAGTTCTAGCTGGAACTAATGAAGCACGTCAAATTTGCAAGTATTTATTCGAAAACCATATACCTGCAATTGCATCAATTGCAGGTATAACACGTAATCCTAAAAAATTAGCAATTAAGACGCGTGTTGGAGGATTTGGTGGGGTTGATGGGTTTCAGAAATATATTATTGAAAATAATATTGATTGGGTAGTTTCCGCCACACATCCCTTTGCATCTGTGATGCGAGCAACAGCTTCTAAAGTGTGTAATGAATTTGATATTCCCCATTTAATTTTCCAGCGTCCAGAGTGGGATGTTAAAGTAAATGACGATTGGTATTTTATAGATGAAATTGAAGGATTAGATAATCTAATACCAATAGGCTCAACTGTATTTTTAGGAACGGGGCGACAAGCTTTATCACAATACGTTAATATGGCAGGGCGTAAACTTTTGTGTCGTGTAATAGATAAACCCATTAATGATTTCCCATTCGATGGTGGATCTTATTTAGTTGGTCGGCCACCGTTTTCAGTACAAGAAGAGGTGGCCTTGTTTAAAAAATATAAAATTAACTGGTTAGTGGTAAAAAACTCTGGGGGATCGGGTGGATTTTCTAAAATACTTGCTGCTCGAGAGTTAGGATTACCAGTTGCTATGCTAAATAGACCTAAATTACCTATTGGAACAATTTCAACCCATATTAAAGAGGCACTAGATTGGCTCAAAAGTAAGGAATAAATATTAATAAAAGACATTAATTTTTTAATAGATATAATATTAATGTTTTAAATTAATATTATATATAACTTAATTGATGTATGTTTTTTAATACTAATTTTAAAAGGCTAGACCTTATAAGCTATAAATACTATTCTAAATAAATATTTTTTTTTAATATTATAGAATGATTTTCATCGTCATATTAAAGTAATAATTATTGTATTTAAAGGAACTTTTCTATGACTTTAACAAATCATTTAAGACAAGCTACTTCTGGAAAACCGGATAGTTTAGTGGTTTTTTTACATGGTTATGGTGCAGACGGAAAAGACCTTTTAGAATTGTCAGATATTTTAAAGCAAGGATTGCCAAATACTTTATTTATTTCACCAGATGCACCAAATTCATGTACTTTAAACCCAACAGGGTATGAATGGTTTCCTATTCCACGTATGGATGGTTCATCATTAAAAGAGGCGGCAATTGGACGCGATAAATCAGCTATTATATTTAATAAGTTCTTAGATAAAATCTTGACTGAGACAGGTATTCCAGCTGAGCGAACATTTTTAATGGGGTTCTCGCAGGGTTGCATGATGAGCCTTCATATCGCGCCTCGCCGGATCAAAATGCTCGCTGGTGTTATTGGTATGTCTGGTATGTTAATTGAACCAGAGCGTTTATTAAACGAAACGTTACAACGTCCGCCTGTATTATTGGTTCACGGTGATGAAGACGATGTAGTCCCATTTGATGAAATGGGAAAAGCTAATGATGCATTAATTAATTCTGGATTCGAAGTGCTGACCTTGAGATCCAAAGGAACTTCACATGGTATTGCGCAAGATGGATTAAACGCTGCAGCAAAGTTTATCAAAAACAATTTATAAAATATTCAATTATTTTTGAATAAATGTACTTCTAGCACTTCATATGGAGGTTGCCTGAATTTAATGCGTATATATAGTAAGAAAATAGAAAGAATTTTTTGCTCTGTAAGCATTAAAGTAATTAAAGGTTTTTATTAGATATGAATACGGATTTTTTAGAAAACTTTGTTCGATCCCCGTCTAAATTAAATCAAAGACCTGCATTGGTCTTAAATGCTGATTATAGGCCGTTATCATATTTTCCTTTGTCGTTATGGAGTTGGCAGGATGCGGTAAAGAGCGCATATTTGAAACGAGTTGATATAATTGCTGAATATGAAGATGTAGTGCATTCTCCATCAATTGAAGTCAAAATTCCTTCTGTTATTGTTCTTAAAAAGTATGTGAAACCAGCCAGTTCAGCTGCATTCACTAGATTTAATTTATTTTTACGCGATGAATTTACTTGCCAATACTGTGGATCACATGGTGAAATGACTTTTGATCATATTATACCACGATCACGTGGTGGGCGAACAACATGGCAAAATGTTGTTGCCGCTTGTAGCCCTTGTAACTTGCGCAAAGCTGCCCGCCCAATTAAAGATTCAGGCTTACAGCTGCGACGATCAGCAATTCAGCCGAGTATTGGTCATCTAATGAATTCTGGACGAAAATTTCCACCAAACTATTTACATGATAGTTGGACTGATTACTTGTATTGGGATGCTGAATTAGAGGAATAAAAATTTTATATTCAAAAAAAAAATTATATCATTTTCAAGCTGTTGATATCTTTGATAAAGAATTTTATGTTTAATAATAAAATAATTTAATTGCGCAAAAACGCAATCATCCAAATAACAGCTAAAAATAGACTAATAATTCCGTTCCAACCTGCCATTGATATACCCAAAAGATCCCAAGCAATTTCATCACATCGAACTATAGGTGCAGCTAATATTTGATTTAATAAATCATTTGCAGATAAGCCTTCTATAGAATTTGATGTACATGTCTTGGGGCCTTCCCACCACTTTTGCTCAACCCCTGCATGGTAAAAGCCAATAATAGAAGTAGTCAAAGTACCAAGAGCACCTAAAATTGAAATTTTAATATTTCTGGTAGAAAGAACTATTAAGCCAATTAAAATTGCAAACCCATGTGGCCATCTTTGCCAAAGGCACATTTTGCAAGGTGCATATCCTAATACATATTGAAAAAAATAAGCTCCCCCCAACATAATAATCGATCCCAAAGTGACTATACCAATGATGCGGAAAGAGTTCATAAGAATTTCACCAATGTTATTCCTATTATAAAAATCGCACAAAATATTATAAACATTAGCCCTAAGCGTTTTTCAATAAAGT
>Ga0115003_10001169_pt1 | contig 23304 bp, 14 predicted proteins | sample ArcticOcean_MG_C_7_FD_88736 | JGI IMG/M metagenome (GOLD analysis project Ga0115003, IMG submission 88736) | Marine microbial communities from western Arctic Ocean - ArcticOcean_MG_CB11_88 | ecosystem: Environmental > Aquatic > Marine > Oceanic | place: Arctic Ocean: Canada Basin | collected... | reverse complement strand
CCCCCCCCCCCCCCCCCTCACGTATCTCTCAGTCGTCCTCGTCCGGGATTTCCGGATTTTGAACCCCCAGACTTTCGCTGGCGTAGTTTGCGTAGAACCGGTACTGGTACACGAGCGTCGGGATCGAGGGCATGAAGGTTTGGGGTTCGCAGTTCAGGAGTTCTTTCATGAACCCTTTGTTTTCCGCGATGGTGCTGCCCATCACCTTCCCATCCGGTTTCAGTAGGAACTTAGCGGTGGTCGTGTACTTTTCCCAAACCTCACGCGTGATGAACGGCGGGTCGATCACCACCATGTCGAACGTCCCTCTCAACGCCTCGGCGTTTGGAAAACCAATCGGGGCGTTGAAGTCGTACCGCACGAACCCGCGGTCGCCCTGCCACTGCTCGTCCAAATCGAAACACCACGACCTGGCTCTCACAGGCTTGCTTAACGAAAAGTAAACTGAAGGCGTGCTGAGGAAACAACACCGAGACTCCTCGGCAGCGCACACGCGCTCCACGTCCCTAACCATAGCGTCGATGCTTCGGTTGCTGTACCAGTACTGATTCAGATGCTCATCCTCGCGAGTGGTACTCAGGAAACGGTTCTTCTTCAGCGTCTCGCCGTCGCCCTCGGCGCCGAACGCGGAGCTCTCCGCGAACACCATCTCAACGCAAGGCCAACGCAAGCAAGGCTCGCGTACGCGAGTGTGGCGGACGAGGTGCCCACTGTTTTTTTGAAGCGAAAAGTCCTCAAAAAAATAAAGTCTATTGGAATCGCTGAGTCACGACTGACCCACACTCGTGCGCGAGCGCTGTCGTGTCGTGCTCCGACGGACGCTTCCGAGGCTACCGACGCAGCCGTGATGAATAGTTGCGACGACGCGATAGTCGCACGTGGCCGCACGTGGAATCTCCGGGATACCGTCGTACACGAGACGCGATGGGAGGGAAACGATGCTCGCATAGAAAGGAAAAGAGAAGTTGTGTGGAGTGTACCCCCTGCCCTCACGGCAAGCTGAAAGGCAACTGCGCGGAGTGCAAGCCCTGCCCCCACGGCAAGCTGAAAGGCAACTGCGCGGAGTGCTTCCGCTGCCCTCACGGAAAACGGAAAGGCAGCTGTGCGGAGTGCAACCCCTGCCCCCACGGCAAGCTGAAAGACAACTGCGCGGACTGCAACCCCTGCCGTCACGGCAAGCTGAAACGCGACTGCGTGGAGTGCACCCCCTGCCCTGAAGGCAAGCTGAAACGAAAATGCCCGGAGTGCAGGACAGACTCTTCTGAGAGATAGGAATGTGAATCGTATCACAAATAGATAGAGTCCTACTTAATTCTGCTATACTCAACTACATGTACTCACTCCGCGCCGATTTCATCTCAGTGCCGGCGTCGCCGGCGTGGCTCGCCAGCTCATCTGCGTGATGAGGGAGAACGAGCTTGACAGTTTCCCGGTTCCGTTTCCCGAAAACCTTTCGTCCACGTTTTCGTCGCGCGGGTTCGTCTCGCCGTCCTCCAGCTGACCGAGCGCCGCAGTGGCTTGCGTAAGCGCCTCCGCGATGTTCACCAGCGCGTTTCCGAAAGCCTGGTCGTCCTGGTCAGTAACAACCCCCGCATCCATTCTTCGTGCCACCTCGAGCTTTATCTGCACGGCTTGTCTCTCCAGCGCCTCCAGGGCCTCGGCGCCGACCCAGGTCTGCGTGTCTTTCCGCGGGAAGGACGCTAAGAAGGCGGCGCACCGCGCGGCGGTGGCGTACAAACGCGCGGCCTGTGATTGTTCCACGAAAAGTGTCAGTCTTGAGTGGCACCAAGTGCCATGTATGGGGGATTGGGTGTGCCGTAACCGGGCCGGACACAGGGCACTGGTCCGAGTAATCGGGCCGAACAGTGCGTTTGTGATGTACGTAGTAACTACGTGATTACGGGCGGACAATTCGCAAACCGTGTGTGTCGGATTTGGGAAATGCAACACGTACCAGGGCCTCGCTGTGTTTGTTGCCCATGCTCGCGTCGCTAGACGCGGCGACCGCGGCGGCGATCGCGGCGCTCCCCACCGACGAGCTGCCCACGGATAAGCAGTGGAACCACCCGGTGGCGCACCCCACGCGCGCTGGCGAGGACGCCGCGAATCGCTCCCGATCCGTCCTAGGAGCGCACGCCGCGCCTCTGCGCGATGGCGGGTTGGCGACCCATTGCAGAAACTCCGTGGCGGCGGCTCGGGCGCGCGCGCGTCGTTTCGGCGCTGTTATTTGCCAGCTCGCCTCACCGACACTCGCCACGGCGTGGAAAAACCCAGCGCTGGCTTCCGCTTCCGATAGCGAATCCGTGGTGATTTCGCAAGGCCGGAGCGCGTTTTCCAGCCGGTTCGGCAGCGAACCGCCCGTCGCGAACGCAACCAGCGCGTCCCTCAACTCGCCCGCCTCAACACCAGAGCCCTCCGCGGCTCCCGAGAGCGTCGCCGCGACCCGCAACGCGAGGCGGTACGCCGTGGCCGGGTCGTACGCGTACTCGCCGTACCCGTTCTCGCCGTGGTGGTTGTCGGAGAGCTGCTCGCACAGCACTCCGAGACGCTCGAGAAGGTTCGCGCGTCTCAGCGCGTCCGCGCCCTCGGGGTGCCTCGCCAGGTGCAGGCACAACGCCAGGGCGGCGGGGACTTCCACGCCGCCGCTGTGCACGCCGTGGTCGTTGTCCAGTTCCAAGGCTCTTTTGGACGCGTCTTTGGCGGCGCGGTTCGCGTCGGCTCTCGCCGCGGCGTCCGCGTTTGCGGCGTCCAGAAACGGCTGCAGCGCCGTGACCGGCGCGTCGTCCATGAACTCGGCGAAGGGAAGGGAGACGAAGGAGTGTACGCCGAGGGACGTGAACTCGTCGGTACGGAAAGATCCGCGCGCGGCGGCGTCATCCGGGTCGAACCCGGCAGAAACGTGTTCACCGTTTCGTCGGGTTGGTTTCCCCGCCCCCCGATCACTGGCGTGTCGCCGGCGCGGCGGGACCAGCGGCGGCAGAAACGGCGCGCCCTGTTTCGCCGCCCCCGCGAGCGCTGATGGCGACAGCAAACCGTCGCACATCTCGTGAAGCAAACCCAGCGCCAGGGCGCCGTCCTGGCCCCCGAACGGCGTCGCGGCCGCGGCGCACAGCATGTGCATCAGCGGCAACAAGCGCTGGCCGAGCTCGGCGCCCTCCACGAGACGCGCGGTGGGCGCCGTGGCTTCCGCGGTGATTCTCCACGCGCGAATAGCCGCCGTGGTCGCCGACAGAAGCGGCCGCGCGAAAACAGCCCCGGCTGCGGTGGTTTGAGCCGAGCCGGCCGCGACGCCGTCGCCGCGACGCGAAAGCGCGCGCGCGGCGGCGCGCGCCGTGGCGCGCGCCATCTCAAACGCCTCGGACGACTCTGGAGGGTCGTCCGTGTCCACGGCGGACGCCCAGACGCGAACCAGCAGCGCGACGGCATCCGCGAGCTCGGCGGCGAGCGCGGCGAAGTGCTCGGCGCCTTCTTCGTCCGACGCCTCCAGGGCGTCGTCGAACGCGCCCAGCGCGGCGCGCGCCGCAGCGGCGCGTTCGTGTACCGACCACGACGACAACAGCTCCGCGGGTTTTTCATGAAAAAGCGACCCTCTCAAATCCTGTGGGACGTCATCCAGCGCCGAGGCCAAACAAAAATCCCTCGGGTCCGCCACGGAAGGCCCCGCCGCCGCGGCCAAAAGGTCAACCGCGGAGGACAAAGCGGCGAGCTGCGCGCTCGCTCGAGACGCGACCCGTCCCGCGACTCGCAACGCCGCCGCGGCTTCGCGGCCCGGCTTGGCGAGCGGTCCCTCGGGGGCGCCCCAACCCACGTCTTCGCCGGCGCACTCGCCGCCGCCGGTGGCCCGCTCCACCCACGACGCGTCCCACAGAAAGTCGCCGCCGTACTCGGGGGCGCCGTCCGTCCACAGACCGGGCGGCGGCGGCGCGAGGATCGCGCGCTCAAGGCGCAACTCACGCGCCGCGTCCAGGACTCGACCGACCGGGTCGTTCAAAGAGCGTCGCGCGCTGCCGTTCGCCGCCGCCGCGGAGCTTTCCGCGGCAGCCGCCACCGCCTCAAGCACCGCGACGCGATCGACATTTCCGGAAATGTCCGCGCTTTGCGCGAGGAGCTCCACCGCGGCGGCGTGCGACAGCAACGCGCGACCCGACGCGAGTGCGTTTGTCTCCAGCGTCGCGTCGGGAAGAGACGCGGCGGCGTCGTGGGAAGGCGACGCGCCAAACCCGGCTGCGGCTCGCGTAGCCGCCGCGCGTTCCGCATACGCCGCCGCGCGCAACGCCACGGCGTGCGCGCGCGATCGCGCCGCCGCGAAAACGCCAGCGGCGCGCCGGGGCTTGGTCCAGCGACGCACCCACCTTAGCAACACACTTTCCCGGCCCTCCACGACGCACCATCGCTTGATCGCCGCGCCCACCGCGCTCGTCTCCACGTCTCCTCCGCGTCTCGCCGCCAAGGTCTCCGAGGCGAGTACGGCGAGCGCGTTCGCCTCCGCGGCGAGCCTGTGCGCTTCGGTTTCGTCGTCATCGTCATCCGTCGCGTCGTCGGTGTCACTCGGCTCGAGGCACTGTTCCAAACGGGTCACGAGCTCCTCCGGTCTTGATCGAAGCACATCCACGGCACCGGAAAGCGCGCGTCCGCCGGCGTACAACGCCGCCGTCGCGCGCGTCGTGCCGGCGAGCGCGCGCGGGTTACTCGCGCGCGTCGCCTTCGCCTCCCCGAGCGAGTCCCATATTGAATCCAGCGCGCTCGGCGCGACCGGTTCGTCACTCTCCGAGTCACTTCCCTCCCCAGGTTCGTGGCCACCGCGTTTGAAACCCAGTCGCGCCGGTAACAACAACGACTCGGCGAGCATGGGCTGCCTCTCCGCGGCGGCGGTAAGGAACGCGGCGGCGGCGCACGCCAGGTCTGGATCCGCGCGCGCCATCGCCGGCGCGAGCGCGCGGACCACGGCGGCACGCGCGTCCAGGACATCCGACGCGGACAAACGTTCGTCTTCCTTGTCCAAAAGCAAAAGCGTGGACCCGAATCCAACCCCCAAGCGCTTCGAGTTTCTCGGCGCGAGCGACGGAAGCGCGCACGCCAGCGGAGGTTCCGCGGGCGCCGCCGCGCACAACGCCGCGAGCGCGGGCAACACGAGCGGGCAACACGCCGCGGCGTACGGATACGCGGCGTACGATGCTACGGCTGCCGCCAAAGGGGGACCGCCCCACGGTGCTTCGACCAGGAGCGCACGCGCGAGCGCGCCGCCACCCAGAGGCTCGACCGCGGGGTTGGAATCCAAACGTCCCGACGCGAACGCCGTAGCCGACGTAGCGGCGTTCACCTCGAGCGCACGAAGTAAGGCTGGCAACACCGAAAGCGTCGCCGCGACAGCGTCCTCCGTGGCTGCAACCTCCGAGGCGCGCCACGCGCCTTCCTCGTGCATGCTCCGCAGCGCGGCGGCGTCGAGCGCGAGTGGCGCGAGCGCCGCCGCAACCGCCCCCGCGTCTCTGGCGACAAATCCGGCGACGGCGGCGCGGCGCGCCGCGTTGGCTGGCCCAGGCCGCGGCGCAAGCGCGGAAGTCAAGGCGCGGACAACCGCGGCGTGCATCTCCCACCGATCCGCGTGACGCCGGTATCGCCACGCGCCGTGCTGCGTCAAGACCTCGACCAAGGCGTGTTGAAGCAGCGGCGTCATCGCCGGCGCGGGACCCGCTCCGGACGAGAGCAGCGCCTCCACCAGACGGAGCAGCGCGAGCGTGAGAGGGTACTCGCCCGCGGCGCGCTCCGCGGGAAGCACGGCGCGTTCGAACATCGTCAAACCCACGGCGGGTCCCTCGCCTCGAAGGGACGCTAACGCGTTCGAGGCGAACCCGCTCGCACTGCCGGACGCTTCGCCGTCAGCGCGAAGCAAAGGCGCGGCAGTGAGCTCGTCCAGCGCCGCTGTCGGCGCCGCCGCGGCGAGCGGCGCGGCGGCGGCGAGCGCGAGCGCGGCGCGTTTGACACCCGCGTTCCCGTAGCTCTCACCGCAGCCAGCCACCGGAAGCGTGGACCACGCGGCGCCGTCGGAGGTGGATCCCGTGACCACCGCCGCGAGCGCGCCGAGCATCGTGGCGGGCGACCCGGGAGGCACCGCCGCGGAGACGTCGCACGACGCGAGCGCGGTGGCGAAGGACGGCGCGCTGTTCAAAACACGCGTTAAGAAACGAAGCGACGCGTCGAGTTCCTCGGCGTCACTCGCGGTGACGCCGTCGGAGGACATGCCCGCGACGGACAAAACGCACAGACGCGCGACCAGCACGCGCACGCCGTCGGCGGGCGCCGCCCACGCGACGATATCCGCGCGCGATTCCAAACGCGGTGAATGACTCGGACCGTCGCCGTCTTCGTCGTCTCGCATCGCGTCGTCTTCGTCATCGTCGTATCGCATCGCCGACGAGCCCGGCGCCGTCGCGCTCGCAATCGCGGTGCCCCTCGCGCCGCGAGGTACGCACGCGCCCGGAAGGTGCGCGCTGGTGAGATCCGCCGCCGCGGCCACCGGGCCCGGCGGCAACGCCGGCGGTGGCGCCGCCCCGCCGGCTTCGCGCGCCTCGCGCCACCGCGCCATCGCGTCGAGCCACTCCTGTTGCGGCGCGCCGTCGGCGTCCAAGGGAACGACCGTCCCTGCCGCGGCGTCGTCGCTCGGTGCCGGAAGCGCCACCGAAGGCAGGCGCGCTAGAAACGCCAAAGCGCACTCCGCCGCTCTCGGGCCTTCGGACAGCGCGCCCAGCGCGCGGAACAACGGCGCGGCGTTCGCGGGGTGTCGTTCGCGACACCCTACTAACAGCGCGTACAGCGGCGCCTCCAAACCGTCCGATGTTGCCCCTCCCCAGAACTGCTCGCACAGCATCGGCTGGCCGGACGTGAGTTCCTCCAACACGTCCAACAGCGACCCGAGCTCCGCGGGCCGCAGCTTGTGCACGGGCAACACGTCAAACGCCGCGAGCGACGCCGTGTGCAGGTTCTTAAGCACGGATTTGTGCAGCATGGCGTTGGCGTTCATGCCTCCCGCGCCTGAAAGCTGCTCCAAACGTAACAGAGAAAGAAGCGAGCCGTACCCGGCGTCGCCCGCGGACGCCCTCGCCGCCGCTACCGAGGGGTCCGCGTTTTTCGGAAACGAAAACCCGTCCCCAACAATCGCGGGCGCCAGCGCCAGAAGCGTCGCCCACGCCATTAGCACCGGGCCGTGCGCGGTGTCCGATGGCCAGTATTCCAGCGCGGTGGCGATTTCCCCGATCGCCTGCTCGGTGAGCATGGCGTGCGTTCCGTCGGCCTCCGCGCCGTCGCCGTCGCCGTCGTTCGCGGCGCCGATCCGGTCCACGGCGCCTTCCAAGTCGAGCGCTTCCACTAAAATCACCGCGCACATCGCCCTTAAGGAGTCTGCTGTGGTGCGCACGTGGCTAATGGCGGACGCTTCTCCCGATTTGCCCCCGAGCTGCTGCGCGAACCTCACGACGTTCGCGGCGGCGGCGGGCGCTCCGCCGAGCGCACCCACCTCAAACGCGGAGGCGAGTTTCGCAAACGTGGATGGCGAACACTTCGTCCTCCTGTCGTAGTACATCAGAAACACGCACTCCAACATGACCCGAGTTTCCTCTAGGGACTGCGTGGCCCATAACTTGGAAAGAAACGGGCTTTGCAGGGTTTTGTCGGTTGGTTGAGTCTCCGCGTTTTCGCCCCTCAAGTGCGCGCACAGCCCGTCCACCAGATTCGCCTCCAGCCCGTTCCCCAACAACCGCTCCAGCGTCTTCGTCATCGCCGCGCCATTGTCCCCGTGCTCGGCTAAGTCCCCGTCATTCTGCGCGTGCATTAAAAGCGCGTGTACGCACTTCAGGACGCCGAGCCGCTCGCGGAAGTAGTGCGTGGTGACGCGCTGCGCGAGACCGGCATCAAGCGAGGTCGGCATGGGGGCCCCATCTTCCGCGAGGCACCGGCGCAGCAACGCGTAGGCTTGTACCTCATCCAGGGCGAGTTTCCCTGAAACCGCGATCGTTACCTCGCGCACGGAAACGTTGAGCGTTCGAATCTCACCGCCGTAGTGCACGCTGCCGCTCTCAACCTCGGCCTTACTGTTGGGAGACGGCGCGCGGTAGCTGCCCAGGCACCCGCACAGAAAATCAGCGCTCTCGTCAAGAAGCTTCCCGAGCTCCTCACGCGACAAGCCCCGGGAAGCGGCACTCTCCAGGGAGTAGTAAAGCGCCAACGCCGCGGGGATCACCGACGTCGAAGTCGACGCCATGCTCCCACGCCGCGGCACCGCGCGCTCGTTTGTCGTTGCTCGGAGGGAGGAGAATGATGTTTTGAAGGCATTTGTTTTTTGAGATCTCTGTCGAATCAAGTCGACGTGGAATCAGGTTTTTGGCGGCCGCACGGGGCTTCGCTCGCGCACTTCAAGCGGCGCGACCTGTCCACCCGGGCAGTTCGCATCGCCTTGTCGATCGCCATGGCGTCCACATCGGCGATGTCGCTGGGATCGCGATTGGTGCCCTCCGGGGCGACGCGCGGGCGCCGCGATGTGCGCGGGGTGAAGATAGGGTCCACGCGCGCTGGTCCGGTTTCTTGCACAGAGGGCGCGCGCGGCGCGGGAAAAGGGTTCGGCGGTCGCCCCACTCCGCGATCCGCACGCGTCGTCGTCACACGGGCGGTGATAAACACGGCGGTGATGCACCTGCCCGGGCTCGGTGCGGACGGCACTACTTGGGACCCTTTGGGGTTGGGACGGGACAAAACAGGCGGCGATGGCGATGACGATTGGATGCGAGACGAGTGGGTGTCCGACGCTATTGCGCAGGGAAACGGCGAAACCTCGGTCATGCAACTGAGTCGCGCGCCGTCCGTGAACGCCATGCGGGGCCCGAAAGGCAACGACGACTTTTTCGGGAGCTTCATGGGCGGGAATTTGCCTGGGAAAATAGCAACCATCTTAGCACTGCTCGTGGTGAGCCGAGTGGGAACCTATATTCCGATCTCGGGCGTGGACCGAGTCGCGTTCGCGGAGTCGTTGCAAGGCGGAGGAAGCGTGTTGAGCTACGTGGACACACTGACCGGGGGGAGCATCAGCAAACTGGGGATATTTAGCCTGGGGATCGTTCCGTACATCAACTCCTCGATCATCTTCCAGGTAGGAAACACCACGATGACTGTCGACAAACGCCGATCAAGCACGTGTTCCCCCTCCCCCTTTCTGTCGTCGAAAAATTGGAAACCCTCGCGTTTGGCGGTGATGCGACCTTTTGGTCTCGTTCGATTGACGCGCGCGGTTCGCCGTGCGCCGTGAAACGAACTCGGAAACTGAGCCTTCGCGCGGGGACACGATGACGAATAGACGAAGAACAGACGAAGCCCGGCGTCCCGTTTTTGTTTTGTTTTGCGCGGTACGGTTGATGGTGTTTGACCGCGAAGCCGCGAAAACTCAAGACCTTTTCCGAAAAAGAATAATCCTCCCTCCCGCCGATCTTAACCCTCCCCCCCCCCCAAAACAACAGCTCCTCACCTCCGTGTTCCCCAGCTTGAAGAAGCTGCAGAAGGAAGAAGGCGAGGCGGGCAGAAGGAAGTTCCAGCAGTACCAGCGGTATGGGGCGTTGGGTTTCGCGGTGGTGCAGGCGGTGGGGCAGTGCCTTTACGTGCGTCCGTACGTCGAGGACTTTTCCATTCCGTGGTTGGTGGAATCCAGCGCGGTTTTAACCGCGGGGGCGATGATTCTTTTGTACATCGGCGAGGTGCTCACCGAGCTGAAACTGGGGAACGGCACGTCGTTGCTTATTTTCACCAACATCATTTCGTCCCTGCCGAGCTCGTTCGGGCAGACCCTGACGCAAGCGCAGGAGAAGGGCGACGGCGCCGTGGTGTTGCCGGTGTTTTTCTCCGCCTTCTTTCTGTCAGCGCTGGGCATCGTGTACGTCCAGGAAGCGGAGCGCAAAATACCCATGAACTATAGCACCAGGTTCCAAGCCGGGGGGCTTGCGAAATCAGCGTTCCTGCCTTTCAAAGTAAACTCCGCGGGCGTGATGCCTATTATCTTCGCGTCGTCGTTGCTGGCGCTGCCCGCGACGCTCGCGCGGTTCGCCCCCAACCCGGCGCTCATCGGCGCCGCGAAGGCGGTGTACCCCGGCGGCGCCGCGTACGTCCCGGTGAACGTGGCGCTGATTTGCTTCTTCAACTACTTCTACACGTTTCTGCAGCTGGAACCGAAGGACGTGGCGGACCAGCTGAAGCGACAGGGGGCTTCGATTCCCGGTGTCCGGCCGGGCGCGGCGACGAGCGGGTACATCACGCGCGTGCTGGAGCGCTTGTCGTTGTTAGGGAGCGTTTTCCTAGGACTCCTCGCCCTGACGCCGACCGCGGTGGAAGGTTTGACCGGTCTGACCACGTTCAGAGGCTTCGCGGGGACGTCGCTGCTTATCCTAGTGGGCGTCGCCACGGACACCACCAGGAAAGTCCGGTCGGAGCTCGTGATGCAGGCGTACGATACCTCGCTTGATGATTTTTACGGAAACGACAAGAAGAAGAAGTGAAGAGTGTTTTAGTCTAACCTTATGTATTTGAGTGCTGTTCACTTTCACTTACACATAGACCGTTAACCTCGTCCGTGTCCGCCTGCGCGGCCGCCGCGGCCTCCGGCTCGTCCGCCTCTGCCGCCAGGGCTGAATCCGCCTCGGCCCCTGCCTCCTCCCTGGAACCCGCCTCGTCCTCCGCCGCTCCTGCCTCCCTGGAATCCGCCTCGTCCACCGCCGCCCCTGCCGCCCTGGAACCCTCCTCTGCCTCCGCCGCCTCTGCCTCCGCCGCCGCCTTCCCAAGCCGGCTTCACGATGAGGTCCGGGAGCTCCTCGCACACCGTGATTGTGATCGGGGTGGGGCCACTGTTTTGGTCTTCGCTCAGCGCCACGAACTTCTCCGCGAGCTCGGACGGTACGTCAAACACGGCGCCTTTGTGGTCCGTGCACAGCGTCAGCCTCCGAACTTGCAAATCGTCCTCGCCCAACCGTTGGCGCAAAAACGACCACACGTACGTGGGCGTCCGGATCTCCGTGGTGCCACCCGACACAAACGAAAGAGTGGTTTGTCCGCTGTGCGACGTGAGCAGCGACCTCGTTCGGAGCTCGCCGTGCCCCGCGAGCTTCGCGAGCGCGGCGGCGAGCATCTCGGTGGGATCCGCGCCTTCGTCGTGCTCGCCCGCGCCGGACGCGAGTAGCTCGGAGGCGGCGTCCATGAACAGCTTTGAGGCTCCTCTTGAAACCGCTCTTACCTGCGCTATTGCGATTTTCGCAGCCGCGGCGACCATCTCCGCGGGCTGCGGCGGGGCGATTTTGATAAACTTAAACCCCCCCTTGCGCTCGATGTTGGGAATCGCCCACTCGTTGCGCGGGGTGCACAGGACGACGCACACCCCAGTGGCGCCGCCTCTGCCGGTGCGTCCGGATCGGTGGATGTACGTCTCCGCTTCTTTCGGCGGGTCGCACTGCACTACTAACTCAACCCCGCTGATGTCCAGCCCTCGCGCGGCGACGTCCGTCGCAACCAGGGTTTGGAACTTGTTCGCCCTGAAGTCCGCCAGCACCACCTCTCGCTGCGCCTGGTTCACGTCGCCGTGCAACGCCTTGGCGCCTTTCTTCATTTCCTTCTGCAACGCCTCGCTTAACTCGCCGCAGTCGCGCTTCGTGTCGCAGAACACGATCACGCGCCCGTCCCCCGGAACCTTCGCCTTGATCAAGTCGCACACCAGCTCGGTTCGCTCACTCCACTGACACGGCATCACCATGTGCGTCACGGAATCCGAGGCTTTCTTTGTTTCGTTGCCCACAAGATCCACGGTGGTGTACCCCGGCTGTAGGAACCGCTTTGAGATATCCGCCACCCATTTCGGAAGAGTCGCGCTGAACAGCAGGGTTTGCAACCGCGCGTTACCCTTGGCCGCGTCAAGAATCAACTCGATGTCCTCCACGAACCCCATGTTCAGCATCTCGTCTGCTTCGTCCAACACCCGGAACCGCAAGTTCGTGAAACTCAGGGTTTTGCGATCCAAATGGTCCTTCATCCGGCCGGGCGTCCCGATGACGATATCCGTGCCCGCCCGCAACGCCCGTTCCTGTTCCCCGTAAGGCGCGCCGCCGTACACGCAGATCGCGCTAAGCTTGAACGCGTTGCCTATGTACTGGAAATCGGTGTGCACCTGTTTCGCGAGCTCTCTGGTTGGCGCGAGCAGGGCGACTAACGGGTGGCGGCCTTGCGCGCGTCGTCCGTTCGCGGGTAACGGGTTTTCCGCGTTGATAGCCTCGACGATGGGTAACACGAACGCCAACGTTTTGCCGCACCCTGTTCTGGCTCTTCCCACTAAATCCTTACCGTCAAGCACGGTCTGGAACGTCATGGCTTGGATGCCGTACAACGTGCTGAAGCCTTTGTTCTGCAGTTTTTCCTTGACCTCAGGGGAAAGCGCGAAGTTGGAAAGATGCATAGGGTCTTTCGTCGGGTCCGTCTCTTCGTCAACGTCGGACGCCACGAACGGGTCCTCGGATTCCTCCCCGTCCTTGGTCTCTGTGGGGGGCGTTTTCGGGACCATCGGGGTATCCGAATCCGAGTCAGAATCTGACTCCGAGCTGGAGCTGGAAGGCGACGAGAGTTCCGACTCGGACGAACTCGATTCGGAGTCGTCGGAGTCGGACCTGTCAGAATCGGGCACTTTGGTCTTTTTCTTTTTCTTCATCTTCGCGGCGGCGGCGGCTGCGGCGGCTGCGGCGGCATCCTCCTCAGCCTTCTTCTTGGCCTGCTTGGAGGACTTCCCAGCCTTCGCGATTTCCTTCTTCGTCTCAACCTCGCTGCGCTTGCGCTTACCAGGCTCTTTCATGTACGTCTCATCCAAGGCAATGCTGGCCTTGGTGGCTTTCTTGGTCGTGCCCATTTGACGGCGGCGCGGCGAAAGGAAGGAAGCCTTGGAATGCGAGGAAGAACGCGCGGGGGCGTTATCCGTCGCTCTGTCGACGGAACTTACGTGTGTACACGCGTAAGAGTCGAGGTGCGCGGACCGAAACGTCGCGGCGCGTTTGGAAGAGGGCCGCACACCTCGCGGGCGTCGTAAGTTCTCTCGTGGAGTGAAAACGGCAAAAGACTGATTATCCGTGGCGTGTTTTCTCGCTCAGTCTCATTGTGGTGGGGCGCCTTCCCAAGTGCGACTCAGGGGTGATCATGGCTGGAGACGACGGGGCGTCCGCCGCCCCGGCGGCGTATGCCAATCCTCTCCCGCCCCCGTCGCACCCGGCGCCGAAACAGGGTGGCGCCGGACCCGTCCCCGCCACGCCGATGACGAACAGCGATTTCAGAAATCTTCTGAATGAAAAACGCGTGCCGGGGGGAGCGCGAGGTTCGAACGCGTCCGGGGGTCGTGGTGGAAGGGGCGGCGGTGGTCGCGGCGACGGAGAGTTCAAACGCCCCACCTCGAAACCGAAACCCAAACCCAAGAAACCCGAAGCAGACGTACCTGACTTGCCATCCTACCGAGATCGCGCCAAGGAACGCAGGGAAGAAGCGGCCCCCGAGTTCCAAGGCGACCAGAGCGGCGCGGTGCTCGCTGGGGTGCGTAGTGGCGTCCCTGGGGTGACCCACAACGACGAGTTGCGGCAGCTCTCAATCGAGGAATCCAAGTTCCTCGGTGGGGACGTGGAGCACACGCACTTGGTGAAGGGGCTGGACTTCGCGCTGCTTAGGAAGGTGCGCACCGAGTTGCGGGAAACGACGGGGAAGGAGAAAACAAACGTTACGCGCGCGGAAACCGAGAAACCGCCGGCGTTCTCGAAACCAAACAAAGATGTCAAGCCCAAAACAGGAACCACAGCAGCCGTGTTCAAAACCGCGATAGGGCGAGCCGTGCGTGACGCGGTGCTGAGTGAGCGGAAAACCGCTTCAGGGGTCGGCGCCGATACTAAGATCGACGATCGGTTCGCGTCCAGTCGCGTTTCGTTTTTGTTCAACTTGGACCTCTCCGCGCCGGACGCGCCGACCACCACGGTACGCTCGGCATCGGATGGCGACACTGTGCGCAACGGGGTGTCATCAACTGGAACCGGCAACGACCGGGTTTGCGCGGGGCGAGACACCGAGACGCTCGCGAAAGTCGCGACTGCGATTGCGAGCGCGGTCGCGGGTGGGGCGGCGGTATGCGGAAAACAGACGGGTGACCCGGCCAGGGCGAGAAAAAAAGCAGCGCGCGTTTTGGCGGCGGCAGCAGCGGCGGCAGCGGCGGCGGCACTGGAGCCGAAGCCAAGAGACAGCGACAGCGACGAGGATATTTTCGGCGATGCCGGTCGGAGTTATGACGCGTCGGTGGCTGGTGGCGATCTCGAGACGCACACGACAAAAAGTGCCCAACCAACAACCAAAGCGGTTTCGTACTTTGGCGACGGAAACTCCGCGAAGGGCGAGGCGAGCGCGGCGCCCAAAACTCGTAGTAACGTGAAAGCCACTACGGGTGATGACGACGATGCGATGGATGATAAAGCCGACCGATTGAATCAAACCGTGCCGCCTCCTCCGAAAACAAAAACGCCGCTGGACGCCGCCTCCGCGCGAAGCGAGCTCGAGCGCCGCGCCGAGCTTTCGCTTCGGGCGGACGACGGGTACGGCGAGTGCTACGCCGGCGGCGCCGCGGGCCAGGGCGCTTTTTACGCCTCGGACGACGACGAGGTGGAGGAGCGTGATGCGAAGAAGAAGCAAGAAGACACCGATACAGTCGACGCGAAAAACGACAAAGAAAAGCGCGGCCCCAAAGGCGCGTCCGGCGCGGGCGGCGCGAAACAAAAACGAGACCGCGACGACGACGAGGCGCACCGCGAGAAGAAACTCGAGCTCGAGCTCGGGAAGCTGCAAGGCGTGATGCGGGAGAAGTACGGGGACAAAATGGACGTGGCTTTCGGGGACAAGGGGGATGGGGAAGATAAGGCCGAGACCGGTGGTGGCGACGGCGGCGACGATGGAGGAGCCAAGACGGCGCGCGGAGCGCGGAAGAGAGTTCGGTTGTGATGACGAGACGAGAGAGTTGACACGAAGCAAGTTATTTTCCGCGAGCGATCGGCCGTCACGTCTCTTCTCGAACTTTTCCAGGTCTTCACTGTGAGGGCGCGTGGCGCAGATGGGGGGCACGAGTGGTGTCCGAGGCATGGGGCGACGGGGCGAGGGCGCGGTGGTGCCCTTGCCTCCGCCTCCGTCGTCGCGGTCCGGTAGCGGGTACGTGCTTCCTCGACCACCACCTCGCAACGTGTCGCCTCCCCGCAAAAAGCACCACCATCACGAGGACTTCATGAAGCAGTGGTCCCAAGCCGTGGTGCGCACGTTGCCTGCGCCACCGGGGATGCGGCCCAAGGCCGCGGTGCGACCGCTACCGGCGCCGCCGCACGCAGGGCACGACACTCGCGTCGCGCCACCCGCGGTTACGGGCAACGGTAAGCGCACGCGTCGCGGCATCGATCGGCGACGCGCGGCGAAGATTTCCAAAAAGGAAAAGGAGGGAAAGGAGGAAAAGCGTCGTCGCGATTTCGAGGTCGTTGTGATCGAGAGCGACTCGGGAAGTTCTGAGGAGGACGACCGGGAGTGGTCCGGGGAGGACACCAGCACGAGCGAGCCGAGTGACCCGCGACGCGCGCGAGGGGTTTTGCGAAGCACACCTAGGTTTGGGGTTGGTGGTAAAGCAATTAGTCGCGACAATGCGCGGCGCGGTGAAACCACAGAGGCGCGAGCCGGCGCCGGTTTTAAAATTCCCGAGATCGCGGCGGCCAAACTCCCGCCGCTTACGTTCCACCCACAGAAACCAACCCACGTCAACGGTGTGCCGAACCCGGGGAAGTTGTGGAACGTATCCCGAAAAGAAAAAGAGCAACCGCGAGCGGGCGCCGGTTTCGCGAGGGAAAATACGGCTAAGAAAATCGCCCACCTCCTGGAACGACGCAAGCTTCGTTTGGTGCTCGACCTTGATCACACTGTTTTGAACAGCGCTACTTTCGAGGACTGCGCCTCCTCCAACTCTGGGAACCTGTTACAGCACCGCGTAAACGCGGAAGCGGCGGACAGCGGGAAGGAGAAGAAAACCCTGCACAAACTAAACGAGTTGGGTTTGTGGACGAAAACGCGACCGGGCGTTGAGTTGTTTCTTAAAAAAGCCTCGGCTTTATTTGAAATCCACATCTGCACCGCGGGCTCGCAGGCGTACGCGGAGAAGATGCGGTGCATTTTAGACTCGGGGCGGGACCTGGTGAAGGGATCCGTGGTGGGTTTAGCGTCGTTCGACAAATTCGGCGCGCCGCGCCCGGGCGACGTGGTGAAAACCATGACCAACGAACTCGCGGGGTCGGAACAAATCGCAATCGTGCTTGATGACACCCCGCACGTCTGGCCAGGCCACGCCGAAAACCTGATCGTGTGTGAGCGTTACGTGTATTTCCCGTCATGCGCGCGGCGGTTCGGAACCCTCACCCCGTCGCTGTTAGAACTCAGAGTCGACGAAAGCGCCGAGCGAGGCATGCTCGCCACAGCCTTCGACGTGCTGCAGGTACGGCCTTGCGCGTTTCCCAAATCCAACGGCCACCGTTTGATGCCCCTACTTGACATCCACGGCCGTCATTAAAAGGAAGTGCACTACACACAGCACATACGCGCTGTTACCTGCGTTTTATGGAGTACAGGTTGAAAGTCACACCACTACGGAACTACCCAATCCCTGATACACATTACGAAGTACACCCACACTCGCCGACTCGCGACTGACACTTTTCTTTTGCAATCGCAGCGCGTGCACAGCGATTTCTTCGCGCGACGCGCGGCGGCGATTGCGTTTACGCGAAAAAGGGCGAGGGAGCTCGACGCGGTGGGGGTTTCGGGGGGCGTCGTCCTGGCGCTGGACGACGAGAGCTCGGACGAGGAAGGGGAGTTGAAAAGTCAGAAAACGCCCCTCGAAAAAGAAAAAAACACCCAGTTGTGTGTCCCCATCACGGTTCCGCAGCTCCTGACGCTTGAAAAGAAACGGGTGTTGCACGGCACGGAGTTGGTTTTTTCAGGCGTCGTGCCTTCAAACACGGACCCGTCCACGCACCCGCTGTGGCGATTAGCGGAGGCGTTTGGCGCGAAGTGCGTCAGAGCGCAACGCGACGACACCACCACGCACGTCGTGGTGGAGCCCGCGAACCTCGGGCCGGGCGGGACGGACAAGATGATCTGGGCGTTTGGGAAGAACATCCACGTCGTGACCCCGGGGTGGGTTTTGACGTCGGCGGCTTCGTTTCAAAGAGCGGACGAAGAGGCGTTTACGGTGCGTCGGTGATTCGCGACGGCGACGACGACGAAAGTTTCTTGCTATTTACACGTGTGCGTGGGCGAAATTTCGGTAAAACCCGAAGGTAATAACGGACTAATAAATGGAGCCCCCCCCTGGTCGGCCAGGGTTTTCCCCGCGCCCGCAATCTTTCTGCAGCCTATGGTCTTGCTTACTGCTCTATGTATGACTTTTGCAACGCGTTATTTCTCCTCGTCTGCAGTCTTGGTCTTGCTACTGCTCTATGTATGATTTTCGCGACGCGTTATTTCTCGTCGCCGTCGCCGTCGCCGTCGCCGTCGCCGTCGCCGTCGCCGTCGCTTGTTTTTGTGTCCGGCTCCCCGTTCGTCTCCCGTTCCGGCGACTTTCGCTTCGTGCCAACCACGGTTTCGGGTGTGTTTCTTTTTGGAACGTCCACCGGGGTTGCACTCGGCGGCGGCGGCGTCGTTCTGGGAAGAATGGGCACCGCGCCGCCCACGCCGCCGCGCTTCGCCTCGAGCCCCGCCGTGCGCATCGCCCGCGCGTGCGTTCCCTGCGCCGCTCGTAGCAGCTGCGCATGCTGCACATGGGCTAACTGCAAGCTCGCGCCCGGGAGCTGTGGGAGCTGTCCAAGCCCGTTGCCGAGCCCCGCGGCGGCGAGCGAGACGGGGAGCGGGTTTTGAAATCTCTGTCCTTCGAGATGTGTGAGCGCGGACGCGGCGCGCGACCCGTCTCCCGTGTCGCGCGTCTCGAAACTCGACCCGCCGCCGCCGTTCATTCTCGCGGACCTGGCGCTCTGACACGCCACGCACGGAGTTTCCCGCTCCAGGTGTCTCGCCAGCAGTATCGTGGATTGCCGCAGCTCGGAGATTTGCTGTCGCAGCGCCACGTTGACCGCGGCGAGCACCCTCGCCGATTCCAACCCGGAGAGGCCGCCCATCGCGCCGTGTGATTCCGGGTCAAAACCACCACCAAGACCAGGGAGGCCTCCCATGCTTCCCAGGCCTCCCATGCCGCCGAGCCCGCCGATACCGCCGAGGCCGCCGGCGCCGCCGCGAAGCGCGGCGAGCGCGGCGATTTCGGCGGGCGATACCCCTTGCGTCATTGCTCGCGCCAGGCCGGGCGCGGCGCCTCGCACGAGACCGACCGATTGACTCAAAAAAGCCCCCCCCAATGCAACGTCTCCCACACCGAAATGTGCCAAGCTGGCCGGTTTCAACTCATGCCTCGGCAATAGCGTCCCGACGCCCGGATATCCCCAAGGCGTCCCGAACTGATCGAGCCCGGGATGCCCGGGATTGCTCGTGCGCGCCGCTTTCGCGGTTCTCCGCCGAATCCTCGACCGCCCGACGTGGCACAACAGCGCACCGCCGGTGCAAAGACACACCTTGTTGCACTGTTGTTTATCATCACAAAAAGCGGCGCGGGGGAGGAAAAAGAAGTTCCAAGGGTTCCAAGGGAGAGAAGGTCAGCGAGGGTCGCGCGAAAGAATGATGGGGCTGACTAAAAACGAATCGCCGAGCGAGTTGATGAAACGCCCGACGCGGGAAACGAACGCGGCCGGCGGATCCGGAACTCGTGTTGAACGCCCTCCGTACCTTCGGACAGTCCTCCAAGGACGCTTTGATCTCGGGACAAGACGCGTATCGCCCTCCACAATCGGATGTATGATACGTCAGGCCACATGTCGGACACTGCGCGTGTCGCGGCGTACCCCGCCCCAAGGGCGCGGCGCACTTGTGGCACGTTCCCATGCCGCGCGCGTCGAACAAATCGTTCGAACAATCCAATCCGTCTGTAAACGCGACCGACTCCCGACGCTTCGGAATCCGCGCCTCCCTCGCCTAAACCCTCGCCCCCGGTCGCGCACCCGCGCTAGGACCACTTCACAAAGCCAGTCCAGGCGGTGCGTCGCGGGTGTGAGAAGACCACACCGAAGGCACTCACCAGTTTGACATACATCTGGCTTAAAAAACCTCGGTAACCTAGACTAGTTTTTACAGACTGCTGACCATGACTCACTTGACACGCCCCGTATCTCTTGAACGACGTTGAACACAAGAAAAGGGCCAATCGAGAGGCTAGGAAACACCAATTCGAAGGTGCTTCTTTTCTGCTGACGACAAAAAAGGGAGGCTCGCCTTAAGCATGGGATACATGGGGTTGTCCAAGTGACTCACAAAGTCACAATTGACAATTCGAGCTCCTTCGTCATTTTGCCATTTTCAGCCTTTGCATTTTCGACTTTGGCGAATAAAAATGATGCGCCTCGTGCCGCCACCCCGTCATTGATTGCGGCCTTGCACTCGGTGTCACGTCGCACCACGCCTCGGGGTGTTCGTTCGACCGCCCGTGTCCATCGAAGACGGCGTGGGGTGTGGCATTAGCCCGCGAATCCGGGTTGGGCGAGATCTACCACTAGATCTCGACCGCGGGTGAGGCGATTCAAGGAACCCTGATTTGATCAGGGCGGGAAGCCGGTTGAAGCGGGCGCGGGTGAGACTCGGTACACCTCCCGACGACGCCGCGTGGGGTAACGGGTTCTTTCCCCTCGTGTGTTTGTGGGCGCGGCGCTTTGGTTCGCGCGTCGTACGGGTCTTTGTACAGGGTGACACACAAGACGGGTCACCGCGGATCCCCAAAAACCAATCACAGAAAAGAAACCATCGCCCAACACAATGGACACCATGGAATCGTTAGTCCTGGCGCTGCAAGATCCGGAGACGCGCGAAAACGCGCTTCTCGATTTAAGCAAAAAGCGGGATATGTTCGTTGACTTGGCGCCCGTGCTGTGGCACTCGTTCGGAATAGTTCCCGCGCTTCTTCAGGAAATCACGAGCATCTACCCCCTCCTGTCGCCGCCGTCGTTAACGAACCACGCGTCAAACCGGGTGTGCAACGCCTTGGCGCTTTTGCAGGTATGGCCTTGGGGCTTTCCCAAATCCGCCTCACACTGTTTACCGCACCATGTCGAGTGCACTACGGGTAACGTTCACTGGCGTACTGGCAACTACACTGCATACATCACAAATGCACTGGTCTGCCCGATTACGCCCGACTGTTTACTCATGCACATTACGAAGTACACCGTACTCGAGACGGAAAGACTGACCTTTTTCTTTTCCACTGCGCAGTGCGTCGCGTCGCACCCCGAGACGCGCGCGCTTTTTTTGAACGCGCACATCCCTCTTTTTCTGTACCCGTTTCTCAACACGGTGAGTAAAACGCGGCCGTTCGAGTATTTAAGGTTAACCTCGTTGGGGGTAATAGGCGCGCTGGTGAAGGTTGACGACACGGACGTTATTAACTTTTTGCTAAGCACGGAGATTATTCCGCTTTGTTTGCGCACCATGGAACTGGGCAGCGAGCTCTCGAAAACCGTCGCGACGTTCATAGTGCAGAAAATTCTTAGCGACGAAGTCGGGCTGGCGTACATATGCGCCACCGCGGAGCGGTGCTACGCCGTCGGCACCGTGCTAGGGGGCATGGTAACAGCGCTCGCCGAGCAACCCAGCGTGCGCCTGCTGAAGCACATCATCCGGTGTTACCTCCGACTAAGCGACAACCCGCGCGCGCGCGAGTGCTTGCGCCGGTGCTTCCCGGATCAACTCAGAGACCCGAACTTCACCGCCGTGCTTAAAGATGACATCGCGACGCAGAAGTGGCTGCAGCAGCTGCTCATGCAGCTGGGGTATACGCAATGAGGGGCGGGTAGGACTTTTCGAAAAAAGTTTTATGAAAAGCGACGGTACTTTGATTCATCGCGCTCATCTAGGTTTAGCCCAGGAACTAAAAGGACACGCACTACTCATACGATACAGCGTAAAAGGACATCACTAACAACGCTAGACTAAAAGGACATCACTACTTACGGTCGGCGCCCGTCGCGAACGCGCGCCCGGGCGTGTGGGTTGCAAAGAACTCGACGCGTCTCCGCGCCGTATCTCTCCCAAAACCCAAAACAATCTCTTTCCTAAAACCCCCGTGTCTTTCCCCCCTCGCATGTCTTTCCATCCATGTCTTTCCCTGGAATCGATCCATCCGCGAATCATCACTCCTAAACTCATCGTCACTCGAAAACTCACCGTAACCGCAGCGCCTGCCGCACGTCCCCCAAACGGTCCTTCCCCGCGCGGTACCCGTTGACCAGTATGCCGACGCCCAGGCCGAGACCAAGGCACACGCCGAGACCCATGCCTACGCCCGCGCGTATTCCCGCGCTGAACCACGTCAGCTCATGACTTTCTTGATCCGAAAACGCGGCGTTCGCGACGTCGCGAAGGGAGCTTTTCCCGCGACTCGGATTGTCGTCCCACTCCCTCATCACGTCTTCGTACCGCGCGCGCGCGTTGTTCAGAACCTCGGCCTTGTCAAACGCAAACACCGCGCCGAGGCGCGCCGGCTTTTCGCCGCGCCAAGGCACCAAGCCGGTTTTCACCCGCCACGGCGGGACGTGTTCGTGTTTGTGTTCGTGTGTGTTCTTTGGGTCGGATGGGAGCTGTAAGTTTTCACTCGACTCGGCGTCCAAGCTGTTTTGTGACCTGGGCGTGCCGAACTCGTTGTCGTCGTCCTCCGTCCTCCGCGCGACCGCGCCGCCGTCAGGGTCCCGCGGCCAGCTCGGATCGCCCTGGCTTTCCTCCGAGATGACGCACATCGAGGGTTCAAAGCTCACGAACGAACGGTGGGAAAGAACCTTCCAGGCCTGCAGCGAACACTCCTCCGTCATCACCACGTGCGCGCCGCCGCTCGTGCCGACTAAACAAAGCTCCAGCGACAGGGCGAAGGGCGGGTTGGGATGCACGCTCGCGCTCGCCGCGTTTTCGAGGCCGCCGTTTTCGGATCTCCACTGTTCCGGAACGAACGTGGATTGCGTTTGGGTCACGGACAGGGACCAGGTTGGTTTTTGTGTGTTAAGTCCGCGCGTCCCGTTACGTTCCGCCGCGTCCGTAAACGACCGAGAAATTTTTCCCACGGCCCATCGTTCCTTCTCGCACCAAATCTCAACCTCCGAATTCGAAAAAATGGAAACGCCGTCCATGGAAATCCAGCACCCGGCCCTGTCCCGGCGCATCAAAAGCTCAACCTCGTCCTTGGCCTGATGATACGGGAAAGAAATAATTGCGGGGTGTCAGTCGTGTCGGAAAAAGAAAAGGCCGCAGCCTAGGGGGCGCCGGGTCGAAAAAACTCAATTCGTTTCTTTTTTGGTGCGCGCCAGATTTCGTCGTGTTGTTGCTTTTATCGGACGCACCTCGAACCGCACCCCGTTCACGATGAGGGGCTCACGCCGCGGCATGAACCGAAATTTCAGCTCGGGGTGGTGCGACAGCTCCACGGGTGCCTCCCCAGCCTTGCACGAAACTTTCACGAACATGGCTCGGCCTTGATACGCCTGCTCCAGGCGAAGGGAATCATTCGCCGCTTCCGGCGCTTCAGCTTCGGCAACCATTGCCGAAGGACTTTTTTGTGTCTTCCCGCGGACGCGGACGAGGTCGTATCGAACAAACCGCGTGCTCCGCGCGTGGAGGTAACCGAACCCGTGTGTGATGCCCACGTGTTCGGGTTGGATACGACAACGTCACAGACTCGTCCGCGCCGGGGGCGCGGAGGTGAGTGAGGCGGATGGTGAGATGCTGACATTGATGATCCAAAGATATGGGAAAATTGGCGCCAGCGTTTTAGATTTGCTCCAACCAATTTTTGCCCTGACCGAAAACCACCGAAAACACTTTTTCTTCGAGGGGGTCGGTGCCCCTCGACGACATTTAAGCGGTCTTCCGCATGGCCAGCAGCGCCCAAAAACGCAGACATGGACGATGCATATATAGGCTAAGATACACAAAAGTCAGAGGCGCCAACGGATGCGTGTGCGCTCCGGAGCAGCGGACGACCCGAAGGTGAGAATTATCGCCATCAAAAAAAGCCCAAAAGACGGGTTCCGTTCTGCGTAGACACGTGGGGGAGATGGGAGAGTTCTTTCTTTTGCGGACGAGTTTCAGTTCTTCGCGTAAAACTCGGCT
>Ga0115003_10001168_pt1 | contig 23316 bp, 20 predicted proteins | sample ArcticOcean_MG_C_7_FD_88736 | JGI IMG/M metagenome (GOLD analysis project Ga0115003, IMG submission 88736) | Marine microbial communities from western Arctic Ocean - ArcticOcean_MG_CB11_88 | ecosystem: Environmental > Aquatic > Marine > Oceanic | place: Arctic Ocean: Canada Basin | collected... | reverse complement strand
GCGACTCAGGTCATTGATAACATGCGGGAGCGTCTAGACGAGCTTTTTTATTCCAAGCCAAAAGCATCGCTGGTGGTTAAAGCCGTAGAAGCCTTTCGTGAAAAATCAGCTGGACGCGCTTTTCATCAACGTGCAGCACCCGATGGTTCCCGTCCCGGCACCTACTACGCGAATCTATCTAATATGATTGATATGCGCAGCTATGACCTTGAGGCACTGGCTTATCATGATTGATCATAATTCCCGATTAGCCGACTGGAAATCGGTGATCGATCCATTATTAGCGAGCTAAGCGATCAGCATAAATTTGAACGGCACTATTTAGGCCTGAATGATGCCGAAATATCTATCTCGATAGTCACTCTCGTGGTTAATTTGGTCTAGGTTATAGGGTTAATAGGTAGCTGTTTAATAAGACGTTATATGTTTAACATAATGTGTTTAGCGCAATAGTCCAGGGTACAACATTCGCAAATGGGTAAGCCTTCTTAAATCATAAATTGGAGACAGGGGGGCGCATCATATGAATATTAATTAAAGGCTTTCGTTGTCAGTCGCGCTAGTCAGTTTTACTGCGCTGGTAGTGAGCTGCGCTGGGATTGCGACGAGCAATAGTTCAGATCAGGCACATACACTATTTGAGGAACTTTTCATGGAGAGCTTGAGAAGGAGCCCCGAAAGAATGGCATAACTTATCAATAAGCAAATAGAGGATTACCTAAATACTACTAATGACACTATCTGAACAAATAAAGTTGACCCACCAAACGATACTCGTCCCTACAAATCTTAAATATGTGGGAGCCCCTTATGAAAGTGCAGTCAAAGAGATTGTCGCACTAGTAGACGACAGTAATGATGAACAGACGAATGTCGTGCATAAATGTGACTTGACCACTAATGCACTCAGAAAGAGCCTCAGTACTGATAATCTCGAGGGGCAATCTATGTCGTTTATAAATGTTCATCGACACACTATGAATTATCTCGAGTTATCCTGTCAGCATTATAGTAGACTGCAACTGAAATCATAGAGATTAAATCATGATAGTAATTCACGGTAATTCGATGTCGCAATGTAGTCGCCGAGTGATTGCTTTGCTAGTAGAGACCGGTATTGAATACCAAGAAAAGCCAGTCGATTTGATGGCTGGCATACAGTATTCGCCTGAATACTTGGCAATGAACCCAAATCATTCTGTGCCTGTGCTGGTTGATGGTAAGGTTTGTATTAATGAGTCCAATGCGATTCTGAGGTATTTGTGTAATAAGTATGATCTCGAAAATTGGTATCCTAAAGGTGCATCTGCGCGTGCAGAGGTTGACCAGTGGCTCGATTGGAGTGCGACACGCCTTGGGCCTGTTACGCGGGATATCGTATTCAATACACTCTTTGCCGGTGAGAATTCCGTGCAGCATGAGTTGCAGGCGGGCCATGCGCTGGTACCTGAGCTAAGCGGTATTTTGGAGGGCCAATTGGGCAAAGCTAGTTATCTTGCAGGCAACCGTCCGACCATTGCGGATTTAAGTGTTTCCGCCAGCTTATTTCAGTTAGGTCTGGCGGAGTTGGTCTTTGATGGCGAAAATACTTCTTCATGGTATGAGAAAGTAAGCCAAATGGAGGGCTTCAGGGCCTCATTGCCGCCGCCTATGGCGTAGGTGCATACTCACGGCTAATGAGTGCAGGCTTCATCGAATTGGGATTTTACATTAAGGGCGTGCCAGCGCAATTAAGTCAGTCGTTTTGCTGTAATCGTCGCCGCCCATTTTGCCTACTGAGTCAATTAATTGCTGGTTTATGATTCCGTCATCATATAAATCATCTCGGACATAAATATGCCGCACATCTAACAGTATTATTGAGCCACCCATGGGCGCTTCACTAATAGTCTTAGCTTCCCTCAAAGTACATTCGTAACGAACTGGAGATGCCTTGACCGAACGCGGCTTCACCGTACAGCTAGAGCAACTTTCAACGCGGGCAAAATCAAATTCACTTTCGTCAATAGCAAGACTTGCGCTTGTGTTGTTCATTTTTTCTAATAAATCGGTATCTGTAATATTTACTACACACTCGCCTGTTGCAATTAAATTCCGCCGTGTATCTTTAATGTGACCATCTCTTTTATTTACCTCTGTATAAAGTAATACCGGCGGGTTGCAACTTGCTACAGTAAAAAAAGAAAACGGTGCTAAGTTATCGACGTTATTGCCTGAGCATGTACTAATCCATGCGATTGGCCTGGGAGTCACGCCACCAATTAGTAAGTGATATTTTTCTAGAGTTTCTAGCTTAGATACATCCAAATTCATTTGATTTGCCTTTAATAATACAAAATATGATCGTCTAATTTTTTATTGATTTATGCGCATGCTTATTTCCAAGGGAATTGAATCATACCTGAAATCTATAATAACTTGACTTTATATTGATAATATACTGAAAATCCGCAGTAACTTTGAGGTAAAGTCAGTTTAAAAATTGTCTTATTAGAATTCGCTAACTTCCGATTGAATAAAATTATGGAGAAATTATGCGAGCTTTGGTGCTGAGTTATACTGGAAGTGCATCTAGATTTTAAATGCTGTAGGTTGAGAGGGTGTAGCCCCCAAATGCGGTGACATTTCAGTCGAGGTGCGAGCCTTGTCTCTCAATCCTATTGATAACAAAATTGGTGCTAGTAGCTTTTCTGTCGGCACAAAATTGCCGACTATTCTTGGCCTTGATGGTGCTGATGTGGCTGTCTTGGTTGGGCCTGACGTTATTGACTTTAAACTGGGGAATGAAGTCTTTTATGCATCTCAATTCACTAGTCATGGAGGAAGTCATGCTGATTACAAATTGGTTGGTGAGACCATCGGCTGGCATAACCCCCAAGCTTAGATTTAATCGAGGCAGCATCGTTGCCCTTAGTAGGAGGTATCACTTGGGAGGGATTAGTTAATCTAGAAAGAGTTAAAGAGGGCATAAATTTACTCATCCATTTGGGAGCTGGGTGAGCGGGAAGCCTTGCAATACAGATCGCATATTCTATTGGCGTGACGGTTATATCAACGGCGAATGAGTGGCGAAGAGGGTTTTTAAAACAATAGTGTATCGAGCATATAATCGATTATGCGAAAAATAATTTCCTCGAATGCTGTAAGACAAGCGCATCTGGCGGTGTGGATCTAGTCTAAGATACTGCCCGCAAAGTGTTACTTGGACAAAGTGTTGGCTGGGTACGTGCCTTCGGGCGGATGGTTTCGATCTCTGGCCCGATGGGGATCTAAGCGGAGCATATCGAAAGAACTTGGCAATTCACTTTCCGTTTTCTTTGCGGGAGAGGAGGAAATTGCAGTAGCTGGCCCTTTTGGTTGAGCAAGGTAGTTTACAGCCGGTTATCCATCGAGTTTTGACGCTTTCGGATGTTGCTGCTGGCCATCAGTTTTTTGAGAGTCAGCAAAAGGTGATTGGAAAATCATTCTTGATCGTACGACTTTTTAAATATCGTATCGTTTTCTGAAACTAAGCCTTTTATTCAGCCATATGAAGGCGAGGCGCAAGCTTGCACTCAGTGATCTGTAAAGTTTAAACCCTAGGGATTGCAATATTTTTTCATTTGCTTTATATTTAAATTCAATCGATATTGTATGTATATTCAATATACACTCCCCAGTATTGTATTTATTTGCGAGGTAGGCGTGGATTCTATTCATCTTGATTTACTGGGTTCTGTAACCCGATTTTATGACACTGGCAAGTATCGAACGCGCACAATTGAGATAGATAATGGAAAATTTCCGCTATTTCTTTTGCATGGTGGCGGTGGCCATGCAGAAACATATTCTCGTAACATGACTAATTTATCGGAAACTTGTCATCCAATCGCGATTGATTTTATTTGGCACGGTATGTCCTCGAGGCCAGAGTATTCAAATGCTGGCCCGAAAGAGTCTGGACATTGGTTGAGTCAATTTACTGATCAACTATTAGATTTAATGGATCACATGGGGATTGAGAAAGCCATCGTTGAAGGTGAATCGTTAGGCGGATGGATAGCCCTAGATATGGCGATAAATCATCCAGAACGTACCGAGAAAATAATCCTTAATACCTCTTGGGGTATTGGCTTGGATCCTGAAAAGGTTGTTGAAGGGGATAGCGATTTGGCTGCATTGCGAGAAACCTCGGTAAACGCACTTATGAATCCGACTAAGGACCTTTTACGCAAACGCCTCGAGTGGCTAATGCCGTTAGGCGGAGTAACTAACGAGTTAGTAGACTTACGTTATGCACTCTGGTCTATTCCAGAAACTCGAGATGCATTGTTGAAGTATTATGAGTATTTGTTTGCAGACAATATTGCAGAGTTTTATTTCTATGAAACTGATATTCGCAAGATTCAGTGTCCGACACTGGTTTTATGGACCGATAAAAACCCGATACACGGAGTTGACGCGGCGGATCGTTTGCAAGAAATTATAACGGGTGCAGAAAAGCATATCATGCTGGACTGCGCTCACTGGCCACAGTGGGAGCGTCCTGCTGAGCATGACGAAGTTGTGAATGCGTTTATAGCTTCCTAATTCTAAGCTAGCGTCCGTTACAGGTAATGTCTACTATTTGCAAGATTTTTCCATAAAAAGTAGTGACGATTTAATTGACAAAAATTTTGAAATTATTGGTTATGACATCCTCGTATGACAGGGAATTTTGCACCCGTAGCGGAGCACAACAAAACTAACAAGGTGTTTTAGATGCGTGATTTGTGTCAATTATCAGCTATAGAAGCAGCTAGTGAAATTGCTAGCGGTTCTATTACTTCTCATCAATTAGTGAGCGCATGTTTACATCGAATTGACTCGCGCGACGAAAATGTAAGAGCATGGCAGTATGTCGACGCTGAAGCTGCGCTGGAACAGGCTCGAATAAAAGACCAGCAAGAACCGGCTGGTCCTTTGCACGGTGTTCCGGTAGGTATAAAGGATGTTATTGATACTCAATCAATGCCAACCACGTATGGATCAAAGATTTACAAAGATTTTGTACCCAAGAGAGACGCAACTTGCGTTCAGCGCTTACAACAGGCGGGAGCCATTATATTGGGTAAAACCGTCACCGCTGAATTTGCCATTTATCAGCCGGGCCCGACGGCTAACCCGCATAATTTTGCCCACACTCCTGGTGGATCCTCTAGTGGTTCAGCGGCAGCGGTGGCCGACTTTCAAGTCCCTCTTGCACTTGGAACGCAAACTGCGGGATCAGTCATTCGTCCTGCTAGTTTTTGCGGGGTGATTGGCTTTAAATCCACCAAGTCACGTTATGACGGACAAGGCATGATTGATACGGCACCACACCTTGATACGCTTGGTGCATTTAGTCGCTCGGTTGACGATCTATTGTTGTTGGATGGTGTGCTAGGACCTGATGAAGCTGAGCCAAATAAGGAGAAAGAAAATCCGGTTATCGGTGTTTGTCGCAGCCCTGCATGGGAACATGCGTCTTCAAGCATGCAAGCGGCGATCTTAGATGTCGCTGAACGATTACGAAAAGCTGACGCTAAGGTCATAGATATTGAGCTGCCATCTATCTTTGATGAGTTGGCTAGTGCTCAAAAAAAAATCCATTCTCGTGAGGCTTGGGATTGTTTGGGGCAGCATTTGCGAAATAATCCAAGTCAGATCAGTGAGGTACTGACCTCATTTTTGATCGGTGGGCGTGATTTAAGTGATAATTCATATGATGAGGCACTGGTAGTTCAGGAATCTTGTAAGCGTGCTATTGATATCGCGTTTCAAGACGCTGATTTGCTGTTGACGCCCAGCGCTACAGGCACCGCCCCCCTGGGTCTTCTAGCAACCGGAGATCCGATATTTAATCGAATCTGGACAGCTCTCGGTGTGCCCTGCTTAGGATTTCCGGCTCAGAGAGATATCAATGCGATGCCGTTGGGCGCCCAAATCATCGGTAAGCCAGGAATGGATCGACAACTTATAAAGCAAGCCTCATGGGTTATTCGCCATGGGAGCATTTGGTAGGCTTAAGTTGCAAAAATGCTGTCTTGAGTACCTGCAGTATTGTTGATCATGAGTAGCGTTATGTAATGTAATTGTAGCGAGATTTAAGAGTAAATTATTTACCGACTAACTTAGGAGATGATGTGATGGAACCAACTTTGCAAGTTCCCTTTACCAAAGAACAACGACAATGGTACGAAAAAGCTCGAGATAAGCTAAATCCTCAGCGCTTAAAAGAACTACTCTTTAATCTGACCAATATACATAGTCCGACAGGCGCCACCCGAGATGCTAGCCATTTCATGGTCGATTATATCGATGCCATGGGTTTGAATGCAGCTTACCATCCGATGAATGACATCTCGGGTAACGTGATGAGTGAACTGCGTGGCTCCGGTGGTGGTGCTAGCCTCTTACTCTATGCGCCCATTGATACCCATTTAGAGGGCGACGAGACCGACTACCCATGGGCGGGCCCAAAGCAGACTGTCGATATGAAACCGGAGGGTAAAATCGTTGGTGACTGGGTTTATGGGCTTGGCTCGTCTAACCCTAAGGCAATGGTTTCTGCGTTGACTGAGGTAGTCAATGCTGTAAAAGACGCGAATATTCCTTTAGTGGGGGATATTAATTTGGGTTTCGCTGATGGCGGTATGCCGGTTAATATTTCTGCAAGACATAATGCAGGTATGTCGCATGGTGTTGAGCATTTACTCAATCGCGGTATGGCGCCAGATTATTGCATTATCATGAAACCTTGGAACTGGGTGTATCACGAAGAGCCAGGTATGGGTTGGTTCAAGGTTACCGTCAAAGGCACCCTTGGTTATGCCGGTGTGCCTCGAGGTACGCCTGGTTTTCGCAGTTCGATAGTCCCAGCGGCTGAGGTCATTCTTGCGTTAGAGGAATGGTTGCCACAATATACCGAACGTAATACGTCTGGCGTAGTACGCCCTGATGGTTGGATATCAGCAGTCCGCTCAGGCTGGCCGGAACGGCCTGCTTTCCCATCTGCGGCCACTGAAATTTATTTCGATGTGCGTATTAATCCTCGTACATCTCCCGGTGAGGTTAAGTCTCAGGTGGCGGAATTTTTGTCGGGCCTTCAACACAAACACCCTGAGCTCGATATGGAATGGGAAATGTATGGTTCGGTTCCCGGTGGAACTACCGACCCGAATAATTGGATAATTCAGTCAGCGCGCAGAGGTTGGGAAGATAACGAAGGCAAGGCATACTCGCAGCCCGATTTATTGGGTGGCCAAACAGATGGTGCCGCATTACGTCGTATGGGTATTCCGACCGCTCGAGTAGGCTGGCCGTGGCCAGCGGAAGGGTCGCCAGAGCCAATAGCAGAAGGGTTGGGTGGCATGGGCGCGACTTATATTCCAGACTTAATGCCTTGTGCCGAAAAAATTCTTTATGCCGTTATCGATACATGCACACGAACTCGAGACGAACTTGGTTTGTAATGCTAGATAAGTAATTATTAATAGCCTTGTCATGGCGCGCGACGACAAGACTAGGGTATAGGCCTGACTTACTTTAGGACTCTAAATAAGTGCCTTGGTATTCGTCTCTCAGTTGCTTTTTCTGTACCTTGCTCATGGTATTACGCGGTAGCTGGTCGACAAAAAATATCTCTTTTGGCAACTTGAATTTTGCTAGGCTATCTTTGAGCGAATCAATGATGATTTGCTTAGTTGCCTCGCTGTCTTCTTCTAACACGACGACGGCAGTGACAGCTTCACCGAATTCGGCATGCTGCAAACCGATAACAGCGGATTCTTTCACGCCTAAAATGTCGTCGATGTGACTCTCTATTTCCTTAGGATAAACGTTGTAGCCACCGGAAATGATAAGATCTTTGCTGCGGCCAACTATCGCAACACGCCCCTCTTTATCAATGGTCGCTAAATCACCTGTGCGAAAAAAGCCATCGCTAGTAAATTCTTCCTTGGTTTTTTCTGGCATTTTCCAGTAGCCTTTAAAGACGTTAGGGCCAACGATTTCTAACTGTCCAATTTGTTGTTCATCACCAATAGTTTGACCTTGCTCGTCTACAACTCTAGCTTGCACGTCAGGTAATGGAAATCCAACGGTTGACGCAACGCGCTCTCCGTCCAGCGGGTTAGAAGTAATCATGGTTGCTTCGGTCATGCCGTAGCGTTCTAAAATTTTATGACCCGTTTGGGTGAAAAAATTATCAAAGGTTTCTCCCAGTAAAGGTGCCGACCCTGAGATAAATAAGCGCATATTAGCGCAAGTCTCCTTGGTGAAAGAATCATTGTCTAACAAACGAGTATAGAAAGTAGGGACTCCCATAAATACGGTCGCATGGTTAAGCAGTCCAATTACTTGTTGGTCGTTAAATTTTGGTAAAAATATCATTGCTGAGGCATTCAATAATGCTAAGTGGACACCAACAAAAAGCCCATGCGCATGAAAAATAGGTAGGGTATGCAGCAGTACATCGTCAGCCTGCCATCCCCAGATTTGGTGTAAGGCTTGAACATTCGAGGAAAGATTTTTATGGCTAAGCATGGCTCCCTTAGACGCGCCGGTGGTGCCTGATGTGTATAGGATAGCCGCGATATCATCATCTTCGACATCAATAATGTCATATACAGGCTTGATGTCACGGGCTCGTTGTATTAAAGAGCCGCCGCCATCACTGCTTAGAGTTAAAAGATGGGAAACATCATTCTTTTGCGCAACCAAAGATAATCGGTCTTCTGCTTCTGGGCAGCAAACAATCAAAGCGGGTTTGGCATTGCTAACAAAGTAATCAACCTCATTGCTGGTATAAGCGGTATTAAGAGGGATAAAAATAATTCCCCGGCGTAAACAACCGAGATATATGAGCATTATCTCGATAGACTTTTCTACCTGAACAATTATCCGGTCACCCTGACCTAATCCGAGAGAATCGAATAAGCCAGCCATGCCAGCGCTGCTCTCGTCTAATTGATCGAACGTTAGGACTACTTCCCTATCGGCTGACAATATACTGGATTCAGCGCCTTTAGCAGAGAAGCGGCTTCTAAATAGAGAGTAGAGGTTGCTCATTAAACTATCTTCCTTAGAACTTATTTCTCGATAACTAGTTTGCCAAAATGGCCGCCTTTAGCCATTTGCTGATAAGCTGCATCTACTCGCTCAAGTGCATAGGCGGTTTCTATTACGGGTTTCATGCCTGCGTTAGAAATAGCCTTGTTCATTGCAATAAAGTCTTGTCTATGACCAACTGTGATCGCGTTGAGCTGTAAATGGCGCATTAAAACTTCAATCAATGAAATCTCCGCAACTAGGCCCGTCAAAGCACCGATAACACTAATCTTGCCGCCGACTTTCATGCATTGTAGTGTCTGCCCAAAGGTCTCGGCTCCACCGACTTCGAGCGCCAGATCTAGACCGCCTCGTGAGCCTCGTTGAACCTGCTCAGCCCAATTTGGGTGAGTGGTGTAATTGACTAGGTGGTCGGCGCCCATCTCTTTGGCGCGAACTAGCTTTTCATCGCTACTTGAAATAATGGTCACTTCAGCGCCGGCCAGTTTGGCAAACTGTAACGCGAATATTGAGACACCGCCAGTACCTTGGATAAGTACGTGTTCTCCCGATTTTAAATCGCCCTTAGTAAATAATGCACTCCAGGCGGTAAGGCCTGAACACGTAAGCGTCGCAGCTTCTGCGAAGCTAAGATGCTCAGGCATTGATACTATCGCTGTGTTTGGCAAGCAAAACTGTTCACATAGGACGCCATCAGTTTCTGATCCCAAGCTAAAGCGGTGGTTATCAGAATTTGCCGAACCACTTTCCCAGTTGCTATAAAAGCAAGAGATGACATTGTCTCCGACCCTAAAGTCTTCAATCTTTTTGCCAACACTAATAATCGTTCCCGCGCCATCAGACAATGCAGTACGCGGGTAAGTGATTGGATAATGCCCAGCGAGAATACTGGCATCGCGTGCGTTTATTGCCGCGGCCTTAAATTCGACGACAACTTCATTATCGCCTGGGGTAGGTGTTTCTAAATCAATTCGCTTTATCTGACCTGGTCCGCCTACTAGCTGATAAGCCCACATGTGTTTATCTCCTTAATAATTGTTTTATTTTTCAAGTAGAAAGTTTTCGACCAGCTGTTGAAATCTTGCGCCATGCTCTATCTGTGTCCAATGACCGCAGTTACCGAACATATGAAGTTGTGAATTTTGAATGTGTTGGTGTAAATTGATTGAAACTTCGGGCGCTACAACTCGGTCATCGCGGCCGTGAATAATTAGAGTTTCTTGAGTTATATTTTGTAGTTGCGCAATCGATAGCACCTGGGAATCTAGCCATCTTTGATGTGGTTTAGGGAAAACGCGCTCGAATATTTCTTGCGTTCCTTCACGCATCGTAACCTTGTACCGAAGTTCGGCTAACTCATCGGTAACAATGCTTCTATCGAAGGCCATTATGTCCATGATTTCTTTCATGTTTTCTATAGATGGAGTGTAGTCCCACAATTTTGCCAAGTTGGTGTTTACTTTGTCAGGCCATCCGCCTGGCCCCATCAGCACAAGTCGATCAAACCGGTCAGGATAGGTAGCGGCCATCCACATAGCCAGCGAGCCGCCAAAGGAGTTGCCCACTAAGTGAGCTTTTTCGATACCCAGCCCATCGAGCAAGGCGATCATTTGATCTACCCAACTATTCATAAAAACAAATTCAAAGTCGGGTGGCGTTTCGGTGTAACCAAAGCCTACCAAGTCTGGCACGATGACTCTAAATTCCTGAGATAAAATAGGCATAATACCGCGCCAATTGGCCCATCCAGAAACCCCAGCGCCAGAGCCATGCATCATAACTACTGCATGGCCGCTCCCAACATCGTGGTAGTTGGTGTTATAGCTGTTAGTGATTATTGAATTTGCGATCTCAGGGTTGTCAGTCATTTTTATGTCTCTTAATTTAGTAAATAGCGTCGATACCATCAAAAGCGTGATCGCTTAGAGTTTCGGGAGATGTGTAATATTTTTTGCTATGGCTTAAACCCAAGTCTAGTTGCATTTCGCATATCTTTAGTGCGATCAGACCTGGGTTTAGCACTGGAACAGTTAGGTTGTCACATAGATACTTGTAGGACTGATGCATAGTTGTAGAGCCAAGTATAATTACGTCCGCGCCATCATTTTCAATCGCAAATTTAGCTTGTGTAAGCAGCTTTTCAAAAACGATTTCTTCTTTACCAGCTAACAACTCTTGAGCGTCTGGCCTTACATCAATGCTGCGTATTGAGGCTAAGCGATGCTCTAAGCCTTGTTCAGTGATGACCTTTGTATACAGCGGCCTCCAGCGATCCCACATGGTAAGAATTGAAAACCTACTGCCCAACATGCAGGCAGTCAGTATGCTCGATTGGCAAGGCCCTATCACTGGAATCGTTAGTCTGGATCGTAGGGCATTCAGGCCAGAGTCACTCATGGAGTTAACGCAGACTGCGTCATAACCGTTCTCTTCCGCAGTTTGACCTGCCTCAAGAACAAACGCATCGCCCAGAGCCATCTCGTAGAAGGAGTCCAGAATTTTTCCGCCGTTTTTAGCACAGACAAAATCGACTTGTGTGTCTGGCCGTTTTAAGGTTTCCGGGATTTGTGCGGCAAACGCATTAAGAGCTTCCGGAGGAAGAGGTACTGGTAAAATCATTTTTATTCTTCGCATATTATTTCTCTTTTGCGGGATTTGGTGTCGCTTAAATTGAATTTTTTCTAACAGGAATTAATAATATCTATATATGCGATTGACATTCAATGTAAATTCAATCTATATTAGATTTATTGTTAACCACGGTCAATCATATTTGACATATAAATCGAGTAGAGGTGCAAGGCTATGAAGAGTAAAATAGGTGTATTAATTGGTTGCTGTGTGGCCATGTGGACTTTGTCGTCTTCCGCTGCAGGTATTTTGGAAGAAGTAGTGGTTACTGCTCAAAAGCGAGAGCAAGGCCTTCAGGATGTGGGTATAGCAGTAAGTGCGTTCACGGGCGATCAGTTAGATAGCTTAGGTTTTGATGATAGCTCTGATATTATTCAAATTATTCCGAGCGTTCACATAGGTTCGAGCGTTGGTGGCCAAAGTAAGCAGTACACGGTGCGTGGTGTGACGCAAAATGATTTTAGTGATCACACTGAGTCGCCGATCGCCACCTACATTGATGGCACCTATATTCTCGCCTCGCAAGGGCAAAGTTTTACTGTCTTCGATCTCGAACGGGTTGAAGTCCTGAAGGGTCCCCAGGGTACACTTTTCGGTAGAAACGCGACCGGTGGTTTGGTCCACTTTGTGACGCGAAAACCGACTGAAGAGGTAGAGGGAAGCTTAAAAGTAGAATACGGCGACTATGACCAGGTCAAGGTTGAAGGGGCTGTTGGTGGCAGGCTGAGCGATTCAGTAAGAGCTCGACTAGCCGGAGCATATTCGAGCCATAACTCGTATTTACAGAATGATTATGATCCAAACTCACCATCGGCTTTTAATGCGGCGCCAGAACTTCTTGCTGTAGGTTCTGGCTCTGATTTAGGAGCAGAAACAAATGAAGCCCTGCGGGCTCACATGGAATTCGACCTGAATGACTCGGCTACATTGTTGTTGAGCGCAAATTGGGCCCAGTCGGAGATGTCGACATCGCCCTATCAAAGCGTGCCTACGTCGGCTATTTTGGACGCATCTGGAAACCAAGTTAACGCGATTGCAGTTTCCCCAACGCAAACTGCCTTACATTTTTTTGAGGATGGTACCCCCTTTAACACTCCCGCTGCAAGGCCTGTACCGGGTGGTGATATCACCGGCTATCTTGACCCTGATGGCGTCGGACTTGGTACCACAAGTAGTGATTTCGCTTTCGATGATTTGAATACAGTCGATGTTTGGGGTACTTCTGCAAAATTAGAGTGGGAGTTTGGCAATGGCACCTCATTGGTGGCTATCTCTGACTATAAGTCTTTAGAAAAATACATAGGGATGGATGTTGACGCCGCTCCAGTGAATCAATTAGCGTTTCTTGTGGATGCAGAGGTTACTCAGTTTTCTCAAGAGATTCGCTTACAAGGTAGCAGCGATAATTTGGAGTGGGTTGGTGGCCTATATTATCTAAGTGGTGACTACGATAATGCTACTGGATTTAAGGTTTTTAATAACGGGCCCTTAGTGTTGCCACCTAATACTTTTGTCGGTGATTATCCAGCTGACGTAGAGCAAAGCATAGACAACGTGTCTCTATTCGGACAAATCGAATACAGTATTTCAGATACCCTCTCTTTTATCGCTGGTCTTAGACTCATCCGTGAAGATAAAGAGTATGACTATGCGCTGAACTATCGCCTTCCAGATGAAGACCCTAGAGCATTTGCCGGTGGTGTTGTGTTAGGTGATTTTGGTAGTCTAGCAGGCTTGCCTTTCGCAACAACTTTCAAGGGTGAATCCAGCGACAATCTTTGGACTGGTAAAGTGCAGCTAGATTGGCGTGCGAATGATGATCTGCTGGTCTATTCAAGCATTAATAGAGGTGTTAAGGCGGGTGGTTTTAACGCTCCGATTGACTTTGGTGGTGGCCAGTTGACTCCGGGCTTTAATTATCAGTATGACGAAGAGATATTGCTTGCTTATGAAGTTGGTTTTAAAAGCGACATACTTGACGGATCGGCACGCCTTAATGGTTCTCTTTACTATTATGATTATCAAGATTATCAGGCGTTTGTTTTCGCCGGTGTTTCAGGTGTTGTTGTTAATGCCGACGCCAAAATAGTTGGTGGTGAGATAGAATTAACAGCTTCTCCTATTGACGGTCTTGATATCGTGCTTAGCGCCGGCGCTTTTGATGCTGAAGTAAAAGATGTTAGCGTTTCGACCGGATTAATAAGAGATGTGAAGCCTAGCTTTGCACCTGAACTTAGCTACAGCGCTTTAGCGCGCTATGGCTGGACGGTTGGTGGTGGTGTGATGGCCATACAAACTAACCTGAGTTATACCGATGACTTTTTCTATTCATTACGTAATTTTGATTCAACCACAGTTGACAACTACACTCTGGTTAATGCACGCGTTTCATATGCGGCGGCTGACGATAAGTGGGAGTTCGCAGCATTTGTTGATAATGTGACTGATGAAGAATACACTGTGACGGGGTTTGATATTTCGTTGTTTTGCGGTTGTAGTGAAACAACTACTGGGAAGCCGCGCTGGTGGGGTGTCAGCTTCAAACGCAATTTCTAAATAGGTTCTTTGGCGCTTTGAATTATTCTTGTACTCAATGCGCCTTCTCTTATTTCAACCGGGGAAACCAAGTGTGGTAAGTTAAGGGAACAACTTTTTGACAAATGTGCAATGTGCGTCTCTTTCCGGTTACGGTTTCGAATTTTGGTAAGGTGAGTTGTAGTAATAGATATCTCTTCTAGCGTCATATTCGTGTCCTGGTAAAAAATTGCCGCTTGATCGGCGCACTTATATTAAACTGGAGAGACAATGAAAGAAGATAAAAAGACCCCAGATATAGGCGGTGATGATTTACATCGCCACTGGGAGCTAGGCCACACGGCTCACGAGATAGCCTTGACTGAATTTGAATGGACTATAATGCGGTTTTACAGCGCGTTTGAGCGTTGCATATTGCAATTGGCAAATATATCTGGCGAACAAAACCTTAACCCTCAAGAAGTGATTTTGCTTCATGTTGTTTCGATGCAAAAAAGCCCACAAACGTCGACGTCTTTGGCGCGCCAGCTTAATCGTGATGACCTCGCTAACATCCAATATACATTGAGAAAATTGGCTAGCGGGAACCTAATCGAAAAACAAAAAGACGAGCGAGGAAGGATCTACACATACAAGCTGACTAAGGCGGGGCTAAAGCATGTGAAGCAGTATGCCGCGGTCCGTAGCCTGTTGTTGCCTGATAAGGCTAAGGCGATTGACGCCGTCGATGAAAAGCTTGATGAAAGCCGACGTTTCATAGGATTATTAACTGGTATCTATGATGAGGTCGCTCGGGAATCTCCGACATACACAAGGCCGAAATGATTCTATCGCGTAGAAACTGACGTGGGTTAAACCTCAAAAGAACATCTTGCTGATTAGCGGATGCCTATAGGCATCCGCTATTTTTTTGCGCGCAATGTAAACATGCTTCACAGGCGTGATCGAAAAATAAAGGCAATCAATCGTTAATCTTTTTAGTACGCATTTGATAAATATTTTTGTGAGTCATAGTAGACTCAAGAATTATTTCCAATCGGTTTTGGCTTATAAATAATGTAATTTGAATTGCATTTCAATAGAAAATCAATATACTCATTAGCAATACAGAATAACTTAAGCTGCTGTGTTCCCGTATCAGCAAGCGTACATAAGCTAGCCGGAGAAAATATGAATGAGCAGAAAGCGACGCGAAGACGACAGGCCAAAGGAACGAGCGAATTTCGTCAGAATGACAAGAAAACTCAAAGCCAGTATCAGCCATATAAGGATGCTGAGTGGGGTTTCATAAACCACTGGTACCCAGCGCTCTTTAGCGAGGAATTAGCCGAAGATCAGGTCGAAGGTATTCAGATCTGCGGTGTTCAAATCGTCCTGCGACGTGTTGATGGCAGAATCCATGCATTAAAAGACCAATGCATTCATCGAGGTGTTCGACTCTCAGCTAAGCCTATGTGCTTTAATAAAGAAACCATTTCTTGCTGGTACCATGGTTTTACTTACAATCTCGAGTCAGGCAACCTCGATACCATTGTTGGTAATCCTGATGACAAAGTGATTGGGACAGTTGGGTTGACAACTTATCCGGTCGAAGAAGTCGGCGGTATGATTTTTGTGTTCGTTAGAGACGATGATTTTCCGGACGAGGATGTACCGCCGCTTGCTCATGATCTACCTGTACGGTTCCCTGAAAAAAGTGAAGAATTTCCTCATCCCTTGTGGCCAGCTGCGCCCAGTATATTAGACGACAATATAGTCGCTCGCGGCATCCATCGTACCGGTGAAGCCAATTGGCGCATCGCCTGTGAAAATGGCTTTGATAACGCACACATTTTAGTGCACAAAGATAATACCATCGTCCAAGCTTATAATTGGACCCTACCATTGGGTATAAGACCTGTTAGTGATGACTGTATTACAAGTTTTGAAGAAGAAGGCGCGCCTAAGGGCATGATGCAATGGCTGTTTTCCGATCGCTGGGAGCCGGTGCTAGAAAACAAACAGCTAGGGGTAAAAATAGAAGGAGCAAATAGCCGATTCTATCGTACTTCGGTGGTTCTGCCTGGCGTTTTATTGGTTGAGAACTGGCCTGAAGAGCACATTGCACAGTACGAATGGTATGTGCCTATTACTGACGACACCTATGAATATTGGGAAGTTTTGCTGAAAGTTTGCCCGACTGACAAAGAAAAAGAAGCTTTTAATTACCGTTACGATCGAGTGTTTGAACCTCTTTGTATTCGTGGCTTTAATGATTGTGACCTCTATGCTAGAGAGGCCATGCAAGATTTTTATGGAGACGGGTCAGGTTGGGAAAGCGAGGTGTTGGTGGATACTGATATCTCTCCAATCATGTGGAGAAAACTAGCGTCTAAGCATAATCGCGGAATCGCCAAGCAACCAGCTGGGGTTCAAGGTAATGTCAAAGCGTCCAGTATTCGTCTGAAGAATTTGGCAGCTGGTAAAGCACCAGGTTATCTCGTCGACAAGATTGACGACTAAAACGGGTATCTTAGCATGAGCAATAATACACATCGAGTGCGGATGCAGTTTAGTGATGACGTTATTTATACCGTGGACGTGGCTGAGGGCGAAGGCATTTTGGCTGCCGCCCTTGCGCAAGATGTTCCAGTACTACACCAATGCCAAAGCGGTAGTTGCGGCAGTTGTGTTTGCCATCTCGCCGCGGGTAAAGTCGAGATGCGCAAGGATATGTCAGCGTCATTACTCAAAAGCGAGCAAGATGCGGGGATGCGACTTGCATGTATTTCACAGGCTTTTTCGGATTCAGTTTTAGATTTTGATTACGACAGTAAAATGGGTGAGAAAGGGCCTATTAATGTCACTGTTTTCATTGATTCAATTGACTGGCTTTCAGATGATGTCATTAGGCTCAATGTGGAGCTAGCGGATGGTCAGTGGTTTGATTTCAAACCTGGCCAGTTTGCACAAATTCAAGTGCCTGGAACAAACCAGGTTCGCCGTTACTCAATGTCTAGCTCACCTGAGGATCTACCTAAAATAGAGTTTTTAATTCGGATACTTCCAGAAGGTCTCATGTCTGACTATATTCGCGACACCGCGAAGGTTGATGATGCCTTGGAAATAGAAGGCGCCTTTGGCTCCTTCTTTCTGCGTGATATAAGCGCGCGCGAACCGCATATCATGATTGCTGGCGGCACTGGCCTTGCACCCATTATGTCGATGCTTGATGCGATACGGAAAAAGAATGGCATAAAACCTAGCATTTTACTTTCATTTGGCTGTTTAAATAGCAGCAGTCTGTTTCATGTCGATGAATTGGAATTACGTACCGATTGGATGCCAACCTTGAAAACAAGAATTTCGTTGAACCAAGGAGAAGCTGAAAATAATATTATTATTGGCAACCCTTTACAAGCACTGCAGCCGTCCGATGTCACTGCGGAAGATACGGTCGCGTATTTGTGTGGGCCACCGGGTATGATTTCAGCAGCACACTCAATGTTAGAAGGCTTTGGTTTAAAGCCCGAAAACATTCATGCTGAGCAATTCGTTGCTAGCGAATAGGTTGATCATGTTTAGAATAATAAACAAATCAAAATAAAGCCGCTTAAGAAGTGTAAAGTGATATAGGAGATGAAAATATGAGTGTATCTGCATTAGGTTACGTTGCATTGAATGTGTCCGATATGGACGGTTGGCTTGATTTAGTTACGTCTGTATTTGGTATGCAGGTTTTACCACGTCAAGATAGTGAGGCGGTAGACCTCCGAATTGACGATCACCATCATAGATTTAGTCTATATCCTTCTAAAGAAGATTCGGTCGCAGCGATAGGTTGGGAAGTTTCTTCCGCCGATGATTTGGACGATCTGGTTAAAAAGCTAACTGCTTATGGCATCGAAGTTACTGCGGCATCCAGCGCACAATGTGATGAGCGTAAAGTCCGAAACATGGTGCGCTTTATTGACCCAACTTGCGATATGCAGGTAGAGCTCTTCTATTCTCCGCAGATCGAAGAGATTCCGTTTTGTCCGTCGAAGGCAATCTCGGGATACAACACTGGAAAACTGGGACTAGGCCATATCGTTTACTTTGTCGACGACTATCAGAAGAGTTCGCAATTTTATCAAGAAGTTCTTGGATTTTCTATATCTGATTATATTGTCTGGGACGAAAAAGAGAAGGACGCGACCTTTTTTCATTGTAACCCTCGCCATCACTCGCTTGCAATCATGCCACCGTTTGGCGATTTAGAAAGCGGCATGATGGGGCACATCATGATCGAAGCACAGAGCCTAGATGACGTTGGGCGTGCGTACGACATTGTACGCGACAAGAATATCCCATTAATGTTAGAAATGGGTAAACACACTAATGACCTCACCCATTCTTTTTACTTATTTACACCTTCAGGATTTGCGATCGAATATGGCTATGGTGGTCGGTTAATCGATGATGCAACTTGGGAAGTACGTAGTTATGACAGCCCTAAGTTATGGGGTCACAAAATGCCCGAAGGCTAAATTTTCTCGATTTATGTACATTATGAAATGAATAAGTGATGCAGATCAGATAGTGGTACGGTTGTAGGCTTTCTTTACGGGTTTATTAGAAACCCAGAACACCCACCTAACTGAAGAATTGAAACCATTCTGAAATATTAACGCTCTAATATGAGGCTGGGCTAATATGATAGATGAAACCAGTATTCGAGAGTTCGGCGATGAACTCTACACGGCATTAGTAAACCAAAAAATGGTCGAGCCATTGACGGATCGAATGCCGGATATAACACTTGAAGATGCTTACCACATATCGCTTCTGATATTAGAGAAAAGATTGTCATCTGGTGAAAAACTTACAGGCAAGAAAATAGGTATCACCAGTGACGTCGTAAAAGAAATGTTCGGTGTCAATCAGCCTGATTTCGGTTTTCTAACCGATGCCATGGGGTGCGAGAATGGGGCTGAGGTGACAATCAATGGTCGGTTAATCCAGCCTAGAGCAGAGGGTGAAATTGCCTTTATTCTAAGAACAGACCTGATTGGCCCAGGTATTACTGAGGCACAAGTTCTAGATGCAACAGATTACATTATGCCGTGCTTCGAAGTGGTGGACTCTCGCGTCAAAAATTGGCAAATAAAAATACAAGATACCATCGCAGATAATGCCTCTTGCGGTATCTACGTATTAGGGGATGCGAAGGTGGATCCTCGCACCTTAGATCTGCCTAAGCTAGGGATGAAAGTGTTTAAAAATGGAAAATTACTGAGCGAAGGAGTAGGGGAGGCTGTTCAGGGAAATCCGCTTTCAGCAGTTGCATGGTTAGCTAATACCTTGAGCCAGTTTGGCATACCTCTTAAGGCAGGAGAAGTCATTCTGTCAGGCTCATTAGTGCCGCTGGAAAGCGTAGCTCCTGGCGATAAAATGCACCTCGAATTAGATGGTGTTGGTTCAGCAACCGTCAAATTCATTTAATAAGTGAAAGTTTCAACTTAAGAATCCCATTATGACTAAAAAGATACGCGCAGCTATTATAGGCCCTGGCAATATCGGTACCGATTTGTTGGTTAAAGCTATGCGCAGTGACCTAATTGAACCCGTTTGGATGGTCGGAGTTGATTCTCAATCGCCGGGTCTAGCAAGCGCATCCGAGTTTGGTTTGAAAACAACATCGGATGGTGTTGACGGCATGCTGTCGTTTATTGAGGAGGACGGTGTTCAGATTGCGTTCGATGCGACTTCGGCTTATGTCCATGCTGAAAATGCAGCTAAGCTGAATGCAAAAGGTGTGTTCATGGTTGATCTTACGCCAGCGGCAATTGGTCCTTTTTGTATCCCCACCGTCAATCTCGAAGCGTTGCTTGGGCAAAGTATTATGAACGTCAATATGGTGACCTGTGGTGGTCAGGCGACAATCCCAATAGTCGCGGCTGTTAGTCGAGTTCAGAAAGTAAGTTACGGTGAAATTATTGCCACTGTCAGCTCAAAATCGGTGGGGCCAGGAACCCGTAAAAACATAGACGAGTTTACTCGCACGACCGCGAAGGGTATTGAGGAAGTCGGTGCCGCAGCTAAAGGCAAGGCTATTATTATTATCAATCCTGCCGAACCCCCAATGATGATGCGTGACACTATTCATTGCCTGACTGAGGTTGAGCCTGATCAGAAAGCAATTACTGCTTCCATTCATGAAATGATCAAGGAGGTGCAAAGATATGTGCCGGGATACACGCTAAAGAATGGACCGGTTTTTGACGGCAGACAAGTCTCTGTTTGGATGGAAGTGAAAGGACTTGGAGATTTCTTACCAGAATACGCGGGAAATCTTGACATTATGACGTCAGCTGCATTGCGGACTTCAGAAATGTTTGCCGAACAAATTCAAAGCGGCCAGCTTGAACTTAAACTAGCAAAGGCATAGATAGCAGGTTCTCATTATGAATTTAGAAGGTAAAAAAGTAATTTTACATGACATGTGCTTGCGCGATGGCATGCATGCGAAACAGCACCAAATATCAGTTCAGCAAATGATCACAGTTGCGGAAGCGCTCGATGAGGCTGGTATGCCATTAATCGAAGTAACGCATGGTGACGGTCTCGGCGGTGAATCGATCAACTATGGCTTTGCCGCGAACAGCGACCAAGAATATATGAGCGCCGTTGTTAAAAAGGTCAAAAACGCCAAAGTGTCAGCTTTGCTTATTCCGGGTATTGGCACCGTAGATCACCTCAAAATGGCAGCGGGCTGTGGTGTTTCGACTATTCGTGTAGCAACCCACTGCACCGAAGCAGATGTCTCAGAACAACATATTGTCATGTCAAGAGAAATGGGGCTTGATACTGTTGGCTTTCTTATGATGGCTCATATGACGTCACCGGAGAAACTTCTAGAACAGGCGTTGCTGATGGAGAGTTATGGCGCCAATTGTGTTTACTGTACTGATTCGGCTGGTTACATGTTGCCAGATGATGTTTCAATCAGGGTTAAGCTATTACGTAGTGGGTTAAGTTCAGCCACTCAAATAGGCTTTCATGGTCATCATAATATGGCAATGGGTGTTATGAATTCTCTAGCTGCTGTAGAATCGGGCGCAGAGAGAATAGATGGATCTGTTGCTGGATTGGGGGCGGGGGCTGGCAACACGCCTTTAGAAGTCTTTGTGGCCGTGCTCGATCGCATGGGTGCACTCCATGGCATCGATTTATATAAAATCATGGATGTTGCAGAAGATTTAATTGTGCCATTAATGGATCAGCCGATTCGAGTTGATCGAGAATCACTCACTTTGGGTTATGCCGGCGTGTATTCGTCTTTCTTGCTGTTTTCACAACGTGCGGCCAAAAAATATGGCGTTCCAGCACGTGATATTTTGGTTGAGCTTGGCCGTCGTGGCACGGTTGGCGGGCAAGAAGACATGATTGAAGATATCGCTATTGATATGGCAAATGGTAGAATGTAACAGAGTGGCCCGAGGTTGCCGGAACTCCGGATACTAAGCTAAGTACCACTGCAAAAAGTTAGCCCCGCATTCACCCGACAACCCCCCTCTAATGCAGACCCTTAGGCACGCGAGTTTAACTGATAACTCAAAGCCTCAAAACAAAATAATGGCACCACCGTCGACGTTTAGGCTCACTCCAGTAATAAACGATGATTTGTCATTGGCCAAAAATAAGGCGGCATGGGCAACATCCCCTGGTTGTGCGAAATGTCCCGCAAGGGGGTTTTGTTCCCAATTTATTTAAAGTCAGCGTTGTCGAAAAAGGCCTGGACAACGCAGTCACTATAGTGCTTGTCTACAAGTAGTTGGCTGTAATACCAAACTTCCCAAGGTCTACAGACATCGACCTAGCCATACCAGCTGCCGTGTGCTTAATGGTTCCATATGCAAACAGGTTGGGACCTGTAATGTCTAACATGATAGCGACAAGGTTGATAATCCGACTGGCATTACTCTGCTTAAGCAGAGGTAAAATTTGGCGTATGATCAATGTTAGTATGAGTACAAGCCAGGTGATTGTGACTCAATTCTGAACTCGCGATAATAGAATTTGTTGAAAGCTAGAAAATCGCACCATACATGAAGCTTTAAATTACAGTTACATGCTTTGTAACTTGAGGCGAGATAACATAGTGATACATATGGCAGGCATTAATCTAAAAAGTGGCTGGTATGAGTAAACTGATTGACAAGCGAGTTACAAACCTACCAATAGCGAAAGTAACCTAATGTTTTTAGTAGAACAAGTATAGCGCAACTATTGAGTGGGAGTAGCCGGGAAGGTGTAACCCGTTGATCGTGTCCCTGAAGATCCGGCAACGGGTAGTGCTAACTGTGCCCTTGCAGTATTACTGAGTTATTGTAAAGAAGAATCAACGGGCGATTTTAATTGGCGTATTGCGCAGGGTGTGGAGATGAAGCGCCCCACTTTGCTTGAGGCACGCAGTGCAAAATGATCGAACTCTGGCATTGACGTCTGGATTGCTGGGACATGCAAGATGGTCAGTGCAGGTCTCATTGAGGTTTAGCTGCTAGCTAGTCTATGACCGCCACCACATTTTGTTGTGAACGCTACAACCCTACCTCGCGAGATGTCTTTGACTGATTCCCCAGCGTGATTTTAGAGATTATTTGGTCGTTAATACTGTAAAAATGGCTTAATACAGCCTCTATTGGTTAATCTTTCACCATATACAGCCTAATTACTTGACAGCATTTTTAGATTAAAGCAATAATACTTTAAAGTTAAACTATTTTGAGGGAAGGGCCAGCGTTCTGTCTTTCTTAATTAGTTGGCTCAAAGCGGGGTGTATTTTACAATTACAATCATCAAGATCTGTATAACAAATGAGAGAATCGCTAATGACAAATAAAAAAGATCAGCTGATAAAAAGAACCATGTACTTTTTGGCGATAGGCGCATTGAGCATGCCTGCCGTCTCTCAGAGTATTTTAGAAGAAGTGATAGTGACCGCTCAAAAGAGAGAGCAAAACATTCAAGATGTACCCATTGCTATTAGCGCCTATACAGGTGAGCAAATGAAGGCGATGGGTGTTAGTGAGAGCTTCGATATCGCTGCATTTACGCCAG
>Ga0115003_10001165_pt1 | contig 23322 bp, 18 predicted proteins | sample ArcticOcean_MG_C_7_FD_88736 | JGI IMG/M metagenome (GOLD analysis project Ga0115003, IMG submission 88736) | Marine microbial communities from western Arctic Ocean - ArcticOcean_MG_CB11_88 | ecosystem: Environmental > Aquatic > Marine > Oceanic | place: Arctic Ocean: Canada Basin | collected... | reverse complement strand
CGTCGCAGCGATGGGCGTCGCGGGAACTCTGGAAGGCGTTAAAAACTTGAACCAGGGCCTGGGCTTCGAACTCACGCCCGGCCTTACGATTCGACGGGTCGATGGACAGAAGACCGAGCGCTTCGAAGTGGATCCCACCTTTGATGGCTTCTACAAGGTTCTGCCTTCGGTGACCGCGGCGGTTACAGCCAACACCGACTTCGGCCAGGTCGAGTCGGACGATATTCAGATCAACGATGACCGCTTCGCTCTCTTCTTCCCAGAGAAGCGCGACTTCTTTCTCGAAGACGGACTGATCTTCGACTTTGGCGACATCAGTCAGAACGGTCGCCCCTTCTTCTCCCGACGTATCGGCTTCAATCCCGGCGGCCCCGTCCGGATTCAGGGCGGCGGCAAGGTCACTGGACGACTCGGGCCTGTGAAATTCGGCGTCCTCGACACGTTCGTCGAGCAAAAGAACGGGATCGAGGACCGAAATCTCTTCGTCGGCCGCGCGGCCATGAACGTGCTCGGCGAATCAACCCTTGGCATGATCGTCACCCACGGCAATCCCGACGGAAGTCGCGCCCGAAACCCGAGCCAAGGACCCGCTCTCAACCCCGTTACGGGGGCCGGAGGCGGTCGCGCATCAACGACGGTCGGGGCCGATTTCCTCTACCGGAACACGAACTTCTTAGGAACGGGCCAAGCGGCTCGCGCCAGCCTCTGGTGGGCCAAGAGCATCGAGTCGGGGCTCGATGGCGGTCGCAATAACGGATACGGCATTAAGCTCGAGTACCCGAACGACCGGATCAATTGGCTCCTCGGCTACGAAGAACTTCAAGAGGACTACGCGCCGCGACTGGGCTTCGTGAATCGAAATGACATTAGGCATACGTTCGCGTCGGGCCGTTACCGGCATCGACCGAAGAGTGGCCCCTTCCGCACGATCGATCACAAGTTCTTCGGCCAGATCTACGTCGACTCCGGCAACGAAATCGAGACGATTAACATGCGCTTCGTGCCGGTCGAGTTTACGACGCCGATCGATGATGGATTCGATTTCCGATATCGATTCCGACACGAAGATCTTCGTTCCGCCATCCCCAACTTCGATATCCCGCGCGACAAATACACGTTCCACGAAGTAGGCGCGCGGCTGTTTACGAGCCGGAATCGACCTCTCCGGATCGAAACCGAGGTCTGGTATGGCAGCTATTTCGATGGCACGCGCACGCGCGTCGACGTCAATCTGGAATATCGTCCCTCTCATTATCTCTTCGTCGAAATCGAGTACGAGTTCCGAGATATCAATTTACCCAAGGCTGGATCACTCCTCGCAGGAAGCCCCGACCGAAACGATCGCGACCTGCAACTCGTTCGCCTCAAATTCGATCTCATCTTTACGCCCAACATCGTCTGGTCCAATTTCGTTCAGTACGACAACCGCAGTGACTCCGCTGGCCTAAACAGTCGCTTTCGCTATATCCTGCGCGATGGACGCGAATTCTTTCTCGTCTTGAACCAAGGCGTCGTGACGAACGACAATGATCTCGAATTCACCCGTACCGAAACTCTTATTAAGGGCGTCTGGACTTTCACGTTCTAGAGATCCCTAACAGGAAAAATATTATGTCCACGTCCCAAGAATTGGTCCGCCAAGCCCGCGACGGTGACGTCGTTACTCTGTACTTCAACGATCCGGATCGCCTGAATGCCATGACACGTGATATGGGCGAAGCCTTCCGCGATACGGTCGCCGAACTCGCTATGGACGAGTCGCTCCGTGCGGTCGTGATTACGGGTGAGGGCCGCGCATTCTCAGCGGGCGGTGATCTCGTCATGCTTCAAGAGCAGGCGGATCTGGGTGCCGCCGCGCCGGGCCGAGCCTGGCGCGGGATCCGCGACACGATGAGCAGCTTCTATCGGCTCTTTCTGTCGGTTCGAGACCTGCCCTGCCCCACGATCGCGGCACTGAACGGCCACGCCATCGGCGCCGGCTTCTGCGTCGCTCTCGGCTGCGACTTCCGGTACACCGCCAATGAAGCCAAACTCGGCCTCAACTTCACCCGGCTCGGCGTTCACCCCGGAATGGCTGCCACCTGGAATCTCCCGCGACTCGTCGGCCCCGCTCTCGCGGCCGAATTGCTCTATACGAGCCGAATCATCGACGGCGAAGAGGCCCTGCGCGTCGGCCTCGCGAACCGGGCAATGCCTCGGGAATCAGTCCTGGCTGAAGCCCAGGCCACCGCCGCGGAGATCGCTGAGAACGCGCCGCTCGCGGTGCGCGCCGTCAAACAGGCTCTGCGTCGCAGCGAGTCCAGCTCAATCGAGGACCAGCTGCAGTTCGAGGCGAGTGAGCAGGCCAAGCATTTCGAGTCAAAGGACGCACAGGAAGGGATCGCCGCTGTCAGAGAGAGGCGCGACCCGTCTTTTGAAGGGCGCTGATCAAGCTCTGGCCGCCGCAAGATCGACGAAGCGCCGTCACATGCTAGACGCTCGCGCCCCGCTTAATGCAGACATAACCTGGTCAACCGACACTATTTGGTGACGAACACCACAGACATCGCATCCGGAACCATAGAAGATGCGGGTGGGTCTCAAGTCCTGCGCCCACCGCTCGACAAGAGAATTGTCGAAACGCGGTCGCCAGTCGATACCCGAGTGGTCCCCACTGAAAGCCCCGTCTGACTTTGACCCCAACTGATTCCCGGAAGGATCCCATCGTGACTCGCGCCCTGCGCAGCCAGCAACTCTGGCTCACCCTGACCTACTTCGGCCTCTTGACGCTTATGGCGCGAGGCTTCGCGGCTTAATACCCGACTCGCCCGACCGCGTTCGACTCCGCTTTACCCAAGAGGGCAGGCGCGAGGACGCGTTCAATGGGCCTCTCTCCGGCCATCCTTCGAAACAGGGCCAGGCAGAGACTCGCTTAACCCCGCTTCACGGGTGGCGAGGAGCAGCAGAAAGCCGGACGACCCGCCGAATGAACGGCCGGCCGCCCGGAAAACTCCGCGCTAGAGCGCTTCCGTAATGCCGGAGATCTCGTTGGCATTGAAGAAGTAGGATGTCTCGAGCTTCGCCGTTTCTGGCGCGTCGGACCCGTGGGTCGCGTTCCGCTCGATGTCGGTGCCGAAATCGCCACGCATCGTGCCGGCGGGCGCCTCGTTCGAATTCGTCGGTCCCATCAGGTCGCGCCACTGCTTAATCGCGCCCTCACCCTCAAGAATCATCGCGACGACGGGGCCGGACGTCATGAACGTGACGAGTTCGCCGAAGAAGGGACGTTCCTTGTGCACTGCGTAGAAGCCCTGCGCACCCTGCTCGGACAGCTGCATCTTCTTCATGGCAACGACCGTGAGGCCGTTCTCTTCAATACGGGCAATGATCTGACCGGCCACCTTCTTGGCGACGGCGTCGGGCTTAATGATGGCGAAGGTGCGCTCTACGGCCATGATTCGTTCTCCTGTTTCGGCCCTTCGGCCGCGCCTCTCGGCGATCGGGTGACGCTTCGCCCCATGACTCAGTCCGGGGTCGGCAGCGTTCAAGGTTGGATTCGAGGTCGAGGCGACGCGTTGGGCCGCCTCGGATGGGCCCAGGACGGTGTCCGGGCCTCTGCGGCGGCGGAACGTAGCGGAGATTCCGCCAGAAACGTGTGAATCGACCCGTGTTTTTCGAAGTGCGGGATCGACCTATTATCCGGTTGGCCCCGAGGTCGACGACCTGCGACTCTTCCGGCGCCCTGCCTGGAAGTCCTGACCTTCGTGACCCAAGACGACTCACATTTAACGCCGGCGCCCGCCCCCGATCCTGCAGTCCCACTGCCTACGGACGACGCCGGGGCTCCGCCTGGTGCCTTGCGCGATATCGCCCGTTTGCTCGGGCTCTCCCTCCGTTATTGGGAGTCACTCGTTGCGGTGATTCTGCTCGGCTTCGTGCTGGCCGCGACGCGCTACGTCCGCGGCTGGCTAATCCAACCGCTGCTCGATGATGTTGCCCTTCCCCTTACGGCCCAGGGGCTTGATTGGGAGGCGGCCAGTCCGCTGCTCTCGGATATCGGCCTGATCCTCGCGGCCACTTTTATCCTGTCTCCCTTTGCCGTTCTCGGTCGCGGCTATTTTTCGGAGTGGAGCGCTGCACGTGTGCGACAGCGCGTCGACATCGCCGTCGCGAACAAATTCCTCCATGTCCCGCTCAAAGTCTTTCGGGACGGCTCGAGCGGCGACTTCATGTCCCGCGCGATGGCAGATGCGCAGATCGCGTGCCAGGCCGTCACCCTCGTCTACAAAGACGTCCTGATCAACGTACAGATGTTAGTCGGCGGCGTGGCCATGATGGCGTGGCTGAGCTGGGAACTAACGATCGTGGCGATGCTCGCGGTACCGCCTTTTTCAGCGATCTTGAATCATTTCATGACGCGGCTTCTGAAGAACGCGACGCGACGCCAGGAGACCCAAGCAGACCTCTCGGATCGCTTGATCGCGATTCTTTCCGGTATCAAAGTCATTAAGGTCTTCCGAGGCCAAGCCGTCGAGCAAACCGCGTTCAATGGCGAAGCTGGGAAATATTTCCGGCACCACATGAAGGTGATGAAAAATGCCGCCATCGCGAAGGCGGCAAGCGAGGCGATGTATCCCATCGTCGGCGTCGCAGTCATGGGCTTCGGTGGCTATGCAGTTGTCTCGGACCTGTTCGGCCTCACCCTCGGTAAGCTCACAACCTTCGGATACACGCTCACGATCATCTACAAGCCGGTCAAGAGCCTCACCCTATCGGTTCCCCGGATGCTTGAGTCCGCGGGCAGCGCCCGCCGCCTCTTCGAGATTCTCGACATGGGCGAGGAGGTCGCGGATCGGCCTAACGCGGGGGAGATGACGGGGCTCGCCCGGGACATTCGCTTTCGCGGAGTGAGTTTCGACTATCATGCCGCGCGGCGTGGCAAACCCGGCCAAAGCGACGAGGTCCTCGGACGTCCCGTACTCGACGGGATTGACCTCGACGTTCAGGCCGGTGAAGTCATCGCCGTAGTCGGTCGGACCGGTGCCGGAAAATCGACGCTCGTCGAACTCGTCCTCCGCTTCCACGACCCGACGGAAGGCTCGATCGAAGTCGACGGCATCGACCTCCGCGACCTCAAAAGAACCTCGTTCCTCGACAACGTCGCCCTCGTAACCCAAGAGCCCTTCCTCTTCGACGAATCGATTCGAGAGAATATCCGGTACGGCCGTCCAGAGTCTTCGGACGAAGAAGTACACGCAGCCGCAGTCGCTGCCTCGGCGGACAACTTCATCGCAGACTTGCCAGAGGGCTACGACACGCTCGCAGGTGAATTCGGGCTGCGCCTCTCGGGTGGACAACGCCAGCGGATCACCATCGCCCGTGCCATTCTCGCGAACGCTTCTATCCTGGTCTTCGACGAAGCCACAAGCGCCCTAGATGCCCAGACCGAGCGCGCCGTACAAGAGGCCATCGAAGGGTTGCGCGGACAGCGCACGATATTCCTCGTCGCACATCGTCTCTCGACGATCGAACGCGCCGATCGCATCGTCGTGCTCGATGAAGGCCGGATCGCCGAAACAGGAGACCACGCGTCCCTTGTCGAAAAGGGCGGCATCTACAGCCAGCTGATCGGTGCACAAAGCGCGTAAGGCCAGCGGAACGACCGGTTAGGCGAGAGCTGCCTGCAACGACCCTCAGTCCACCTAACGAACGGACAGAATGACCTTCCCGAAATGAGTGCTCGCCTTGAGCATTCTATGTGCCTCGGGCGCGTCCGCGAGCGGGAATACCTGATGGATCACAGGACGAATCTTCCCATCCGCTAGGTCATCGCCGAAGCGCTCAAGGAACGCGGATACGATCCCAGCCTTTTGCGCGTCAGAGCGTGTCCTAAGCGTCGAACCCAATACGCGAAGTCGCCGCGTAAGAAGCGCGCCGAGTGAAATCTCCGCCTTCGCGCCGCCCATCAAACCGATCAACACGAGCGCTCCGTCGGTCGCCAACGAGTTCAGGTTGCCCTCTAGATAGGAGGCTCCGATCGAATCGAGTACGACATCGACGCCACGACCGTCCGTCGCTTTCTTCACGACCTCGACCCAGTCCTCGTCGCGATAGTTCGCGACCGCATCCGCTCCTAGTTCGAGACACCGAGCGCATTTTTCCGCACTGCCCGCGGTGGCAATGACTTTTCCGCCGGCACGCTTCACGAGGTCAATCGTCGTCGTGCCAATCCCGCTTCCGCCGCCATGCACGAGAACGCTTCCGCCCTCGGGCAGACCGCCCAGTTGAAAGACGTTCAAGAAGACGGTTAGCAACGTCTCTGTTAGGCCGGCCCCTTCTTGAAAAGACAAAGCATCCGGCAAAGCGATCGCCGATCCGGCATCGACCACGACATTTTCGGCGTAGCCACCTCCAGGGAGCAGGGCCATCACGCGGTCGCCCAAAGAGAAACTCCCCACGCCGTCTCCAACCTCCGTTACAACGCCTGAGCACTCGAGACCTAGCGTCGGCGGCGCACCCGGCGGCGGAGGATAGAAGCCCTGTCTTTGCAAAAGATCCGCGCGATTCACGCCTGATGCATGGTTCTCAATTCGAATTGCGCCTGCACGGATAGACGCGGGGGGCGCCTCCCCGACCTTCATGCAGTTCTCGTCTCCGGGCTCGTCGATCACAATGGCTCTCATGGCGCGGGAGTCTAGGGCATAGCGAAGCGAGCAGTGAATACGCAGGGTCCAAGCAATACACGGGAAGAAGGAAAGCGAATCGCTCCCGGACATGGGAGGCGTGACCTAGATCACGCGGGCAATCTCCTTAGTTCGCCGAAGAACTTCCTGATGCCCAAGCACCCCTATTCCACAATGATCCTCGCGGCTTGGCACCGCCGGATCACGGCCACGTTGATGGCCTGCTTAATCTGCTCGTTCGCGGGGACCTTTGGGATGGCTTCGACCGCCGCGGCACGAGACGGCATGACGCTTACTAGCCTCAACCAGCTCTTCGTTCAGAACGAGGACTGGCGAGCCTCACGCCTCGCGTACGTGGACCTTCCCCTTCGAATCAGGGCGAGCTTCGACACCAGCTATCGCCACCACGGCACGCTCTCGGATCGCCTCGCTTCGCGCCTCGTCAACGATGTCGGGCCGGGCATTATCTCCGACGAGACGCTCGAGAGTCGAATCTCCTTCACACGCCCGGTCACCGAGCGTATCGAGATCGAAGTCGCGTGGCTGACAAGCAATCGCCTCACGGTCGGCAATCCTATGGGATTCGGCCGCCAGATCGTTGGCGCGTTCATTCGCATCACCCCCTGAACGGCTAACTCCAGCCTCCTCAAGCCCTAGGCGCTCCAAAATCCCCCTCCCCCTCAGTTCTCCAATTGCCCTGTTCCCGCATCTCCACGCGTGTGCATTTTTAGCTTGCGAGAAAGCTATCCTGCAAGCTAATCTCGATCCATGGAGTGGTTTGAAGACCTGACGCGTGCCTGGACCAATGAGTATCCGGAACTCGATCTCTCGAGCTTTCCTCCCCTCGTGCGAATCGCGCGCCTCGGCGTCTTGCTCGATGCCTTTCAGCACGACGTCCTCGAACCCTTCGAGTTGATGCCCTCGGATTACGGCGTGCTCGCCGCGCTCCGCCGCGCGGGCGCCCCCTACTCGCTCAAACCGAGCCAGCTCTATAGCCGACTCAGACGCTCCTCCGGCGGGATGACTAAAATATTGAAGCGGCTCGAAGCTTCCGGGCTGATCGAGCGAAGCCCGGACCCCGACGACGGGCGCGGCAGCCATGTTCGCCTAACGGATCGAGGACTCTCACTTCAGGACCGCGTCTTCCATGCCTTCGTGAGCGCGACATCCAGCCTAATGGGACCCTTGGCTTCACATCAACTAAAGAACGCCGACGTCTCACTCGGCGAGATCCTCAAGGTCTTCGAGGAACGAGCAACACAACGTAGCACTGCCGCGAGACGCTAAGTCGCCGACGCGGTACGGCCCTAACTCCATAACAAATCTACTAAGACTTTCACGCGCTCGCATGACGACTAGCGAAAAGGAAAAACTAATGGGACGTTTCGGACACTTTGTCATCGATGCGGATGGACACGGCGGCGAGCCGCTCGGATGGCGTAAGCGAATTCCGGATGCCTTTGCTTCGCGAATGCGGGAATATGTTGATTCGATGCGGGCCAAGTACACGAACTTGCCTGGATCCGGCGTGCGCTCCACCGACCAAGATGACGATGCGGTGCCGGCGCAGACGACCGACGACGATCTCGAAATCACCGCAGACATGCGCCCCGGAATGTACGACCCGGAACCTCGCATGAAGGACATGGACGACGAAGGCATCGATGTCGCCGTGCTCTTTCCGCCGGGATCCGGCGAAGAATGGGCACTCGGCGATGTCGACTTTTCGGTCGCCCTGTGTCGCACGCTGAACGATGCGCGTGCCGAATACGCGAGCCACGATCCCGACCGATTGAAGCTGGTAGCCAAGCTACCAATGATCGAACCGAAGGCGGCAGCCGAAGAACTCGAACGCTGCGTGACCGAGCACGGCTTCGTTGGGCTCGTCACCGCGACCCATATCCGCGACAAGAACCTCGATGATCCGAGCTTCGATCCCGTCTGGGAAGCCGCCGAGCGCTTAAACGTCGCCGTCTGCACACACGGCGGTGGCCAAGCGCCAGGACAAACGCCGCTCATGATCGATCGCTTCGATACTCGCCTCGGCATCCACGCGATGACCCATCCGCTCGGCGCCATGCAAGCCGTGATGCACTTCACGGTCGGCGGAATCTGGGCGCGATACCCGGGGCTGCGGGTCGGCTTCATGGAAGCGGGCGTGGGCTGGCTTCCTTTCTGGCTGGAGCGACTCGATGAGCACTGGGAAATGATGGCCGACCAAGCGCCGCTGATCGACCGCGCGCCGTCAACGTACTTCGAAGGCCGCGGCTTCCTCACGACGGAGCCCGACGAAAAGATGGTCCCCTATCTCTTCGATGCCGTCGGTTCGGACATCGTTTGTTATTCCTCCGACTACTGTCATTGGGACTGCGCCTTCCCCAACTCGGTCAAGATCCTTGAAGAGCGTGAGGACATCCCCAAAGCTATCCGCCCGGAGCTCTTCGCAGGAAATGCGGCGAAGCTCTACAACCTCGAGGTCCCGTCGTGAGCAGCTTCTCGCTTCGGCCCCTGACCTCGACGATCGGGGCGGAGATCGACGGACTCGATATCGCGTCGCCGCTTTCAAGCGAAGACCGGCAGGAGGTGCTGGACGCCCTTGTCGCACATCATGTCCTCTTCTTCCGAGAACAGGACATCACTCCCGAGCAACAAGTTGCCTTCGCGAAGCAGTTCGGCCCGATTAGTTTCCCGCCCTTCGCTCCCAAATACGGAACGAATCCCGAGTACATCGTCCTTGACCAGGAAAATCCAAAGGGCGAAGGCGCGGACGCGTGGCACTCGGATAACTCATTCATGTCCGAGCCGCCTATGGGCTCCGTGCTTCGTGCAGTGTTGATTCCGGAGGTCGGAGGCGACACGTGTTTCGCGAGTACGGTTGCCGCCTACGACGCGCTATCGCCTTCGATTCAGCGATTGGTTGATGGCCTAAAAGCAGTCCACGACATCACCAAACCTCTCCTGAAAGGAATCGCCGCGGGACATACGACGGTGAACCTGGAAGATGTTCAGGCGCAATGGCCGCCGGTCGCACACCCGATCGTGCGAACCCATCCTGTAACCGGCAAAAAGTCGCTCTACGTGAATCGCAACTCAACAACGCATATCGAAGGGCTCTCGGAGCGCGAGAATGAGATGTTATTGCCTTTCTTGATGGACCACATTCGGTCTCCAGAGTTTCAGTGCCGCTTTAAGTGGGACACGAACTCGGTCGCCTTCTGGGACAATCGAAGCGCCCAGCATTTTGCCGTCTCCGACTACCATTCGCGCCGCATTATGAACCGCGTGACAATCGCAGGCGAAAAAGTCCTCTAGCCCCTCCCCTAGCCCCTTAAGGAGAACAACGACATGGCTGATGAATCCAAGGAACCTCAGGTCAAGTTCCGACATATGGAAGAAGAAAAATGGCATGAGGTCCGCGCCATCGAGCTCCCTACCGGCCGAGTCGTGGTGCGTGAAAAATGGCTCGAGTTCAGCGACAAATGCCTCTCGCTCGTCGCGCGATGGGACCCCGGCATGATGATTCACAAACACGGGCACAACAGCGAGCACGTGCTCTATGTCATCTCTGGCTCGATGCATTGCGGCGATGTGGAATGCACCCCCGGCATGCATATCACCCTCGAACAGGGCGCCTCTTTCGGCCCGTTCGTTGCTGGCCCGGAGGGCGTCGAGCTCTTCGAAGTCATGATGGGCGATCCGCGATCCTTCCCAGCAGACAACGAAGGGTTCGATAAGCTTCTGACCGAAAAGGGCGCGAAGCGTCTGCCTAACCCACCGATCGAATTGCCCGCTTGGTTGGAAGACACACGCAACTAACGCAAAGCAGGGAGCTGATATGTCTGATGAACAAGAGCCACAGCCGGCTAAGATCTTTACTTACGCGGATCTCGAATTCGATCGGCCTCTCGAAACGTCTGCCCCGGGAACCGCTCCGCCGCGGGAACTCGTTGAGCAAGCGAAGAAGGTCGGCGCTCGACGCAAGAAGATCGTCAAAGGCGAAGCCGGCTTCTTCATGAACCGATCTCAACTTCCCGCTGGCTACCGCGTCCCTCCTCACCATCATAATCACGGTGAGATGTTGATTGTCCTCGACGGCGGCTGCACTTTCGACGACGATTTCGGATCTGCGGGCGCGAACGACACAGTCGTGATCCCCGCTCGCAATCGTTATGGGTTTACCTGCGGCCCGGACGGCATGGAGTTTCTCACGATTCGCCTCGGCGACGCAACGACCGAGCTCTGATGACGGCGTTAGGCTCGAAAGAACAACCGGACGCAGCCAGTGCGGACGATGGGCTTGACCTCGTTGACTGCCATACCCACGTCGTCTCGAAGGATCATGATCGATACCCCCTCCATCCGCGCGACTTGTCGGGAACTTGGTATCTCGATGCACCGGCGAGTGCTGCGGATCTCGCCGACGAGATGGATGCGAGTGGTGTTGCGCAAGCTGTCCTGGTTCAAGGCGTTGGCGCCTACACCTACGACAATCGATATGCAGCGGATGCCGCGCGCGAAGCACCGGAGCGCTTCGTCTCCGCCTGCGCGATCGATGTCGAGGCGCGCGACGCGGTCGAAGTCGCCGACGAATGGATTCGAGTTCAGGGCATGCAGGGCATTCGCCTCTTCGCACTCTCGCGCGAGGGCCCCTCATGGTTGACCGACGAACGGACTTTCCCAGTTTGGCGCCGGGCGGCCGACCTTAATGCGCACATCATCATCACGATCCTGCCCCATCAGCTAGACGAACTCGACCGGGTCCTCACACATTTCCCGGAGACTAACGTCTCTCTCGATCACTGCGCCTTTGCCATGCCCGATCCCGATTCAAGGGCGCGCCTTTACTCGCTCGCGCGACATTCGAATCTCCACCTCAAGGTCAGCACCCACAATCTCGATGATGCGGCTCGCTCTGGTGAAGGGCCGGATGGGCTCGTGCAAGAGCTCGTGAATACCTTCGGCGCTGATCGAATGATGTGGGGCTCCGATTATTGCCAGACCCACGACCGCACCTATCCCGAACTCGTCGCTCTCGCCCATGAGGCCTTCTCCGGCCTAAGCGCATCGGACCGACGGGCTTGCCTGTCCGGGACCGCTCGTCGCCTTTGGCCCGCGCTCGCGCAGCGCACGTCCGCATAGCCAATCCAACGCTAAGGCCTGGCCCCCCCGGCTCAAGCCGCCCACCCAGCCCGCTACTCCGGGGCGACTACAGGCTATTTAGCCGAGTCCAAGGCCTTGGCACGCGCCAAATCTCCCGCCACGTATCGCGCACCAATCAGGCAGAGCATCGCGGAGAGTATCGGGACGACTGTCGGAAAGAGCAGTGCATAACGCAGTGCATGTTCGCCGAACTCAGGCTTCAGGTCGTCTGCGATCATGCCAACAACCATGGGTCCGCCGGCGAGTCCAATCAGTGTGCTGATAAAAGTGGAAACCGCTGCCGCGAATGCGCGCATCCGTAGAGGCGCGACACCCTGAGTGGTCGACATAAAGGGGGCTGTAAAGAGGCCGCCGACAACCGAGCCCGCGATGCTGATTAAGAGCGCCACGGGCATCGTCTCAAATAGCGTTCCCGCGAATATACTGGGCAGGGTCACCATGTCAGATTCCGGCCAGAGCAGGAATGCTACGAGAATGGGAACACTGACGAGTTGCCCGAAGGCAGGAACCCAAAGAAGAAAGCGCTTATCCCGCCGAGCCAACTTGTCCGCCAGATAGCCGCCCATGAATATGCCGAACATCGAAGGCACTGGGCTCGTCAAGAAATACCACGTACCCGCGTGAAACTGCGACATGTCATAGGTCCGCACCAGGAAGGCCGGCTCCCACAAATTTCGCCCCATCGACGCAAATAGAGAAAACGCATTCGCGCCCAAGATGAATAGGTAAGTACGCGTTCCGAAGAGCGCCCGCAGGCTCGGCCAGAATGCGCTTGCCTCGACTGCTTCTCGCCCTTCACTGCCTCCCCGTGTGGGCTCTCTCACTGTTAGTCGGTAGACAAGAGCAAGCAAGATCCCAGGCACGCCGGCTGCAATAAACGCAGCACGCCAACCCCACAGATCGTGAATCCAGCCGCCCAAGACCATGCCTAGGCCCATACCTACGACCGCTCCGATCGAAATAACCGACATGCCTTTCGCGCGGCGCTCCGGAGGCAGATAGTCGGAAATCATCGAGACGCTTGGCGAAGTCGCTCCTGCTTCACCAACCCCGACCCCCATGCGCATCAAGCCGAGCTGAAAGTGCGAACCCACGAAGCCGGTCGCAACGGTGAATAGACTCCACAACAAGAGCGCCGCCGAGACGATATTGCGCCTTACGCCCGTTGTGTCCGCATAACGCCCGATCGGCAAAACCAAAACCGAGTAGACCACAGCAAAGGCGGGTCCCAGCAAAAAGCCCATCTGGGTATCGCTCAGTCCGAACTCGCTTTTGATGGGGTCAACGAGAATGGAAAGAATCGTTCGGTCGATATTGCTGAAGATCATGGTCAGCAAAACCATTCCCAGGACGTACCGGGTATAAAGCGGCGTCGCGGGCCCCGCAGAACCCGCTTGGCTTCGAGCCGGCGTATTCCCTTTAGACGGCGAATCAGTTTCGGGCGCCAAGAGTTCTCCTTAGGTGGACTTCGAGCTCAGCCGCCGCCAAGAAGCGAGGCTATGCAACTTCGACGTTAACCCAATAGACGCGCTCTGAAAGTGGTCCTCCAAGCCGGAGCCGCCAGGGCACAGCGCTTGCATTTTCGTCTCGTGTTGGCGTGCAGGGCACCTGGGACCCTCGCGTGCCGCACTGCCATTTAGAGTTCAAACGGATGCTCCCGATCTGAAGCATCCGGAGTCGACTCGCGTCGCCACGTCAGAGGTCATGCGTGTCCGCGCCATCGCCAATTCCCGAAACCATCTTCAGCCCTGGCGGAAAGGCGAAGACGCGTCCGATCGAGGGTCTCCATAGCAAAACCGAGAGGCCATCCCTTCTGGGATGGGGCCGAATCTCTTTCGCTTCTGAGGCGCTTCTGAGGCGCTTCTATCTCGTTCAAGGCCCCTGCTACTTGAGGTCGTGTCGCGTGTAGTCGAGCAGACCGCGCGCGATAATCAGGCGCTGGATCTCGCCCGTCCCTTCGTAGATGTCCGTGATGCGGCTATCGCGCATCCACTTCTCGAGCAGCAACTCCCGGGAGACGCCGACGGATCCGAGGATTTCGATGCATCCCTGAGTGATCTGGCGAACAGCTGCGCCCGCGTGCGCCTTACAGATCGACGACTCAAGATTGTTAGGTAAGCCCTTTCCAGCGAGCCAACCACATTGGAGCGTGGTCAACCTTGAGGCATCAAAGAGCGCCTCGAGGCGCATAAACTTCTCCGCTGCCGCCGAGAGTCGACCGAGGCCACCGGGGCCGGCGGTGTAGTCGATCGTAATGCCGGCTTCTTCGAGTTCATCGCGAGTGAAATCGATCGCTGCTTCGGCAATGCCAAGGCCCATGGCGGCCGTGAGCGGGCGCGTCATGTTGAACGTCTTCATGACACCACGGAAGCCACCAGAGCTCGCCTTCGGAATCGACTCGTCCAGCCCGAGAAGATTCTCGCGCGGGATGCGGCAATCGGTGAACACGTAGGCTGCCGTGTCGTCGGCGCGAATCCCGAGCTTCTTTTCCTTGTGCGGAACGTTGAAGCCAGGAGTGCCCTTTGCGACCAAAAAGGACTTAATGCCTGCTCGGCCCGCGGCCTTGTCGATCGTCGCCCACATCACGACGCCCGTGGCACGAATGCCGGTCGTCACGAAGATTTTCTCGCCGTTGATGATCCATTCGTTCGTGTCTTCGTCGAGAACCGCGGTCGTCGACACACGCGAGGGATCCGAACCGCAGCCCGGCTCGGTGATCGCCATCGAGAGGAGCATCTCACCAAATTTGGCTTTCTGCTCTTCGGTTCCGGCTGCAGCAAGCGCCGCGTTTCCGAGACCACCGCGCATAGAGCGGCGGAGTCGAACTGAGTAATCACCCCAATACTGGCCCATGCACTGGAGCAGCAGCATCACGACACCCTGGGTGTCGTCGTCGCCCACTTCAGGCAACTCGGGATAGTCCTTGAAGAACTGATCCGCCTCCGGAAGCACGTCCGGAATCATTTCGGATTCGTTCTCGTCGAACTCCCGCGCATACTGGCGGCAGATCACGCCTTCCGCACGAGTGCGGCCGAGATGTGCCTTGTCTGTTTCAGTCAGTCGAAAATCGATCATGGATTTCTCCAGCAAAGCGCATTCATTTCATGCGATGCATAATTTTGTTAGTCCGAGGGCACTCGATTAGAGCGCGACCATTCCTTCGAGCACACCGAGGGTTCGCGCATTACGGAACCACATCTCGACGGGATGCTCACGAATGAAGCCGTGGCCACCGAGCACCTGAACGCCATTATCAGCGACCCACATGCTCTTCTCAGCCGCGTAGGAGCGCGCCTGCCAGGCTGCCTTCGTAGCGTCCTCGCCGTGTTCCAGGAAGCTCGCCGCCTGCCAGACCAGCTGGCGAAGCGCCTGCACTTCGATCTGCATCTCCGCAAGACGGAAAGCGATCGACTGCTTCTTCGAGATCGGCTCATCGAATGCGACGCGATCCTTCGTATAAGGCACGCAGTATTCGAGAACCGCGCGAGATACGCCGAGCATCACAGCCGACAGACCTGCGCGAGACGAATTAATGATCTGCTGGACGTCTGCGCCTTCGGCACCCCCGAGCAAAGCTTCAGGTCCAACTTCAACACGCTCGAGTTCAAGACTCGTTGTCGTGAGAGCATGCAGCCCCATCTTTCGTTCAACGTCGCCGACCGTTAGGCCTGCGGAATCACTCGGGACGATGAAGACAGCAACGTCATCGCCGAGCTGTGCGGTCACGAGAAAGTGGCTCGCGCGATCACCGAAAACCACGAAGGTCTTACGACCCGACAAGATGAAGGACTCACCCTTCTGTTCTGCCGTCGTCCGCGGACGCGCCGCATCCGAAAGCGCAGCGGGTTCGTTCATAGCGAGAGCGCCTGTAGCAAAGGACTCGCCGCAGAAGAGCGGCAGGAGCGCCGCCTTCTGATCCTCGGTCCCATGATCGAGCACGGCGTTCGCAAAGAGCGAAGGCGCGAGCGCTGCCATAGCCAGCGCCGCATCCCCATGCGCCAACTCTTCGAGCAGGATCACGTTCGTGACCGGGGATCGTTCTTCCCCTGCGCCGCCGAAGCTCTCCGGAATCTGTGTGCTCGTAAGCCCGAGGCTCCAAGCCGTATCGAGGAAGTCGGCCGAGATCTCCGCCGATTCGTCGCACTCACGTGCGATCGGTCGCATCGCTTCCGCGGCGAATTCACGCATCGCGTCGCGTACGAGCTCCTGGTCTTCTGACATGCCAAATGAGATCACTTCGTGTCTCCTGATTGGGAGCAGCACCGGGGGTCGGTGCGACTCGGTTTGTATTAGTCGTTGGTCTTCAACGGGTCGACGAAGGACGGCTCGTCCTCCCCATCCCGAACGAGATGCGCACGGCCACCAGCGATCTGGAAGAAGAACTCATCCATCGCTTGTGGCCCGCCTTCCTTGTGAAGCAACCCAGCCTTCACGGCTTCCTTCGCATCGAGAATGCCGAGAGCGACGCCACACCAGTCTCGCGTCGATGCCGTGTACCGAACGTCTGCACCCTCAGCGAATTCCGCGGAGACCGAGCACTCGCCGTCATCGATCGCGACCGTCCAAACGCCGCCGCCCTCGCCTGTGAGGCGAATCTCGAAGACAACATGTGCGCCGCGGGCTTTGTCCTCGCGCAGTAGCTGAGGGAGCGCCTCGAGAACGGAAAGCGGAGATGTTTCGGTGAACCGTGTCGGATCGACATCGAGGGCGTTGATCCCCTCCCGGACCCACCATCTCGCGATCGAGGCGATGATCGGCGAGAGCGTTCGTCCTTTATCGCTCGCGCGATAGATCGATCGGTTGCCCTTCTGTTCGGTTTCCACGAAGCCGTCCGAGCGGAGTTGCCGCAGCCGGCTCGAAAGAACCTTCGGCGCGATCCCCGTCCGAACCCGGAGCTCTTGGAAGCCCTTTGGGCCAACGAGGAGCTGGCGCACGATCACTAGGCTCCATCGATCGCCGATCACGTCGAGGGCACGCGCGACTGGATCGAAGATCTGAGCCGGCCTGAGGATCTCGCCACGGCGAGTCCCGGGCGCAATCGCCCCAGCGGGTTCAGTCGAATCGAGATCGTCGTCGAGGATCAGTTCCGTCATCAAATGAGTATCTAATAGATACTTACTATGATTGCCATTAAAAACTCACAGTCATGTCAAAATGATCCCGATGCGCATGTAGAGCCTCTTGACCGTTGCCCCGCCAGCCGCCCGCGATAGGATCCGCGAGTCCGCCGAAGGCGACCAGAAGATCGCCGGTGAACAAGCATCGTTCACGGGAGGAAAGTCCGGGCTCCATAGGACAGGGAGGTCGCTAACAGCGACCCGAGGAAACTCGAGGGAAAGCGCAGCAGAAATCACACCGCCGATGGCCCGCTCTTGGACTCGCTCTAAGGATGGGCACAGGTAAGGTTGAAATCGTGGGGTAAGAGCCCACGCGCGACAGCCGGGTGACCGGCGGCGAGGCAAGCCCCTCCCGGAGCAAGCTCGAATAGGGACATCGTTTAGGGCTGTCCGCCCGATCACCAAGACGCAAGTCTTGGCGCGGTGTCCGGGTGAGAGTGCTTGAGCCGACTAGCAATGGTCGGCCTAGAGGAATGATCTTCACCCTCACCCGGCAACGGGGAGAGGGAACAAAACCCGGCTTATAGGCCGCTCCGGATTCGACTTCGGTTGAATTCGGACCTCTGGGAGGAAGCCTTCGGGTCATCCCCAGAGCGCTTCGACGGACATCGGAGTCCGCGCACGTACGCAACTGCGATTCAATCGACCAGATTGATTCGCAAACAGCGTACGTGCGCGCGCCGCTCCGGATCGTAGGCATCCCATTTTTCAAGGGGGACCTGGGACGGATCCACGCGCTCAAAGCCGTGACGCTCGAAGAACCCTTCGACACGTTCCGACGTGGTACAGCTAAATAGATAATCGAGCCCGGCCGCTCGTGACTGTTCGATCGCATAACGTACGATCTGCGCACCCGCGCCCTCGCCGACATAGCGAGTCAACGCGAAGAGTGACACCAGCTCAGCGGCGTTCGCGCCTGTATGCGGCAGGATGGCCCCGATTCCGGCCAAATAGCGCCCTTCGATAAACACGCCGACCCCATGGGCCAGCACGGAATCCCGTGCCTTCCGATCCCGTGGCGCCAGGAAGCCATCCACTTCGCCCCGCTCGATCAGATCGTTCGCGAAATCGTAGTCATCAATCGCAAGCGGCCTAACCTCTGCATAACGATCGCGGGTAAAGAACGTCCCCGCGCCCGCATACGTGAATAGTTCCTCGGCGAGCTGCCCTGGCGCACAGACGTTCACCGAAGGAATACCGCCCTCAATCATGTCGCGGATAGCCGCGAGCAGGCCCGCACAGCCCGGGCGCACGCGGCGTCGCGTAAGCGATTCGTCCTCGCCGGCATTGCGCGCAAGCAGCGGCTCCAAATGAGCAAGGTCGATGACCGACACGCGCGCGTCGTCACCTAGCCTCTCGACCGGCGGCGACGACTGCACCCAAACGACCTTCGCGAGCCGTAGGGTGAGCGCGATCCGGCGGCACTCTTCTTCGAATCGCTCTTCCGCGATTAACAGGCCACCGCATCCGCGGTCACGCAGATCCCGCCAAAGGGCTGGCGCGAAACCGGAATCCGAGGCCTCCGTCGCTGCCGAAATACCAACCGCCGAAAAGAGTGCACGGCTGGGACTCAGCAGGACGACACGCGAGCCGTTGGCGGTCAGTTCCTTGATGACATCCACGAGAGGCTCGACCTCGGCGCGTTCAGAAGCCGACACGTCGGCGGGCCAGGCGATTCCGATCGAGCGGCCTCGAAACTCCGCGAGATAGAACTCGCGCTCGCTGAAGGTACGGACCGATTGCGTCATAACGGCAGGAGTGTGACCCATTTCCGCGCGCCTGCACCCTAGAAAGCAACACGAATGCTGACCCCGCCGATCAAAGCCGCCGCAAGACACGGGCTCCGGAGCACATGAATAGGGTATCGTCCGCCACCGATGGATTGGCAGATCATCTTCACGCTCGCCCTCGTCGCGCTCGCGCTGACGGCCATGGTCCGCGAACTCGCGGCGCCTGACCTCGTATTAATGGGGACACTCATCTGCTTCGGGGCCACCGGCATCCTCAGCCCGGTCGATACCTTCTCGGGATTCGCCAATCCCGTCGTCGCCGCAATAGGCGCCCTCTTTATAGTATCCGCCGCGCTGCGAGAAACCGGCGCCCTCGAAATGACCTTGGGACGCGTGCTCGGCCGCTTCGCTGGCACGAGACGCTCGATGGTCCGCATGACCATTCCGGTCGCTGCGCTCTCAGCTTTCCTTAACAACGCTCCGATCGTCGCCATGATGACGCCGACCGTGATCGACTGGGCGCGGCGAAACCAAACCGCTGCATCGAAATTCCTCATACCGCTCTCCTATGCCTCGATTCTCGGCAGCGTCACCACGGTGATCGGCACGAGCACGATCCTCACCATCGTCGGCCTCGTCGACCAAGCCGGGCTTCCGCCCTGGCGGTTTTTTGAGCCCGCCCCCGTCGGCATCATGATCGCCGCCGCCGGCCTCCTCTATTTAATCTTCATCGCGCCCTCACGGCTTCCCAATCGAATGGACGCCCCGGAAGAGCTCGACGACCGAACCCGTGAATACACCGCCGCGATGCGTGTGACCGAGGACAGCCCGCTTCACGGACAGACCGTCGAAGAGGCGAACCTGCGCAACTTGCCGGGACTCTTCCTGGTCGAGGTCGACCGCGGCAGCCGAGTCATCACGCCGGTATCCCCGGATCAGCTCCTCGAGAGCGGCGATATCCTGGTCTTTGCCGGCGTCGTGTCGACGATCATCGACCTCCAGCGAACCCGCGGCCTCGAGCCCGCCGCGAAATCCGAACTGCTCACGAGCCTTCCCGGCGGGCGCAATCGCCCCATGGTCGAGGCGGTCGTCTCCGCGTCATCGCCCTTGATCGGGCAGACAGTGAAACAGTCGAATTTCCGCTCGGTCTATGACGCCGTGGTCATAGCCGTGCATCGCAACGCAGAGCGCCTCCAGGGCAAAATCGGCGATATCCAGCTGCGCCCGGGCGATACGCTGCTCATGCAATGCGCGCCGGAATTCATGCGTCTGCATCGCAATAGCCGCGACTTCTATCTAGCAAGCGAACTCGCTGGAGCCAGAAAGCCTAACTTTGAACGGGCCCGGGTTTCGCTCGGCATCCTGGTTGCGATGGTCTTGGCCGTCGCTCTCGGCGGGATCCATATCTCGATCGCTGCATTCGTGACCGTCGCGGCGCTGATCGGGACGCGCTGCATTACGCCGAGTCAGGCAAGAGAGGCCGTGGACTGGTCCGTGCTGATCACCATCGGCTGTAGTCTCGGCATCGCAAATGCAATCTCGCAATCCGGTGCCGCCAATTTCGTTGCTGCCGGCCTCGTGGGCAGCGTCGGCGAGTTCGGGCCGATGGCCACCCTAGTCGTCATCTATGCACTCTGCGTTGTGATGGCCGAGACGCTCCATCACAATGCAGCGGTCGCCATCATGTTCCCGATCGCACTCGCTGCCTCGGAACAGCTGGGAGTCGCCTCGGCTCCCTTCATCATGACCGTGGCGATCGCCTCAGCCTGCGCCTTCGCCTTCCCTATCAGCTACCAGACGCATTTGATCGTCTACGGCGCCGGCGGCTATCGCTTCCGCGATTTCCTACGCGTCGGATTGCCCCTCGACGCGATCGCGGCAGCGGTCGGGTTGACCGCGATCCCGATCCTCTGGCCCTTCTAGGCGAGAATCCGCAGCGAAGCCGGCACTCATCCGGAACCGCAGCCGCAATCCCGGCCTCTAAACCTCATCGCCTCCTAGATCACACATCATTCTCATTCTGTGCGTTTCGACCCCGTCGCGACGTCTACCGACTGAACTGTTGCGTGTTCTCTGCGTGTTCACTGGCCAGATGTGCAAATCACCGGCAACTAAATCGCCAAAATTGACTCCGCGGACTCCAAATCACTGAGGGCTTCGCCACATATCCGATGAGAGGACCACATTGATTCAGGTGGAAATCCGATTCAGTCGCACTAATTGCAAAGATTGAGAAAAGACCCCAGAAACACGAAACAGAAGATTTCGGGGAGGGGGAGAATGCCCCGCTTCGAAGTTCGAACGAAAACGACCGGCCGCTGAGTAGAAAATTCGCTGGCTAAATAGGTGAAATTCAATCATTATCAGGCGAAATGAAGATGCTTGAAAGAGTGGGCCGATCGGCGGATCAGTTCCTCACAAGCGAGTCCCGGCCAATGGCCGACCCGGCTTTCCCGGCGCAATGCAAACCCGGCGCGACCACACCGACCGCGCGGCTGCGAACGCAGGAAACAAGTAAGCCGTCTAATCCGAAGAAGGCTCTTTAACTCTCGACGTGCGATCGCGTTCCACCCAACCGGGCACCGGCCACGTTCGAAAATGCACAAAGCGTCATCCAACGAGCGACTCATTACCAAATCGACATTTCGCGCCTGCCCAATCGACTAAAGTGACAAAACATGCCCCCTGGGTGGCATCTCTATTGAGAGCCGCACCGGAGCTGAAAACTGGAGGCATCCAGCGGACGGCGGGGACACGAGAGGATCACAGTTTTGACGACTCCCAAAAAGAAGACAGCAGCCAAACCGGCGGCCAAGGCACCCGCGAAGACCAAGGCAAAGGCGGCCGCAAAGGCTCCTGCCAAGGCGCCCGCGAAAGCCACTGCCAAAACGGCCGCAAAGACCGCGACCAAACCCCCTGCCAAGACCGCACCTAAGAAGGCTGCGGCCAAAGCTACGGCTAAGCCCGTGGCCAAGGCCACAACTAAGGCGGCGGCGAAGCCCGCAGCCAAGGCTGCGTCTAATGCCAAGGCTGCGCCTAAGAAGTCGGCCGCTGCGAAGGCAGAGGCCAAGCCCGAGTCGAAGGCAACCACCACGAAGAAGGCTCCTGAAGCCAAGGCTGCAGAGACCGAAGTCGTGGAAGTCGTTGCTGCCGCCACGGAGACGGATGCTAAGGCTGACGCTCCGAAGGATGCCAAGAGCAAGAAGGCAGTCAAGGAACTCGACAAGGACGGCAACCCGAGCATGGGCGCGACTGCGGTCGTTTCCGCTGAGGAACTCGACCCCGGTCGTGAACGGCGACCGCTCGAATCCTATTTCCAGGAAATCGGTGGCACTCGAACGCTTAAGCGCGAGGAAGAAGTCGTGCTCGCCAAGGATCTCGAAGCGGCGACTGCGTCTCTTCGCGATTCCCTCTACGCCATCCCGATCTCGGCCAAGCACGTCGTCTCGCGATGGGATGCGCTGCGCGCGCTGTCCCATACGGGTGCGAAGCTTTCCGAGTCGGTCGGTGACGAAGAGACCGGCGAGATTGCGGCTCGCGTTGAGCGCGCCGTGAAGAAGCTGCGCGCGCAGCTCCTCGATCGTGAAAAGAAGATCGACAAGAGCGGCCTCGAATACTGTGGGCCTCTTGAGAAGATCGACGAAAAGGTCCACAAGGAAATGCACTCGGCGCAGCTCAGCCTCGCCCTTCTGCACGAACTTCGTGAAAAGGCCCTCGGTCTCCACTCCGAGATGCGGCGCGCACGTAAGCGTACGAAGAAGCTCACTGAGCTCGAGTACGAGGCGGGCGTTGAGAAGAAGCGGATGATCGAGCTGACGAATGCCGTCGAAGACGCGCATGACCAGATGTCGACCGTCAAGAACCGCTTCATCGAGCACAACCTTAAACTCGTCGTCGCAATCGCGAAGGATTACCGAAACCTGGGTCTGTCGTTCCCCGACCTCATCCAGGAAGGCAACTTGGGCCTGATCCGCGCGGTCGAGAAGTTCGACCATCGCCGCGGCTTCAAGTTCTCGACCTACGCGGTTTGGTGGATCCGACAGGCACTCGTCCGCGCGATCCAGAACCATTCGCGTACGATTCGTCTTCCCTCCCACGTTCACGATCGGCTTCAGCGAAGCCAGCGCGTGAAGGCGGAACTCACGGGCAAGCTCGGTCGTGAGCCCACCCCGGCGGAGCTCGCTCCGGCGCTGGGAACGGATACGGATTCGCTCGAAGCCCTCGACCGTCTTTCTCGTGAGGCGATCAGCCTTGAGAGCAACGTGGCCGGTACGGAGAAGCGACTCGAGGACTTCGTCCCCGACGCGGCTGCATCCCGACCCGACGGCGGAATCGATGACGACCGAATGCGCATGGGCGTTGGCTCATTGATCGGCAGCCTCACCCCGCGTGAGCAGCTGATCCTGCGCCTTCGTTACGGCCTTGGCGGCGAAGAGGAGCACACCCTCGAGCAGATTGGTCAGTCCCTCGGTCTTTCAAGGGAGCGTGTCCGACAGCTCGAAGCGCGTGCACTCAAGAAGCTCCGCGAGACCCAGCCGGCCCAGCGCCTGCACCCGATCCTCGAGCCCTAGGGCGAGATCGATCACGGATCCGGATAGCACGAAACAAGAACGCCCCCTCTCACTTCGAGAGGGGGCGTTCTGCTTTTCAGGG